>Ga0123356_10007594_pt1 | contig 10809 bp, 8 predicted proteins | sample TergutEmb28metaG_2_FD_92546 | JGI IMG/M metagenome (GOLD analysis project Ga0123356, IMG submission 92546) | Embiratermes neotenicus P3 segment gut microbial communities from Petit-Saut dam, French Guiana - Emb289 P3 | ecosystem: Host-associated > Arthropoda: Insects > Digestive system > Gut ... | reverse complement strand
TTCGCCGCCGATGATTTTAGACAGAAGCGTATGCGCTTTTATAACCGACGCAACCGCCGCAATCAAAAGAATCATTCTGATTAGCGAGTCCGTAATCGGCAAAACCGTAAAACGAATATTCGTAGAAAAAATTACGGGAACCATCAACAAAAAAATTCTCATTCCCAAAACGATTCCGAAACCCGCGAGCATTTTTCCGATAAATTGGTCGCGCCACGCTTTAAATTTTTGGCCGTCGTCAAGCGGCATCATCGCGACAAAATACGGCGACGTTATGTACAACAATAAAATTTCGAAAATTCTGCGCGCAAAAATAAACGCGCCCATCAACATAAAAACCGCAACCGCAACGACGCAAATTATTCCGATTAATGTGTGAACAAGATGCGGTTTAATATATTGTGATACATACGCCGTATCCAAATACGGCATACGCCCGAAACCGAGAGCTTCCGTAATGTCTGCGATTACGCAGGTGAAATTGCTGTTACTGTTATTGTCATTATGGATTCCGCCGCTGTTAAAAAGATTTGTGATATAAATGTGCATTTCTTTTTTTCCCGTGTCGGAATCAACGGCGATGCCGCGGTTTCTGAGAAGCCGTTCGAATTCTTTCATTCCGGGAGAACTGTTCCAAATGCCGATTCCGTCTTCGGAAAACGACTCATTGAGCGATTTTGTCGCGGTAAAAACTAAGGTATCAATAATCCACAAAGTAGGCGTTTTGCTGAGCATTTTCCTGACGACTTCGACGGCTTCTTCCGCGGGAGTAATCGCGTGGTCACGCATCGCGTCCTGCGCAACCGCTGTGAAAATCAGCGTGCCGACAGAAACTTTTCTGTTTGTGGATTGCCCCGAAATCATTCTCGTGCTTGCGTTTAAAACGACGCTCGAAAGATTTAACCCCGCGATACATACAAACGGAACGAGAAGAAACGTAAGCATCGACTTTGCCATTTGTCCCAAAATTTTTTCGACGGGGCGTTTCACTTCCAAATCCGTCATCGAACGCAAAATCGCAAAAATCGTAAAAAAAACACAGAGAATCAGCGCGATGGCAGTGATTCCCCAAAACGCGCGCGAAATTCCGCTGTGACTGAAAAAAATATTAAACATTACATCGGGTTTGCCTGTAGCCGTATCTACGATAATCGGCTGCATTCCTGCGAAAATATCAAAAGCATACGCAAACATGTCTAACACAAAAAGCAACCCGATTAAAAGATTGTAAAGAAGCATGTTTACGGTTTGGATAATCATTGCCCAGAGAGCTTCGAGCAAAAACGCGACGATATTTTCCGCTAAATTATCAAACAGCGGCTTGACGGCTTTTCCGAAAATGCCTTCAAGAACACTTCTCAGGGCGTCGAGCAGCATTTTTCCGATTTCGTCGACAATCCCGAACGGCAAAAAATTTATCATGGCATTTTCACCCCGTCAAAAAAAAATAACATAATTCGAGCCGCGCCGAATTGGATTTTCCGAGCGCGGCTGCCGAATCATGTTTGCAAACTTATGATGGGACTACTACTTGAGCTCCCATCCAGTTTGTCAGCAGCGGAAGCGCAAGGCGCAACACAACTACCAACACAAAAATCAAAATGAAGCCGACAATTGAGTTTTTGAGTGAGTGTTTTGCTTTTTCGCGTTCTTGTTGTTCTTCCGCTTTGGCATATTTTACGCCGAGAAAGATACAATAGATTGCGCCGATTGCACCCACGAGCGGAATCGCCGCGGTAAAAATCGCTTCCAACAAATCCATAACCGGTTTGGTTACGGTGCCGAAGTCCGTGGCTGCCGCAATAATTAAGTTGTACATAATGGAACCTCCTAAAGATATTTTATTTGAGCTTTTGTCAAGCTTTGAATACTTATACGGAAAAAAACTCGACATAGCTCATAATCTTTTTTATTTTTTTGCGCGAGAAAAATTTTTTTGTTGCGAAAGAAAATTTTTTCGCGCGAGAAGAAAAAATTATTTTTTTTCGCAAGCATATTTTCGAGACGTCGTTTTTTTTCTCACGACAGTTCTTCGAAATCAGCCCCGCGCTTAGCGGCGAAATCAGCCCCGCGCTTAGCGGGTCAGCGGACGCGCATGTGCGTGCGAAGATAATACATCGTTCCCGAAATTCCGCCGACAACAAAAACCAAAATCAAAACCGCTACCCATCCCGAAATATTCACGCTGAAAAGTATTTGAAAATTGACGGAAGAAGTGTTTCCCGCGTTGTCGGTGGCGGTGATGCGATAAAATCCCGGCGCGGAAAGAACGCCTTCGCGCGCCGAAACGGGAATATTGTCTCGCCAAACACGAATGTTTGCGATGCCCGCTTCGGGGCTTTCCGCGCGGAACGAAACGGGTTTTGCGGTGGTTTCGCCGTTTTTCACGCCGCTGACGGTGAGCAGCGGCGGCGAAGTAAAACGCGTGACGTGCGTTGTAAATTCCGATTCGTTGTCGTTTGCGGAAAAAGTAATGCCGTATTCGCCGTCCGATTGCAAATGCAAATATTCTCCCGAAAAATTTGTAACGGGAACGTCGCGATAAGTCAGCGCGGTGATTTTGTATCCTTCGGGCGGGTTAAAAAACGCGAGGCTGTTTGTCATTCCCGAGACGATGCGAAAAACAAATTCGCCCTCGTAATTCAGGGTGTCGCCGGAAGTGTCGAGCCAATCGCTGAGCGAAAGTTCCTGCATGTTTGCGATGTCTTCTAAGGTGATTTCGGAGGGCACAAAACTCGTGTCGAGTTCGAGCGTGACGGCAGCCGAAACGCGCACGCGATAACTTCCGGGATACGTAATGTACGACGTGTTGTAATACAAAAAAGGTTCATCGTCGCGTGTGATTGCGAATTCGATTCCCGTCGGGAACGAAAAATTTACGCGTTCGTTTGTGACGATGCCGTTGGGAATATTCGAAGTGAATTCGAGATTTTGCGCGAGACGTTGTATAAAAACATTTCGCGCGGAATCGAACGTTTGTGTGAGACCTTGCTGCGAGAATTCGTCCGCAAAATTTTCTTCGAACGGAACGCTTTGATTCGTTTCGAAAAATTCAAACAAAAAATTTTCTGCGGAAAAATTTTCTTCGTTGAAAAAATTTTCGCCGGGAAAATTTTCTGCGGAATTAAACGCGGACGGAAAAAATTCCGGCTGCGAAAGCCTCACGACCGCGCGGAGATTTTGCGACGACGGCACTTCGTTGTACAAAACGGAAAAAAGAACGTCGATGTCCCTGCCTTCGGATTGCGTCAATCGCGCCGTTTCCGCCGAAAAAACAAGCGACCCCGCGTTCGGGATTTTTGCGAAAGTACTCGTCGTCGATACCGTGGTTCCGCGCGGCAACTCCAAAAACTGCGTCGGCACAAGAAAAGTTTCCGCGTCGTTTGAGCGAAAAATATCTTCGATGAGCGTGAGTTCGCGCGGAAAAATTTTTGCGATTTCGTCGGCGTATTTTGCGAGCACATGAGAAATTTGTTGGCGCGGAATCGTGACGCTGTAGCGATTTTGGCTCAGCACGCCGTTTACGGTCGGGCGATAGTCTTCCAAAACCAACGGCGAATTCCGAGAAAGCACCGACACATCGCGAATCGTAAGCTGCGCGCCCGTATTTCCGCCGCTCCACGAAACCGCGCCGCCTTGCGAATACGACAAAATCGCCGTCGTACCCGAAAACGAAACTTCGGGCATGACAGTCGCGCTTTCTAACATGGAAACAATCGCGCGCTCTTCGTTTGTCGTGTCGGGAACGGTCGGTTGCGGCGGCACGGCGGAAGGCGGCTGAATTATTTGAATCATCATCGCGCGCGGCGGCGGAAGTTGATTATTGTTTTCGTACTCGAAAGTAATCAGCAGCTCGCCGATTGATTCCGTGCCGAGATTTTTCGCGAGGGTGACGCTGATAATTCCTTCGCTTGCGTTTTTGAGCGCGCTGCGCGACGGAAACATCGACGCAATTACGTTTCCGCTTGCGATTGATGTGCGAAAAAATAAATCCGCGCCGTCGGGAATTCCTTCCGCGGAAAGCGTGAAAGTAATATTTTCTTCTAAGGCGTTCATTTCGAAATGCGTTCCCGTTTCGGCAAAAAGCGCGCCGGAAACATCACCGACGGAAATTGCGGGCGCGGCAAAAACGCGCAACGGCATCACAAGTGCCGACGCAAAAATAAACGCCGTCAACGATAAAAAAAATAAAAACGCTAAAAAAATTTCGCGACGCATTTTTCACCTCACATTTTTGTTCAGCCCGGGTTTTCCGATTCCGAAAGCACGAGTTGATTTCGGATTTCCAAGTCGTAAAAAACTTCTTCGCCGAAGAAAACATTGCTTTGGATGTCGCTGATGTCCATCGTGCTCATTTTGTACAGCGGGCACAAATAACTCGGCGTAAATTTTGTCTTAAACGCAAAATTTCCGAAGGAAACGATGATTGCGTTGCCGGTGTCGGTTTTGTTGTTGAGTTTTTGCAATTCGGAAGGATAAATGAGCGGGCGCGTTTGCAACTGCGTCGAATAAGAAATTTGGTCGGCTTTGTCGCCTGTCGAGCCGGAAACGCTGCTCGTTTTTACCGTCATGTTTCCGCAGAGTTCCGAGAATTCTTTGCAGGTTTCGATGTCGTTTGAGCCGATAAACATTTTTATGCCGCAGTTACTTTTTACGATGTCCGCAACCGTGTCGCCGTAAACGTTGTTGAGCTGCGCGTAGCTTTGAACAACCATGTTGAACCAGATTTTTCGGCTTCGTCCGACGGTAATCATTTTGTCGAATTTGTCTATCTTGGGCATGTTTCCGAATTCGTCGAGAATGAAATAAACATTGCGCGGCAAGCTCAAATCTTCCCGCGAAGAAGCGATTTTTATCAACGCTTTGTAAATACACAAAATGAACACCGCCGCGAGTCCGTGGCGCGTATCTTTTTCGTCGGGAATTTTCATAAAAAGCGCGGTGGGTTGTTCCGCAAAAATCGCGGGATTAATGTCTGTCGCGGCTGTGAGCGCGCAAATCCCCTCGTCGTTAAACAGCGACATTTTGTCAAACGCGATGGACATGTAACTGTTTAACGTGGCTTCGGCGGCGGACATAACTTGGCGGCTGAGCGTCACCGCTTTTGACAATTTGTTTCGTCCTTTGAAATATTGTTTCAACGCGGCGAATTCGTTTTCCGAATTCGAAATAGCTTTGCTCAAGTTGAAAAAATTAAATTTTTCGGAAGTCATATCCAATTCGGGATTTTCGGAATCTTCGAGCATCGCCAAAAGCGTCGCCATGATAATCGAACGCGCGCCTTTTTCCCAAACGGGGTCGTCTTCCGATTCAATCGGGCACAAAACGCCCACCAAGTCGTTTAAATCTTCGTATGCTTCGTCAAAAAGTTTTTGTTTGGCGAGTTTTACGACTTTGAGAAGCTCGCGGTTGTCGGCGTACGCCGCGCCGCGATATTCGTACCAAATGTCGCCGTATTTTTCGGGCGGGTCGATGAGTTCGAGTCCGGAATCCGGCGCGCTGTCGCGCCGACGAAACAATCCGCCGCCTGCTTTTATGTATTCCTGATACAAATCGTAGATGGATTCAAGCGGGTTCCAACGCGAAGAAGAATACGGGTCGCGCAAGTCAAGCACCAACACATTGTATCCTTTTTCTTTGAGTTTGCCGGAGTGCATTTGAAACAGTTCGCCTTTCGGGTCGGTGAGAATCATCGAAGACTTCGCGTCTGTTTCGCCCAAAATTTGCACCATCGGGTTGATGAATGTGGTAGTTTTTCCGCTGCCGGTCGCGCCGATAATCAGCCCGTGCATCGGCGACGCAAGGTTAATTTCCATGTCTTTTTTCCGTTCGTTGTAGAAGGCGCGGACGGGCACGCCGTCTTTTGACGATTGCGGAAGCTGCGTGTATTTGTGCGGCGAAAAATTAAAATCGCGCTCTTTTTCCGTCATAAAGCGCGAATTTTCCAACGCGCCGTCAACCGCGGAATTTTTTGCCTCGAGCATTCTGCGTGAAGATTTTGACGAATTCGGATTGAGCGCGAAATTAAGTAAAAAGCCGAACACAATGCTGATTGCGCCGATGCCGTAAGTGCGCGGGCTCAACAAAATCGACGCGTCAAGAAGCAACGCGTAATTATTTTCCGTAACGGCTTCGACCAAATGAAGCAGAAGCGCGTTTACGGTATATCCCACAACGGTAACGCTCAAAAGCCCCAACAAAATCCACATCGGCAATTTTTTTTTCACGGACGAAAATTTTTCTTTGAGGTTATCCATAAATTTTCCTACCTTCCCTGTTTCCGCATGGTTTTCGGCTGTTTTGTCATCGCCGGCGGTTCGGCGGTTTTTGCCGCGACGGGTGTTTTGGAAAGCGTATCGTTTTCGAGTTCTTGATAAGTAATTGGTTCACGCGCGGGGATTTTTTCCTGCGAAATATTTTGAATCGGCTCGTTTTCGAACTCCGTTTCGAAATCGCGGGTCGGTTCGGTTTCGCGGGTTTTTTCGGTTTCGCGGTTTTTTTCGTTTTCGCGCGTCGGTTCGTTTTCGATTGACGCGGCGTTTTCTTTTTTGTTCATATTTTTGCGTCGCTCCCTTTCGGTTCGCAGAGAATCGAGTTCGTTTTGCCACCACGCTTGGTTGTCGGGATTATCAAAATACGCCATGAGAACAATCCTTCCGAATTAAATTAAAAAAACGTTGGCAACCACCGCAATAATATTGCTCGTCATGTGCGCCGCCACCGGCGCGAAAAGAGATTTAAATTTCAAAAACAAAATCGAATAAAAAACGCTGATAAGCATTGCCATCATAGCCCAGACGGCGTCGGGGTGCAAGCCCGAAAAAAAAAGCGATGAAATAATTATCGCCGTAACGGGATGAAAATTTTCGCTTAAATTTTTAAAAATGAATCCGCGGAAAAAAATTTCTTCGATGACGGGGGTGGTGACGGCAATCGAAATCACGCTGAGCAAACCGTACGGCAAAGAAAATTCCGGCATATCCGCGCGGAATTCCGACGGAAAAAAAAATTGCGTGCATTGAATCAAAATCGTAATCGGAATCGCGATTGCGATGATGAGCGCGAAATTTTTTTTCGTCAGCGCGCGCAACGAAAAACTTTCTTCCAAGTTACCGTGTTTGATTTTCACAATCAAAATCAGCGCGCAAACACCAACCACCGCAGCTCCCAAAGGCGCGAAACCGGGCAAACCGAGCAGCGTAAAAACAACTTCGGCAACAGCGACGCAAAAAACAAACAAAAGCAAATACAAAAGCGAGTTCAGGATGGCGCGCGCTTTCCCAATCATTTGATGTGCGCACCTCCGTTTTGTTTTTTCTCCGAAGAACCAAGAGTGTGCGGCGAAAGTGATTGGTTATTAGATGAAGCAATTTTTTTCGCGTCGGAGCCGCGCCCGAAAACATCGTTCGCGATTTCGTCAAACGAAACTTCTTCTTTTGTGGTGTTTTTTTCGCGGAGGGAAGCGTAGACCGCCGCCATTTGTGAAAACAGGCTGTCTTTTATTCCCGATTCGGCAGAAAAATTGTATTCGGAAAGAGTCGTCATATGAAACACCGTCATTGTCTTTTAAAATTAGTTTCACACTGATTTATACGACATACGACGGCTGATAGCTCAAAAAAATCAAAAAAAATCTTTTGCGAGAATTTTGCGGAGTTTGGCGAGCCCGCGCGTGTGCAAAGTGGACGCGGTGCTTTCGTTTATGCCGATGAGTTTGGCGATGTCGCGGATGCTCATTTCGGCGTTGTATTTGAGGGAAACGACTTCGCGCGTTCGTTCGTCGAGAGTGGAAAGCGCGTCGTGCAGCAAGCGGAGTTCTTCCGACTTAAAAATGCCCGACTGCTCATCGAAATGGCAAACAGGCTCGTCGGATTCTTCTAAGAAGCCCGCTTCGTTTTTGCGCCGCCGATAGTAGTCAATCAGCGTATTATTTGCGATTGTGTAAATCCACGTTTTGAACGACGCCTTGGTTTCGTCAAAGCCGTCCAAGTTTTTCACGACCTTGAGAAACACGTCCGAAGTAAGGTCATCGGACAAATCTTTCGACAGCACCCGGTAGTATAAGTGATTGTATATTTTTGCGAAATACTCGTCATAAACGTTCTCGAGTTCAGCGAATGTCACAAATTTCCCCACCCAACCGACGCGGCTCAAAAATAATGTTTGGTTTTATTCTAACGGAAACACGACTTAAATTGCAATACATCATACACATTGCAACTTGTTGATTTTTGCGACGGTTTGATATTGACTTTTTTGTTTGAATGTGATTTGGATTTTTTTTGTTTTTTTCGGGGCGTTGCCCCGAACCCCACCCGCTTTTTGAAAAAAGCGGGGCAAAAACTTTAACATTTTGAAAACTAAAAAAACGTTTTCGCGAGCGAGCTAAAGCTCTCTGGCGCGAACGTTTTTTTTATGTTAAAGTTTTTTGTCGAACTTTTTTTCAAAAAAGTTCGTAGGGGTTCGGGGACGAAGTCCCCGAATAAAAATAAAAAATCCAACAACCCGGTGATTCCATGACAGCAGAAATTTTATCGGTCGGCACGGAAATTCTTCTCGGCAACATCACAAACAGCAACGCCGCGTTTTTGTCGCGCGAGCTTGCGAGTCTCGGCGTCGCGGTTTACACGCACACGGCGGTCGGCGACAATCACGCGCGGTTGGAGGCGGCGATTTCGCGCGCGTTTTCGGCTGCGGACATCGTCGTCACGACGGGCGGGCTCGGGCCGACCGCCGACGACATCACAAAAACCGTCGCAGCAAAATTTTTCGGTTTGGAATTGGAAATTCACGAAGAATCGCGGCAAAAAATTTTTGCGCGTTTCGCGGGGAAAATTCCCGAGAATTCCGAACGAAACGCGTTGGTTCCCGTCGGCGCGAAAATTTTTCCCAACGATAACGGTTGCGCGCCCGGAATTTGCATCGAACGAAACGGAAAAATTTTGTTGATGTTTCCGGGGCCGCCCCACGAATTGCAACCGATGTTTTTGAATTACGCCGCGGATTTCTTGCGAAAAAAATCTGCGCGCGTTTTTTTGTCGCGCACGCTGAAAATTATCGGCGCGGGCGAAACCGCCGTAGAATCGCAGTTGCGCGACTTGATTGACGCGCAAAAAAATCCGACAATCGCGCCCTACGCAAAAATCGGCGAAGTACACATACGCCTCACCGCGTCCGCCGCAAACGAACAGGACGCGCGCGATTTGCTCGCGCCCGTCGCAAACGAAATTTACGCGCGGCTTTCTCCGAAAATTTTCGCCGAAGACGACACTTCCCTCGCCGAGATTGTTCTCGCGCTTCTCAAAAAGCAAAATCATTCGTTAGCCGTCGCCGAATCTTGCACGGGCGGACTCGTTGTTTCCGAGCTTGTGGGCGTCGCCGGCTGCTCCGAAATTCTGCGCGAAGGTCTCGTCACCTATTCGAACGAATCAAAAATCGCGCGGCTTTCCGTCTGCGAAAAACTTCTCGCGAAACACGGCGCGGTAAGCGAAGAAGTCGCCGCCGCAATGGCAAAAAACGCCGCAATCACAAGCGGCGCAAGCGTCGGGCTTTCGACAACGGGAATCGCGGGCGGCGCGGCTTTGCCGCTTTTCGCCGACAGAAACTTGGTGGGAATGTCGCCTCGAGACTGTTGTGCTTCCGATTTCGAAAAACTGTCGCGACATGAAACACGCTTTCACGAAGAACAACATAAAAATCAACATCACGAAAAAATTTCTTGCGAAGAAAAAAACGACGACGATTTTTCACGCGGCGCGAATCGCGCTTCCGATTTCGAAAAACTGTCGCGCCAAGAAACACGGCTTCACGAAGAAAAAAACGACGACGATTTTTCCCGCGCAACAAAAAAACCCGTCGGGTTGGTTTACGTCGGGCTTTTCATTCGCGGGCGCGAGCCGTTTGTCGAAAAAGTCGAAAAATATAATTTGACCGGCGACCGCAACGTTATTCGCACGCGCGCGGCAAAACTCGCGTTGGATTTTTTGCGGCGGGGTTTGTTGTAAGCGCGGCAAAACTCGCGCGAATTTTTTCCTACGAATTTTCAGCGCGGATTAAAAAATCGTTTCATTTTTTTTCGCATCGGCTTCAAATACAATTTTATTTTTGAATATTTCGCATTGCTTCGAAAAATATTTCATCGAAACTATTTTCGAATTAAATTCGGCGCAAAAAAAAACCCGGGAATCACTTCCCGGGAATTTCGTCTAAAATCCAAACGTCGATGTGTCTGCGTCCGAAGCGAAGTGCTTCTTCGATTGTCGACATGTACAGGTCGATTTTATCGCCGCGAATCGCGCCGCCCACGTCGGCGGCAATCGCGAAGCCGTATCCGTCCACGTACAATCGCGTGCCGAGCGGAATAACGCTTCGGTCGACGGCGACGATTCCGTGCTGAACGGGGCGACCCGACGCGGTTATTCCGAACCCCGGGTCTTCGGGGTGTTTTCCCGTGCAGCCGAAATATTTTGTGTACGCCGTCGCTTCCATTCGAACGCGCTGAGAATAATGAAAATCGGGCGCGTTTACGTTTGTGAGCGAACCGAGCCAGCCTGTTCCGATGTCGAGAATCGCGTCGACAGGTTCGCGCAGGATTTCCGTGCCGACGTAGTCGCGGCTTTCTTCGACGCCCGCGATGTAAACGATGGAAGTCGTGATTGCTTTTTCGCCGTCTTCGCCTTCGACGCGAGAATGTTGTCGCCCTTGGGGAACGGAATTGGTTTTGTTTTCGATTGTCGCGTACGGAAGCGTGATTAATTCGACTTCGGTGCGCGTGACCCAAGTGTCGATGTTGATTATGTCGCCGTTTTT
>Ga0123356_10007593_pt1 | contig 10809 bp, 7 predicted proteins | sample TergutEmb28metaG_2_FD_92546 | JGI IMG/M metagenome (GOLD analysis project Ga0123356, IMG submission 92546) | Embiratermes neotenicus P3 segment gut microbial communities from Petit-Saut dam, French Guiana - Emb289 P3 | ecosystem: Host-associated > Arthropoda: Insects > Digestive system > Gut ... | reverse complement strand
GCCGCCAGTGCAGGTTCCTCGCGTGACGCGCGTCCAGGTAGGCGCGGACCAGCTCCTCCTTGGAGCCGAAGGTGCTGTACAGCGAGGCCTTCGCGACGCCGGCTCGCTCGATCACCCGGTCGACCCCGACCGACTGGATCCCTTCGGCGTAGAACAGCTCGTTGGCGGCCTCGAGCAGGCGGTCACGTGGAGATGGTTTCGTCTCGGTCGGCATCGCGATGTCAGTTTGGCCGATCACGCGGCCGACTCGATCGCGACACGCCGGGGGGCCGAGCGCACCAGCCCGGCCGCGGTCAGCGCCGCCAGCAGGATCACGCCGGCGCCGAACTCCTCCGCCGTTCGCGTCACCGTGCTATGCACGACCAGCTCGCCCGCGAGGATCGCAGGGAGCCCGAGCGCCAGATACGAGATCACGTAGGCGACCGAGATCACGCCCGCGCGCTGGTGCGGCTCGGCCAGCGCGACGATCGTCCGCAGACCGCCCTGGAACCCGGCTCCGAAGCCGGCGCCGGCGATCGCGGTGCCGATGAAGAAGCCGGCGGCGGATGTCTCCGCGATCGACCACAGGACAACCGACGTCCCGGCGATCATCAGCAACGACCCGGCCAGCGCGAACCGCCGCGCCTCCGTCCTGTGGAAGGCGAGCACCGTCAGCGAGCCGCCGATCGCGAGTACGAACAGGGAGCCCCCGCCGAGGATCGTCGAGTGCGTGCGCGCGACCAGGTCTGTCAGGGACGGACCCAGCGAGGCAAAGAAACCGGCCAGCGTCCACACCGCGACCAGCGAGGGCGCCGCGACCAGCAGCGCGCCGCGGACCGCGGGCGGGATCCCGAGCACCGGCCGCAGCGCGGCCCGGGCGCCCGGGACTCGCGGCGAGGTCTCCGCGATCAGCGCGATCCCGGCCGCCTGGATCAGGAAAAGCGTCGCCATCAGCAGGTACACGAGCTCTGTCGGCGCCGGCAGCAGCTGCACGAGCAGCGCCGACCCGAGCGCGCCCGTCGCGGTCCCGGCCATCGCCGCGACCGAGTTGGCCACCGGCCCGTCGCCGGGATGCAGATCGACGAGGCCGGCGCCGATCGCGCCCAGCGCGGCCCCGGTCGCCAGGCCCTGGAGGACCCGGGCCAGCAGCAGCACGTCGAGGCCGCCGGCGGTCGCGAACACGACCATCACGAACGCCTGGGCGATCAGCGTGACGACGAGGATCGGCCGGCGTCCGACGTGGTCCGACAGCGACCCGAACACCAGCAGCGAGCCGAGCACCGCCACCGCATAGACGCCGAAGATCACAGTCACGATTCCGTCCGAGAAGTCCCAGCGGGCCTGGTACGTCGCGTACAGCGGGGTCGGAGCGCTGGAGCTGGCGAGCAGCGTCAGGACCGTCGACGCCAACAGCGCGAACGCGGCCTTGGGCTTGATCTGGGTCACGGGCAGGTCTCCAATACAGAACGGTCTGTCTGGTGGTCGCTCGCCGCACCTTATCAGACAGACCGGTCTGTTTGTCAAGGTCCTGGGCCGCCAGCCGCGCCGCGTTCATAGAATCGACCTTCCGCTGATGGCCACGCCCGACTCCGAAGTGACACCGCACCGCCCCGTCGACCCGAAGGCATCCTTCCCCGAACTCGAGGAACGGGTGCTGGCGCGCTGGCGCGAGCGTGACGTGTTCGCACAATCGCTCGAGCGCCGCCAGGGCGCGCCGCGGTGGGGGTTCTTCGAGGGGCCGCCGACGGCCAACGGCGCCCCCGGCTCGCACCACGTGCTGGCGCGGGTGTTCAAGGACATCTTCCCCCGCTACCGGACGATGTGCGGGTACTACGTCGAGCGCAAGGGCGGCTGGGACTGCCACGGGTTGCCGGTCGAGCTCGCGGTCGAGGCCGAGCTCGGGATGAAGCAGAAGTCCGACATCGAGGACTACGGGATCGACCGCTTCAACGCGCGCTGCCGGGAGCTGGTGCTGAGCCACGTCGAGGACTGGATCAGGCTGACCGACCGGATCGGCTTCTGGGTCGATACCGACAACGCGTACAAGACGCTCGACGCGACCTACATCGAGTCTGTCTGGTGGGCGCTGAAGACGATCCACGAGCGGGGCCTGCTGTACGAGAAGCTGAAGGTGGTCCCCTACTGCCCCCGGTGCGGGACGGCGCTGTCGAGCCACGAGCTCGGCCAGCCCGACGTCTACCAGGACGTGGTCGACCCGTCGGCGTACGTGATCCTGCCGAGCTCGAGGGGCAAGCTCGTCGTCTGGACGACGACCCCGTGGACGCTGGTCTCCAACGCGGCGGTCGCGGTCGACCCGGAGCTGACCTACGTGCGGGCCAGCGGCGACTACATCGTCGCCGAGGCGCTGGTCGAGCAGGTTCTCGGCGAGGACGCCGAGATCCTCGAGCGCTTCCCCGGCTCCGAGCTGGTCGGGCTGCACTACGAGCCGCCGTTCGAATACATCCCCGGCTCGGACTACGGCCCCAAGGGTCACACGGTGCTGCCGGCCGACTTCGTCACCGACGAGGACGGCACCGGGCTGGTCCACACCGCGATCGCGTTCGGCGAGGACGACTTCCGGCTCGGCGAGGAGCAGGGGCTGCGGGCGATCAACCCGGTGCGGCCTGACGGCACCTATGACGAGCGGATCAGCGACTACGTGGGACGGTCGGTCAAGGACGCCGACCTCGACCTGATCGAGGACCTGCGGCGGCGCGGCAGGCTGCTGCGCAGCGAGCCCTACGAGCACTCCTACCCCCACTGCTGGCGCTGCGACACGCCGCTGCTCTACTACGCCAAGCCCTCGTGGTACATCGCCACCAGCCAGATCAAGGATCGGCTGCTGGCCTCCAACGAGGGGGTGACCTGGTATCCCGCGCACGTCAAGCACGGGCGCTTCGGCAAGTGGCTCGAGGGCAACGTCGACTGGGCGCTGTCACGCGAGCGCTACTGGGGCACGCCGCTGCCCGTCTGGCGGTGTGGCGCGGGACACGTCCATGCGATCGGCTCGCTGGCCGAGCTCGAGCAGCGCTCCGGGGTGGCTCTGTCGGATCCCCACCGGCCGTTCGTCGACGACGTGACATTCGCGTGCGCCGACTGCGGCGAGCCGATGCGGCGGGTGCCGGAGGTGATCGACGTCTGGTTCGACTCCGGCTCGATGCCGTTCGCGCAGTTCCACGCCCCCCTCGCCGGCACCGCCGAGTTCGAGCAGAGCTTCCCGGCCGACTACATCTGCGAGGCGCTCGACCAGACCCGCGGCTGGTTCTACTCGATGCTCGCCGTGGCGACGCTGCTGTTCGACACCTCGTCGTATCGCAACGCCCTCTGCCTCGGGCTGATCCTCGACGAGCAGGGGCGCAAGATGAGCAAGTCGCTCGGCAACGTCGTCTCGCCGTGGGACGTGATCGAGCGCTACGGCGCCGACGCGTTCCGCTGGTATTTCCTCACCTCCAAGTACCCGTGGGACGGATACCGGTTCTCGCTCGAGACGCTCGGCGAGACCGTCCGCCAGTTCCTGCTGCAGCTGTGGAACACGTATGGCTTCTACGTCCTGTACGCGAACGCGAATGGGATCTCCTTTGAGGGAGACGACGTGGCGGCGCCGACGGACCTCGATCGCTGGGCGCTGTCGCGGCTGAGCGCGACCGTCGAGACGGTCCGGGACGGCCTCGACAACTTCGACGCGACGGGCGCGGGGCGCGCGATCGCCGACTTCGTCGACGATCTCTCCAACTGGTACGTGCGGCGTTCGCGCCGGCGCTTCTGGGACGGCGAGCCGGCGGCGTTCGAGACGCTGCACGTGGCGCTGACGACGGTCGCGAAGCTGCTGGCGCCGTTCACGCCGTTCATCGCCGACGAGATCTACGACAACCTCGACGGCACCGAGCAAAGCGTGCACCTGTGCGATTTCCCGGTGCCCGAGCGGCGCGATCTGGAGCTCGAGAACGCGATGGTCGTCGCGCGTGAGACGGTCCGCCTCGGCCAGGCGGCGCGCAGCCAGGCCAAGGTCAAGCTGCGCCAGCCGCTGCGGGCGGCGATCGTGGTCGCCGCCGGGGCCGAGCGCGAGGCGATCGAGCGGCTCGCCGAGATCGTCCGCGACGAGCTCAACGTGCGCGAGTTGCGGTTCGTATCCGAGGCCGACGAGCTCGGGGAGGTCGAGGTCAAGCCCAACTACCGGACGCTGGGACCGCGATTCGGCAAGCAGATGCCGCTGGTGGCGGCCGCCGTCGCGGGCCTCGACCCGGGGCGGGTCGCGGCCAAGCTGCGCGAGGGGCGGACTGTCGGGATCGACGTCGGAGGCACCGAGCACGCGCTCGGCGCCGACGACCTGCTCGTCTCGATGAAGCCGCTGGCGGGCTATCAGGTCGAGCGCGAGGGCTCGCACGCGGTCGCGCTCGAGCTCGAGGTCGACGAGGACCTGCAGCTCGAGGGCTGGTCGCGTGAGATCGTCCACGCGGTCCAGGCCGCGCGCCGGGCCGCCGACCTCGACATCTCCGACCGGATCGTGCTGACGCTCGACGGCGACGAGCGGCTTTTGAATGCCGCCCGACGCCACCAGGAATACATCGCCGCCGAGACGCTGGCGGTCGAGGTCCGCTACGAGGCGCTGCCGGGGGTCGAATCGGTGTCGATCGACGGCCTCGAGCTGCGGGTGGCCGTCGCGCGCCGGGGCTAACTCCCCACCGCGCTGGGGCTAACTCCCCACCGCGCGCCGAAAACGTTTACACTCCCGCGCGGGGCACCGTCCGTTGGGGGCGGAGCAAGAAACACGGACCGGGAGACGACTCCTATGTGGCAGGCATTGCTGCGCTGCCGGCGGCTGGCCGCCGGCGTACTCGGCGCCGGCGCGATCGCGCTGCTGGCGCTGGCGACAACCGCGTCGAGCGCGTTCGCGCTGACGCTCCTCAAAAAACCGGTCGCGATCGCGGCCACAACTGGCCTGACCGGCCCGCCGTCGGTCAGCGTCGACGCTTCAGGCGACGCGCTGATCGGGTGGGAAGACAGCGGGCCCACCGGCGACGTCGTGCATTACTGCGTGCTGCCGGTCAACGCGACCAGCTGCTCACAGCAGGGGATGTTGACGCCGGCCGACGGGGCGCAGTACGTCGACGGCGTCCACACGCTGGTCGACGGCCAGACGATGATCGTGCTCGCCGACGTCTACGGGACCGCCGGCAACAGCGGTCCAAACTACGCGCCGGAGCAGGAGTGGCAGTCGACCGACGGCGGCGCCACCTGGTCGATCGTCGACAACGGGCTGTCGGTCGCGAGCGGGATCCTCAGCGCCGGCACCCAGCCGCTCAGCGGCGTGATCGTCCCGGGCACCAATACGCTCGGGTTCGGCTGGGACACCGCGTTCGGGCCGCCGACGTTCAACGCGTTCCCGCTCAGCAATCCCCCGCAGTGCGCGGGTCTTCAGGCGGGATGCCCGGGCGGCTTCGCGACGCTGGACCCGTCGACCAACTCGGCGGACCAGCTCGGCAACATGCCGGGCGAGTTCGCCTCGGACCCGAGCGGCCCGGCGGCGGGCGTGATGGGGGTGTTCACCGACCTCTCGCCGCTCGGATTCTGCCCTGGCGGCGGCACCGCGTTCGTCTACGGCTCCGGCGCGCAGAGCAGCTCCAACAACTACAACGCCTCGCCGGGCCAGCCGAACAGCGCCTGGAGGGTGCCGCTGAGCCCGGTCGACTGCAGCACGATCACCTACCCCGCCGTCGGCGGCGGCCCGAGCGGCTTCGGGATTCTCGATGCTGAACGCGGCAAGGTCGTGTATCACCGCTTCGACGCCACCCACAACGCGTTCGACACGGCGGCGGAGATCGTCGACGGGAGCGGCCAGGGAGAGGAGCAATCCGCGCTGTCCCAGGACGGAAAGGGCGGGATCTACGGGACCTACCTGCTGACACCGGCCGGCAGGCCGCTGATGCTGGCCTACAGCGCCGACGGCGGCAGGACCTTCAGCCGTGCGCAGCTGCTTCCGGGTTCGGAGTCGATCGTCGACTCCACCAGCTCGGTCAACGGGCCCGGTCAGGGATGGTTGTCGTGGATCCGGATCACCGGCAGCAACAACACCGGCACCATGTACGCCGAGCCGTTCCGGGCCGGCGACTCCGTGCTTCCACCGCTGCTGGGCAAGCCGGTCTTCCACGGCCCAAAGCTGATGGTCCCGGTGACCTGCCAGACCTACCCGGCGGTCCTGAAGCTGGTCCTGACCGCCCCTGAGACGGTCGTCATTCGCCACCGGCGCCGCTCGACGATGGTGACCCTGATCAATCACAGGTTCAGCTGCACCTCTCCGCGAGTCGTGCAGCTTCCCTTCAAGTTCGGCGGCGGGGCGCTCAAGGCCCTCGGGTCGGGACGCGTCAAGTTCCAGTGGGGGCTCAGCTCAAGCGCGCAGAACGTCACCGTGGGGACACTGGGGTCGATCGTTGGCCAGATCGCGCCGGGAGCCTTGAACGGGATCTCTGGCAAGTCCGCCCAGCCGGGGCTGTCCTCGGCCGTAGGGGCGATCTTTGGCCAGCCGCAAGTGTCGATTCCAGGGATCGTCTTGGTCCAGCCGGGGCTGTCGCCGGCCGTGGCGGCGATCTTCGGCGAGCCCGCCCAGGCGGGGCAGGCGAACGCGGGGACGGCCTTGGCCGGGCCCCCGCAGGGCGCGCTGTCGCCCGCCGTAGCGGCGATCTTCGGCGCACTCGCGTAAGTCGACGAAGTGACGCGATCGGTGCCGCCGGATCACGCGGATCCGGCGGCACCGTCGACCATTGCCAGGACCTTGGCGGCGGGTTCGGGGCGGACGCACACCATCCCCTCGCTGAAGCCGGCCGAGCCGACCCCGAACGCCGCGTTGAAGCGGTCGAGGTTGACGAGCGTGATCAGCGCGGTGATCTCGACGATCTGCTCGTCGCTGAAGTGCTCCCGCATCCGCGCGAACAGCTCGTCGCTCACGTCGACCGGCGTGTGCATCACCGCGACCGTGTAGTCGAGCGCGGTCTTTTCGCGTTCGGTGAACAGCTCGCTGGAGCGATAGCGGGGAAACGCCAGCAGCTCGTCGTCGGAGAAGCCCGAGTTGCGGCAGATCTGCGAGCCGAGGTCGAGGCACCACTCGCACCCGACCATCTGGTTGCCCTTCAGCTCGACCAGGTACTTGATCCGCTCGTCGACGCTCTTGCCCTTGCGGATCGCCTGGTTGAACCTGCTCATCCCCATCATCATCTTCGGCTGGTGAGCCCAGATCTCCATCGGCTCGATCCCGTTGCCCCGCCGCGGCTCACGCCCGGTCAGCTTCTTCATCATCCTCGGGCCGAACCGGTACGCGAGCCTGACCGTGAAGCCGGCCTGCGACTTCGGGACGCCTGCAATTCGTGCCATTTCGGCACCTCCTGTCACATTGGTTGGTGTGTCGGGGTCTTTAGCTGTATGACCCCGGACGAACAGGCGGTGTGACGAATGCAGCAGTTGGAGCTGGCGAACCGGTTCGACGAACAGCGGCCGCGACTGCGGGCGGTCGCCTACCGGATCCTCGGGTCGCTGAACGAGGCAGACGACGCCGTCCAGGAGGCGTGGCTGCGCCTCAGCCGCGGCGACCCCGACCAGGTCGAGAACCTCGCCGCCTGGCTGACGACGGTCACCGCCCGGATCTGCCTGAACATGCTGCGCGCCAGGCGCAACCAGCGCGAGGAGCCGCTCGACGCCTACCTGCCCGAGCCGATCGTCTCGACCGGGCCGGGCGCCGACCCCGAACAGGATGCGCTGCTGGCCGACCAGGTCGGGATCGCGCTGCAGGTTGTGCTGGAGGCGCTGCCGCCGGCCGAGCGGCTCGCGTTCGTGCTGCACGACATGTTCGGGGTCCCGTTCGGCGAGATCGCGGAGATGGTCGAGCGCTCGCCCGAGGCGACCCGCCAGCTGGCGAGCCGCGCCCGGCGCCGGGTGCGCAGCGCGGCGCCGGCCCCGGATCCCGACCTCGCGCGCCAGCGCCAGGTCGTCGATGCGTTCTTCGCGGCCGCGCGGGCCGGCGAGTTCGACGCTCTGGTCGCGGTGCTGGACCCCGACGTGGTGCTGCGCAACCACCGCCGCGACAGCGTCATCGAGCTACGTGGCGCCGACCAGGCGGCGCGCGGCGCGATGCTAGCCGGCGACCGCGGCTACGTCCTCCAGCCCGCCCTGATCAACGGCGCCGCCGGCGTGATCGCGTTCGCCGGCGACGACCCGGTCGCCGTGCTGGCGTTCACGGTCGTGGCCGACCGCGTGGTGGCGCTGGACATCTACAACGAGCCGGACCTGGTCGCCCGCCTAGTCAGCGCCTGAACCTTCGCCGATCACCAACGCTCCCGCTCCCAAGGCGCGCGCCGAAGCCGCGGCCTGGCGGAGTTCTTGAGCCCGAGTAACCCTGGGCCCAAAAGAATGGCGTGCTCCCCAGTCGTCAGCAATCACGAAAATCGCGTAAGCGCTATGAGTGATTGCTGACGCGCTGGGAGCGCGTCACAAAACCAGAACCTAAGCCAGCGCAGGCTCGAGCTCAGCCTCGAGCCGCTTCTTCGGATACGCGCCGATCACCCGCTTGGCCTCCTGCCCGTGCCGGAACAGGATCAGCGTCGGGATCGACAGCACGTTGTAGTTGAGCGAGGTCTGCTGGTTATCGTCGGTGTTCAGCTTGACCACCTTGAGCTGATCGCCCTTCTCGTTGGCGATCTCCTCGACGACCGGCGCGACCATCCGACAGGGGCCGCACCACGGCGCCCAGAAGTCGACCAGCACGGGCACGTCGGACTCGAGCACTTCGGCCTGGAAGTTACTGTCTGTGACCTCTGTGACGCTGCCAGCCATGTCGGCTCCTCTCGCGAAAATCTCGTTGCTACTTCAAAAAGTATAGCGCCGCGGGTGTGTCGGCCACGAGCTAAGCGTCTATCTCGTTAGGGCGTAAGTTACCGCCCGTCTCCGACTCCACCCCCATCTCCCTCCCCGACGGCCTGCTCGGCAGCGGCCCGCGCCGCTCGCTGTGGCTGGCCGAGGCGCTGGACGGCGCCGCCGCCCACGAACATCCGCGGCTGGTCGGGGCGCAGACCGCCGACGTCTGTGTCGTCGGCGGCGGCTTCACCGGGCTGTGGACCGCGCTCGAGCTGCGCGCCCTTGACCCCGGTGTGAGCGTCGCCCTGGTCGAGGCCGACATCTGCGGCGCCGGCGCCAGCGGCCGAAACGGCGGCTTCGCGATGACCTGGTGGTCGAAATTCCTGTCGCTGCGGAAGCTGTGCGGTCCGGAGGCGGCGATCGAGCTCGGGGAGCGCTCGGCCCGCGCCGTCGCCCAGATCGGCGAGTTCTGCGACCGGCGGGGTCTCGAGGGGTGCTTTGAGCAGAGCGGCTGGGTGTGGGCGGCGACCAACCCGAGCCAGGTCGACGCCTGGGACGAGACGCTGCACGCGCTCGACGCCGCCGGCCTGGCTCCGTATCGGACGCTGTCCCACGCCGAGCTGTCCGAGCTGACCGGCTCGCCGGTCCATCTCGCCGGGGTGCTCGATCCGGCGATCGCCTCGGTGCAGCCCGCGCGGCTCGCCCGCGAGCTGGCGCGAGCCGTCCGGGACGCCGGCGTCAGCGTGTTCGAGCGCTCGCCGGTGCGGTCGATCGAGCCCGACGCGAGGGCGAGCGACGGCGGCCACCGCGCCCGCGTCGTGACGGCGGGCGGCGCGGTCGTGGCCGACCAGGTCGTGGTGGCGCTGAACGCCTGGGCGGCCCGGATCCCCGAGGTCGGCCGCGGCCTCGTCGTCGTCGCCAGCGACATGATCGCGACCGAGCCGGCGCCGGAGCGGCTGCAGGAGATCGGCCTCGACGACCAGGTGGCGATCTCCGACTCCCGCCGTCTCGTCAACTACTACCGGCGGACCGCCGACGGCCGGGTCGTTTTCGGCAAGGGCGGTGGGACGCTGGCGCTCGGGGGCCGGATCGGGGCGAGGTTCGACGACCCGGGCAATCGCGCCGAGGAGGTCGGCAGGCAGCTGCGGCGGATCTACCCGGGCCTCTGGGACGTCCCCGTGGCCCGCCGCTGGAGCGGCCCGGTCGACTACTCGCTGAGCGGCCTGCCGTTCTTCGTCCGGCTCGACGCGATCCCGAGCGTGCTCGTCGGGGCGGGCTTCTCCGGCAACGGCGTCGGCCCGTCGCGCCTGGCCGGTGAGGCGCTGGCCAGAATCGCGCTGGAGGGCGGCGACGGCGGGCTCCCCGCCGCCCTGACCCGGGTTCCGGCCAAGCCGCTGCCGCCCGAGCCGATCAGGTATCTCGGTGGCCGCGCGGTTCGCGCCGCGGTCGCGCGCAAGGAGCGGGCCGAGGACCTCGGCGGGCGGGGGAGCCCGGTGACGACGTTCCTCGCCGCGCTCGACCCCACCAGCTTCGCCGACCGCCGGGTCGGCGCCGGGGCGCCGGGCCCACACTAGGGTTTCCAGCGATGGCAGACCCGACCAACACGGAGATCGCCGAGGCGCTGGACGAGCTCGGCGACCTGTACGAGCTCGACGGCGCCGTGATCCATCGGATCGTCGCCTACCGCAACGCGGCCAAGGCGGTACGCGAGGCGTCGACGTCGGTCGCGGCGCTGGCCCGCGACGGCCGCGCCACCGAGCTCCCGGGGATCGGCGGGATCATCCAGGAGAAGGTGATCGCGCTGGCCGACACCGGCGAGATCCCGGCGCTGGAGAAGCTGCGCGGGAAGTTCCCGCCGGGGCTGGTGGCGATCACCCGCCTGCCCGGGCTCGGGCCCAAGCGCGCCCGCCGCCTGTTCGAGGAGCTGGGGATCGACTCGCCGGAGGCGCTGCGCGAGGCCGCCGAGGAGCACCGGATCCGGGACCTGCG
>Ga0123356_10007592_pt1 | contig 10811 bp, 10 predicted proteins | sample TergutEmb28metaG_2_FD_92546 | JGI IMG/M metagenome (GOLD analysis project Ga0123356, IMG submission 92546) | Embiratermes neotenicus P3 segment gut microbial communities from Petit-Saut dam, French Guiana - Emb289 P3 | ecosystem: Host-associated > Arthropoda: Insects > Digestive system > Gut ... | reverse complement strand
TCGAACAAGCCGCTTGCGGTGGTGCCGTCGAGGTATTTTGCGATAAGTGGGTACGTATCAAAACATGAGTAGGCTTTTTGGGCGAGTAAGATTTTGCAACCGCTTTCTTTGCGGACACGGTCTAAAACTTTGCAGTTCTTTTCAATCACTGCTTCGTCAATCAGGAAATACGGTGTGCGCATTATTCAAACTTCCCTTTGTGTTTGTTCTTGGCGACTTTGTCGGGCGAAAATATTTTCATATTCATGGCGACGTATACCCCATCGGCGAGGCTTTCAAACTTGCCAATCGCATAGCCCAAATTGAACGGAGCGTCCGTCGGCGCAAAGCCCAGAAGTGGATAAAACGCACCGACCAAAATTATCTTCTTGCCTTTGATATTTTTGGCGGAGAGGAATTTGGCGGTTTCTGCCATTGTGTCTGTGCCGTGCGTTACTATGATGTTGTTACTTTTGCTTTTCGTTATTGCTTGGTGGATTTTGTCCCGCACCTTGTTGTCGATTTCACGGCTGTCGAGCATTGCAATAACGTTCTCGTGTATTGTAATGTCGGTTCGAATTATGCCTTTCATGTATTCAACCACGCCGCTTTTTTCACGTGGCTTGCATGTTTGGTCAGTCACGCAATATCCGCCGTCAATAGTGCCGCCTGTTATAATAAATTGCAAATCTTTCATTCTAGTCTATTAACTCCGGATTAAAGTCCTCGACCCATGGGAGCCCTTGCAAATTAAGTTGTTCCATGAATGGGTCGGGGTCGAATTCTTCGCATGTGTACACGCCGGGGGTTTTCCAAAGCCCCTTGTGGAACATCATGCCGCCAATCATCGCAGGAACGCCAGTGGTGTACGAGATTGCCTGGCTGCTTACTTCTTTGTAGCATTCCTCGTGGTCGCAGACGTTGTAGATGTAATATTTCTTCGGTTTGCCGTCTTTGCCGATACCTTGGAACAGGACGCCGATGTGGGTTTTGCCTTTTGTGCGTGGACCTAGGGATGCGGGGTCAGGCAGGACTTTTGCAAGGAATTGAAGTGGGACAATTTTTTGACCCTGGAACTCGACAGGCTCGATGGAGGTCATGCCGACGTTTTCCAAACATTTAAGATGTGTCAAGTATGATTGCCCGAACGTCATAAAGAAGCGGGCACGCTTCAGGTGCGGGATATTGCGGGCAAGCGATTCAAGTTCTTCGTGATACATAAGGTACATATCTTTGTCGCCGACATGTTTGAAGTTGCGGGTGTATTTGATTTCCATCGGCTTGGTTTCAATCCATTTGCCCTTTTCCCAATATCGACCATTTGCGGAAACTTCACGGATGTTTATCTCGGGCGAAAAATTTGTTGCAAATGGATAGCCATGGTCGCCGCCGTTACAGTCCATGATGTCGATATAGTGAATTTCTTTGAAGTAGTGTTTGAGCGCATATGCCGACCAGACCTGCGTGACGCCGGGGTCGAAGCCACAACCAAGGATTGCTGTAAGTCCGGCTTTCTTGTAGCGGTCGTGGTACGCCCATTGCCAGTGGTATTCGAATTTGGCACTGTCGAGAGGCTCGTAGTTTGCGGTGTCGAGATAGCTTACCCCTGTGGCAAGGCAAGCGTCCATGATTATCAAATCTTGATATGGAAGGGCAAGGTGCATAACCAAGTCGGGTTTGTATTCGTTGATGACACGGATAAGGTCTTTGACATCGTCTGCGTTAACCGCACAGGTCGATATTTTTGTTTTGGTTCCTTTTTTGCGGCATTCATCCGCAATGGCGTCGGCCTTTGCAACCGTGCGAGTTGCGATGCGAATGTCGGGAAACACATCAGAGTTCATACAACATTTGTGGATTGCGACGGCGGCAACTCCGCCTGCGCCTATGATAAGCGTCCTTGTAGTCCGCTTGTCCCCGACTTCGTCGGTGATGAGGGTTTTTGACATTTTAGTTTCTCCTTTTTATTTAATCAGTAATAGCACCTCTCGCAAATATTTGCAAGCAAGTGCGGTTGATGCGCCGTTGTGGTCGTATGGTGGGCAAAGCTCGTTGATATCGCAACCGACGACGTTGAGCGTGCTGAAAACTTCTTTGGTTTTGGCAAGGAGTTCAAGGAACGTTACTCCCCCGGCTTCGGGTGTGCCTGTGCCGCCGAATTCGCTTGGGTCAAGAACATCGAGGTCGATTGTGAAATATACTGGGCGACCTTTGGGGAGGTCTTTTAAAATGTGTTTTTTGATAAAAGCAAATTCTTCACGTGTGCCAGAGCGAATGCCGTATTGATATATGCTTGGTAGGGATTGCTTCGCTTCGCTCGCAATGACGTCGTGACAACGGCGCATGACAGTGCTGTGGTTAAGTTTTTTCCCGTCCCAGTCGTCACGCAGGTCGGCATGCGCATCGAAGTGAACAATCGCAAGGTCTGGGTACTTTTTTGCCACGGCACGCACAGCGCCGAGTGTGACCAGATGCTCGCCCCCCAACATTATTGGAAACTTGCCGGCGTCAAGGATTTTTTGGGTCTGTGCCTCGACGTTGTAAACCATTGGTGCTGGGTCTAGATTGCCACGTCGCTTCGCTCCTCGCAATGACAGGATGTCGCCGGCATCGTGGATTTGGATGTCTTGGAGGTCTTTGTCGAGGTAGGGACTGTAAGTTTCTATGCCGTCGCTTTCTTTGCGAATTGCGGTGGGTGCCAAACGAGAGCCTTTGCGATATGTGCTTGTCGCATCATAAGGCACGCCAAACAGTACAATTTTTGCATCGTCGAAAGTTGCATCGCAACCTAGGAACTTTCCAACGGAGTTGGAAAGACTTGCGGCAGAGCCGGAATACTTCTTGCTCATTCAACCTCCCACAAGACTTCTTCGACGTAGGTCGGTAAAGCAAATGCACCGGCATGCAAGTTGGCGTTATAGTAACGGGTTTTAATGCCGAGTGCTTTCCAAGCCTCTTTCTTGGCGTCTTTTCGTGGGTGGAATTTTTTGGACGAAAAGCCGAACAGCCAATGCCCCGATGGATAGGTTGGGATTGATGCCTGGTACACACGGCTTATGTCGAAAACTTTGACGCTGTTCTTGTGCGCCTTTTGGCAAGCTGGGCGGTCTTCCTCGTAAAAACAATTCTCGTGTTGGTTTATAAGAATTCCTTCGTCACGAAGTGCCGTATAACAGTTGCCATAGTATTCTTTTGTAAAATAGTTCTCGCCCGGACCGAATGGGTCTGGGATGTCCAAAATAATCAAGTCATACTCAGGTCCCGCCCTGCGCATGAACTTCATGTCGTCGCAGATTTCAATCGAGACACGCTTGTCACCAAGTGCCGCCGCATTTGCCGGGAAAAACTTCTTTACAAGGGTCACAAGGTTTTCGTCGTTTTCCACAATCTTGATTGTACCAATGTTCCGGTATTTAACAAGCTCGCTTACGATACCAGCGTTACCGATACCAACAACAAGCACGTCCTTGATGTTCGGATTAACCGCCATCGCAGGATGTACCATCATCTCGTGATAAATGAATCCGTCCTTTTCCGTATGCATAAGCAGTCCATCAATAATCAAAACCCTGCCGAAGTCGGTGCTGTCTACGATTTCAATCTGTTGGATTTTAGACGTGACAGAACACAGATGCCTTTCGATTTTGATGTTGAACTCGGTCCCCTTGGTGTGTGCTTCTTTCAGCCAGTGTTCCATATTCTCTCCTCCCTTCTTTGGTGTTCGTGTAGGGTTTGCTTCGTCGCAAGCTCCTCGCAACGACTTCGCTACGCTCGTCGGTTTTTAACGACGTGGATATAGTTTATCGCCGCATCCTCGGTACCCATTAAATAACAGCCTTTGTCCTTGGCGTATTCGATGTGTTCGATGATTTCTTTTGTAATCATTTCGCCGGGAGCGACAATCGGAATACCCGGCGGATACGACATAACGTACTCGCAAGAGATTCGTCCGACGGCGTCTTCAAGTTTTAATTCTTCCTTTTCCGCATAGAAAGCGTCCTGTGGGCGCATTTTGACAATCGGCTCGATATATTCCGTGTCAAGCATGCCTCGGCGGTCTTTCTTTTCAAGGCGGCGGATTTCAGTAAGGGCGCCAACAAGGCGCTCGATGTCTGCGGTGCGGTCGCCGTTTGATACATAGGCAAGGATATTGCCAAGGTCGCCGAATTCGATTTGGATATTGAACTCGTCACGCAGGATGTCGTAAACCTCGATACCTGCAAGCCCAAGCCCAAGTGTATGAATCGAAAGTTTCGTCGGGTCGAAATCGAAAATTGTGTCGCCGTTTATCAGTTCTTTTCCGAATGCATAGAAGTCGCCAATCTCGTTGATTTCCTCACGAGCATATTCGACCAACTCGATAAGGTCACGATTGATTTCCTCGCCGTTAAGTGCAAGGTTCTTTCGTGCGATATCAAGTGACGCCATAAGCAAATAGCTTGCAGATGTTGTTTGCGTCAAATTGATGACTTGGCGGACGTAATCTGCGTTGATACTTTTGGCGCACAACAGCACGGCGCTTTGGGTTAAACTAAGACCCGATTTGTGCATGGAAAGTGCCGCCATGTCTGCCCCCGCCTTCATTGCGTTCATCGGCATTTGTTTTCCAAAATAAAAGTGTGTGCCGTGTGCCTCGTCGACAAGGACTTTGATTTTGTTGCGCTTTGCGATTTTAACGATTTCTTTTAAATTAGAACACACGCCATAGTAGGTCGGATTGTTAAGCAAGATTGCTTTTGCGTCCGGGTTCTTTTGGATTGCGTTTGTGATGTCGGCGACACTCATCCCAAGTGGGATACCAAGTTCTTTGTGCACGCCGGGTTTGACATAAACCGGAATACCGCCGGAAAGAATAAGTCCGTTGATGACGCTTTTGTGAACGTTGCGTGGAAGGATTATTTTGTCGCCACTTTTGACGACCGCCATGACCATCGCCTGTACCGCCATAGATGTGCCGTTTGTGATAAGGAATGCAGCCGACGCACCGAATGCGTCCGCCATGAGGGTTTCTGCCTCTCGGATGACGCCGGTCGGGTGATTAAGAAAGTCCAATGGCTTCATGCCGTTGACGTCGACACTTACTGCCGCTTTACCAAGAAAGTCGGTCAATGCCTTGTTGCCCTTGCCACGTTTGTGCCCGGGCACGTCAAAAGGAACGACACGTGCCTCACGGAAATTGGTGAGTGCGTTGACAATCGGGACGTTCTGTTGGAGTGTTTTGTTCACGCTAAACCTCCAATGGAGGTTTAGCGTGCGATTTGCTTCCTGAAGCAAATCTTGAACACGAAAACCCTCCTGTAAATTGATGAGATAGTATGGAGTTTTTGCGGGTGGATGTCAATATATTTACTTAATTAAAGTCCCCGCTCCACCTGGGTTAAAAGTGTTTTTAAGGTGTATCGGGATGTTTTTCATGCGGGCGTAGTTGATGCAATCGGGGTGCAGGACATGTGCGCCGTCTTTTGCAAGTTCTTCGACCTTGGCGTAAGTGATTTCTGCGAAAGGTTTTGCGTCTTTGTGAATGTTGGGGTCTTTGTCAAAGACGCCGTCAACGTCGGTCCAGTTTTCGTAAGTGCTCGCATCGGCGATGTTTGCCATTATAGCGCCCGTAATGTCACTTCCGCCACGGGAGAATGTGTAAATCGAGCCCTCGGGCGTGACGCCATAAAAACCCGGAACGACAACGTTTTTGTTTTTGAATGGCTTGAAGTTTTTGTGTGACGCATCAAGGTCAACGGCATATTTGTTTTCGGCGGGTCGACCTTGGCGCTCTACACGTAAACTTATCACATGGGTTGTGTCGATGTCGACGAACTCGAACCCCAGAATCGCTGCCATGACTTTTGCCATAAAGTATTCGCCAGAGCTTGTGATGAAATCCGCACTGCCGGTTTGGATTTGTTTATAGAATTCTTCCAAAATTTCACGCAGGTCGGTTTTGATGCCGAATGCCTCTTCGATGTCGTGGAAGCGTTTGGCAAAGTGTTTGTAGACGTCGTCAAAGCACTCGCCACGCTCTTTTCGGAAAAACATGTCGAACAGGGTGTCCGTCATTTTGGTGTCGGCAGAGTTTCGTTTGCCAGGCGCAGACACAACGATAATGCGGCGGCGGGGGTCGGCTTTGATGATGTCGACGACACGGCGGATGTTCTCGACACTGGCGAGGGATGTTCCTCCGAATTTACAGACTATGATTTCATCTTTTTTCATTTGTGTATCTCCTTTATCAGATTAGTAATTTGAGTATTTGCACCGCATTTGTCGCAGCGCCTTTCCTGATATTGTCGCTTGCGGTAAACAGATTTATGCAGTTTTCACGGGACTCATCCAAACGAATGCGACCAACGAAGACCTCGTTCTTGCCGTTTGCGTGCATTGGCATTGGGTAAAGGTTCTTGGCGGGGTTATCAAGCAGGACAATTCCAGGAGCCTTTGCGAGGACTTTCTTGATGGTGGCAATGCAAGGTTTCTTTTCGAACTCGACGTTGATTGAAATACTGTGGCAGTTTTCAATCGGAACTCGAACTGTTGTGGCGGATACTGCCAAGTCGGGGCGTTTTAATATTTTGCGGGTTTCGAAAATCATCTTGTCTTCTTCCTTGGTGTTGCCGTTGTCAAGGAACACGTCGATGTGTGGGATGAGGTTATTAAAGATTGGATGTTGGAGTTTTTGCGGGAGTGGTTGTGTGCCTTTCACATAAGCGTCAAGTCCGTGTAGGTAATCATCGACTCCGGCCTGACCCGCACCTGAAACGGCTTGATAGGTTGAATACACAATGCGTTTGATTTTGTAAAGGTCGTCAAGTGGTTTAAGGGCAACGACCGAGCCGATGGTCGAACAGTTTGGATTGGATATGATTTTGCTTTTTGTCTTTTTGGCTTCTTCGGGGTTGCATTCCGGCACGACAAGTGGGACGGTGGGATCACGGCGAAAAGCGGAAGAATTGTCGATGACGGTGCAACCAAGGTTGGCAAGGATAGGGGCGAATTCAATCGAAGTCGAACCACCGGCGGCAAGCAAGGCGAAATCGGGTTTGACCTTGGCGACGTTGTCGGCGGTAAGTTCGATAATTGTGTAATCCTTGCCCATGAACTGGATGACCTTGCCAGCACTTCTGTGGGATGCGAAAAGGTAGTAGTCCGCTTTGATTTTGTCTTCTTCGAGGACTTTCAAAAAGGTTGTTCCTACGATTCCGGTTGCGCCTATAACTGCGATTTTGTGCATGATTTGACCTCCTTGAAATTAAACAAAGTATTGTACAGCGTAACGATGATATTGTATAGTACTTTTGTATGGAAAACGAACTGAAAAAGTGTCTGATGTGCAAGAACCCCTTGTGCGCAAAATGTCCGGCGAAAACCGACGTGCGGCGTGTGGTTGAGCTTGTACGGGCGGGTAAGGTTTTGGAGGCGGGAGAGGTATTGTTCGATAACAATCCGCTGTCGGCGATTACGGGAATGGTTTGTCCGAATCATTTGTTTTGCAAAGGTGGGTGTGTGAAGGGGCTTGATTTTGGGGTGATTGAGAAGGAGGTTTCGAAAAAGTTCTTGGAAGTTCAGGTAGGGATTGCTTCGTCGCAAACTCCTCGCAATGACAAAAGGGTATTGATTGTAGGAAGCGGTCCGGCGGGACTTAGTTTGAGTTATTATCTGGCGAAGGCGGGATATAAGGTAGAAGTTTGGGAAAAGGAAGAAAAACTTGGCGGGATGTTGAGGTATGGGATACCAGGGTTTAGGCTTGATAAGGGGTTGATTGATAAGGTTGCGGGTGTAATTGAACGATGCGGAGTTGAGTTTAAGGTAAAAAAGAGTGTCGATTTGAAAAACTTGCCGAACGGGTTTGATAAAACAAGTTTGTCAAACAAGTTTGATATTATCGTACTTGCGATCGGGGCGGGTGTTTCGAGGAGGCTTGATATTGAAGGGAACGAATTGGCTGTTTATGCGTTGGATTACTTGAAAGAAAGCCAAAGCGGTGGTGGCTGGATTGCCACGTCGCCTACGGCTCCTCGCAATGACGTGGTGGTCATCGGGGCGGGGAATGTTGCGATTGATTGTGTGTTGACTGCCGCCGAGTTGGGTGCAAAGTCGGTTAACCTGTGTTATCGCAAAGACGAGGCGGCGATGAAGGCGTATCCGGAGGAGTTGGCACACGCACGAAGTAAAGGTGTGGTGTTTAATTATTTTATGGTGCCGAAGAAGATTCTTGTTGATGGTGTGTTGTTTGAAAACGGAAAATTTATGCCTGCGGACAAGGTTGTGGTTGCAATCGGGCAAGGTGCGGTGGATTTAGACATATGCACAAAGATTGGCTGCACGACGAATGGCTTGATACAGGCCGAAGGGTTTAAGACAAATATCGAAAATGTATATGCGCTTGGTGATGCGGTGACGGGGACAAGCACGATTATTCAGGTGGTGGCGCAAGCGAGGGAGTTGGCGGATTATTTGACATTGAAGTCAAAACAGTAGTATATTTTTTCATGAACAACAGATTGACAGACCCTGCAACAGTCGAGCGTATGGAGCATTTGATTGCAAAGCAAAGAGTAAAATCAAGACCATTCAGAATTATTTTTTGGCTTTGTGCTTTAGTAATGGCAGTTGGTATGGGTATGTTGGTGTTTGTTGACTCTGTTAATCCTCCAATTTCTTACTTTTTTGCAATAATAGGAGGAGTATCATTTGTACTTCCTATCGTTGCTCAAATCGTATTGATAATCATATATCCGATAAGGGCATTAAAAATGAAGCGATTGCGTGCTTCAATAGATATGTCTGCCGAAGGCGTGGTCTGTATTAGTCATAGGCAAAGTAACGGTGGCATTTGGGTTATGGTTCCTCATGTAGATTATTTGATGGAGGCAATCCCTTATGCACCAAAATCAAGTACTAATAGGCTGTACGAAAAAGGCGCTGTTGTTCAAGTTAAATGGAACTCGGCAAACACGAAAAAATGTTTTATTGTTGAACAAGAATGATTACCTTGTATACTCCTCGAACGTACACATTTTATCAATTACTTTATCTTCATTGATGTCGATGATGCGGTTGGCAACGGTGCGAAGGATTTCTTCGTCTTGGGAGGCGAACATCATCACGCCTTTGTAGCGATTCATGCCTTCGTTAAGGGCGGTTATGGATTCAAGGTCGAGGTGGTTGGTGGGTTCGTCGAGGATTAAAAAGTTTCCTTTGGCGAGCATGGTCTTTGCAAGCATACAGCGGACCTTTTCGCCGCCAGAAAGGACGTGGGCGGATTTAAGCGCCTCTTCACCACTGAACAACATACGCCCGAGCCAGCTTCGGATAAAGGTTTCGTTGGTGTCTTTTGAGAACTGTTTAAGCCAGTCGACAAGGTTAAGTTGCACTTTGTCAAAGTATTTGCGGTTGTCGGACGGCAGGTACGCAGGGGTTATAGTTTTTCCAAATTCAATTGTTCCGGCGTCGGGTTTGATTTCGCCCATGATGCAATCAAAGAGTTTGCTTATGATAAGTGATTTGTTCGACAAGAACGCAATGCGGTCGGTTTTGTTTACACGGAAAGATACGTTTTTAAAATAGCCGTTAAGGGTCAATCCTTCGACGGCGAGGATTTCGTTCCCCACTTCTCGTTCGATATCGAAGTTTATATACGGGTATTTGCGTGACGATGGTTTGATGTCCGCTATTGTAAGTTTTTCAAGTTCTTTCTTGCGTGAGGTCGCTTGGCGGCTTTTGGAAGCGTTGGCACTAAACCTTGCAATGAATTCTTTTAATTCGTCCGCACGCTGTTCCGCTTTTTTGTTGGCTTCTTTTTGTTGGCGCAATATCAGTTGCGAGGACTCGTACCAGAAATCGTAGTTTCCGGCGAACATGCTTATTTGACCGAAGTCGATGTCGCAGATACTTGTGCAGACTTTGTTTAAAAAATGGCGGTTGTGCGAGACGATGATGACGGTGTTTTTGAATTCCAGGAGGAATTCTTCGAGCCAGCGGACGGATTTCAGGTCGAGGTTGTTGGTCGGTTCGTCCATAATCAGGATATCCGGGTTTCCGAAAACCGCACGGGCGAGGAGGGCTTTGACTTTGATTTTGGCGTCCATGTCGCCGAGCTTCACGTCGTGGTGACTTTCTTCGATGCCCATGCCGGAGAGCATGCTTCGGGCGTTACCATCGGCTTCCCAGCCTTCAAGTTCGGCGTATTCGTTCATAATGTCGGCAAGGCGTGTTCCTTGGGCATCGGTTAGGGCGTCACCAAGTGCGTAAAGGGATTCTTGTTCTTTCATCAACTTGTATAACTTTTCGTGGCCGCCGATGACGCATTCAACCGCCGTTAGTGCGTCAAATGCGTTTTGGTTTTGTTCCAAAACGGACATGCGTTTGTCTTTTTGTTTGGCGACCTCGCCTTTGTTAGGTGTGATTTCGCCAGAGAGGATTTTAAGGAACGTGGACTTGCCAGAGCCGTTTGCGCCGATGATGCCGTAGCATTCGCCGCCGACGAACTTGATGTTCACATCTTTGAACAAGACACGCTTGCCATATTGCAATGAAACGTTGATTGCGGATATCATGTGATTAAACTAGCACACTTTATTTTTTAAGTAAAGCAGGTATGGAAGTTTAACGTGAAAATCTTCGTCGAGTGGGAGGCGAAGTGAGCGGGCAAGTTTTATCAGGTCTGGGAGTGATTGGATGTCTGTGCCGCTTTCGACTTCAAGAAACAAGCCCAACCCCTCGACGTCTTGGACACAGATTTCTCGGCGGTTTTTTTCAAAGATGTGAAGTTCGGTTTTCTTTTCGCACCACATGTTAAAGTTCGCCAGGGATATTATTTTTGACGCTTCGCTCCACCG
>Ga0123356_10007591_pt1 | contig 10811 bp, 11 predicted proteins | sample TergutEmb28metaG_2_FD_92546 | JGI IMG/M metagenome (GOLD analysis project Ga0123356, IMG submission 92546) | Embiratermes neotenicus P3 segment gut microbial communities from Petit-Saut dam, French Guiana - Emb289 P3 | ecosystem: Host-associated > Arthropoda: Insects > Digestive system > Gut ... | reverse complement strand
GGAGGGGTGGGACGGCCGGGCCGTAAACGGTTTTTTCGCCGGCCGGCTTTGCGTTCCTGGCCTTCCTTTGCTGCGCTTGTTTTGGTAGTAACAGTGGCGTTTTTTGCCATTAAGGGTATTGCGGCCAGTCCTCCGCGCACCGTTCGTGCGGATGTCTCCGCCCGCGACCGTCTGGCGCCCTTCGCAGGGGGGCTGTTGCAGCTGCGCAACGATACCCTGGTGCTGCACAAGCCCAATGGCACGCAAAAGGACTTTGCCGACGCATTCCCTGCCACTAACTTGATAGCCAACGCACGTTTCGCCGCCTGCTGGGATTCTTCGCGTTTTATTGTGTTCGATACCAACGGCGCTGTGGTTCTCACCCGGGACTACAGCACAGGCAATACGGAAATGGCGGAGGTGATCTCCGTAAGCCTCGGCCAGCAAAAAATCGGCTTATATAATGTGTCGGTTGCCGGCTCCGCACGTATAATTCAATTCAATTCCGAGGGCAGACCGGCTTCCTACGGCGCACAGCTGGAGGATTTCGACAATCAAACAGTGCTGGACTTCGGGTTTTACGGCAACCCTTCCAATATGTGGGTTACGGTGCTGGACACCAATAACGAAACCCACACCACCCACGTGCGCCTGTACAGCCAGCAAACCAATATCGGGCACATAACGGTGTATGGGGAAGTGGTGCTGACCGTGGCGCCCAAGCAAAACGCCGTGATGGTGGTGGGCACCAGCCACTGCTATGTTTATGACAACAAAGGCGAGCTGCAAAGCGAGGAATCTATCCACGGCTGGACGCCTATCGGCGTGGGCGGGCAGGACGCCGCACCCCGCCTGCTGCTGCACCCCTCCGCGCCGGAGGGCGCGTCTTCGCCCCGTCCGCTACAAACGTTATGGATTTACACACCGGGGGAGCCTGGAATCTACATTGATTTACCCCCGGAGGCCACACTGGCTGCGGTTGGCGAGAAACAATTTTATGTGGTTTCCGGCAAGCAGATACGCGGCTATCGTTACAACGGTCAGCCCGGCCGAACCGTTAATCTGGACTTTGCACCCACCAAACTCACTGTGGTTTCCCCGCGCCAAGCGGTTGCCAGCGACGGAAACGACGTATACTTTATTAGCTTGCCCTAAGGAGGTAGTCTTAGTATGACCGTTATTGATCTTGGCGTATTAGCCGTACTTGCCCTGTGCGTGGTAATTGGGTTGCACCGCGGGTTCATTAAGAGTGTGATGAGCCTGGGCGCGTCGCTGATAACCATTATTATCGTGTTTGCGCTGCTAAGCCCCGGCGTGCGTTGGGTAAAGAAAAATACCGAGCTGTATAACCAAATCCTTTATTTCACCGAGGGCAACCAGTTGCTAAGAAGCAGCGACACCGCCCAGCGTGAGGCCTCCAGCTTTACCGCCGGTGAGCTCAACCCCATTCTACAGGCCACGGAAAGGCTGCCGCAGTCGGTTATAAACCCCATCAGCAACGCCGTTTTGAATGAAACCATGAAGGATCAGGAAGTGGACACGCTGGAAGAATACATCAACCACACCTTGACCAACCTGGTGATCGACGCAGCGGTATTTATTCTGTTGTTTATTGTGGTTACGGCCACCCTGCATATCTGTATAGGTATGGTGGGGGCGGTTTTCCGATTGCCCGTGCTAAAACAGCTGGACGGCCTGCTGGGCGGCATTGCCGGCTTATTAGTGGGCATTTTGGTGGTGCTGGTGGTGTTCTGCGCCGTGCCTGTGTTGCAATCCGTGCTGCCCGTAAAGGCATTTGCTGATATGATAGAAAAAAGCCGCACGGCAACAGTTATACAGGAGATGAACTTTTTGCTGGGCGGGGTGCTGAGGAACAGGTTGTAATTACCGTTCGTAATGCGTCCACATGCTGATAACTTTCACGGTTTTAGATTCCTCCATGACTTCGTAAACAAGCCGGTGCTTTATATTAATACGCCGCGAATATAAACCTTGCAAATCCCCCACAAGTTTTTCATAGGGCGGCGGATACGCAAAGGGGTTTTCCCGTATTAACTCAATAAGCGTCTTAGCCTTTTTATCCAGCTTTGCTGCTTTTAAATTTGATATGTCCGCCGCTGCATTTTTGGTATAAACAATAGAATACATCACCAAATAACCTCGTCTTCGGGAATACATTCGGCTATTGGCGTGTTTTGCCCTTCTTTTAGTTGTTCTTTCATGCCCGGAATGGAGCAGAGGTAGAGTGTTTCCATCAAGCCGTTGTAGTCTTCCTCGCTCAGCACCACGGCATTGCCGTCCTTGGTGCTGATATTGACCGGCTCGTTATATTTAATCGTTTGCTCAAGCATTCCAAAAATATTTTTTCTGAAATTTGTGACGTTAGTGTTTACCATAGCGGGTTCGCCTCCTTGCGTACATTATAGCGTACGCTTATTTGCTTGTCAAGCCTCTAGTCATTCCGCGTGAGCGGAATCCAAGCCTTCGGCAGCCGAACCCGAATATCAACCCACTCCCCGCAATCCTCCTCATCATAATCCGCACACAGCCCGGCGCGGCGAAGATCCTGCACGGCGGATTTTATTGTGTTGGTCAGTATGCGGCAGTCCCGGTACTGCTTGGTTTTATGCGGCTTGTCATTGTCGAGCAATTGGCCGGCCAGCATACGGCCTATCAGGGCCTCGGCTGCGGCCACGTTGTAGCTGCGGTTGATGATCAGCTCCAGTGCGGGCCCCTGCTGTTCCTCGGGCAGGCGCAACAAAGCCCGGGCATGGCGCTCGGTAAGATCGGAGGCCGCAAGCTTAGCGCGCACGGTGGCAGACAACCGCATCAGGCGCATCTTGTTGGCTACGCTGCCCTGGGTTTTGCCCACGCTGGCGGCAACCTCCTCCTGGGTAAGGCCGTGCTCCAGCGCCAAATTGATATAGCCCTCGGCCTCCTCCAAATAATGCAGCTGCTCGCGCTGAAGGTTTTCCACCAAGGCCAGCGCGGCGGCGTCAGGCTCCGGCGTTTGCTTGATAAGGGCAGGGATCTCGGCCAGCCCAGCCAGACGCGCAGCCCGTAGGCGCCGCTCTCCGGCAACCAGCTCATACCATTTGCCACCGGTCTGCCGTACAGCTATGGGCTGCAACAGGCCGTAGCGCGAGATCGATGAAGCCAGCTCGTTCAGGGCGTTGCCATCCATGTGACGGCGGGGTTGGTAGGGGTTGGGGCGAATTACCTCCAGCGGAAGGGTCTCCAAGGCCCAATTTTGCACCTGCATCTGCGGCCACCTCCTTTACCCCCCATACTAGCAAAAAAAAACTTATAATGCAAGTGTTTTTTGTCGCGCAATCCACCAAAAAGCGCAAATATTCAATATTATCCTACAATGTATTTGGCAGATTGGCAGAATGTCGCGTCAAGCACATTTTCGCAACAGTCAATGCGACATAACACCACTATATCGGCCATCGCATTTATACTATTTGCGCACATTCCCTACGGAAACCGGACATAAAATTCATCATGAATCGACAAAAAATTGGAGAAAATTACCAAAAAACAAAATTTTTGACGAAATATGCTTGTCTAGTTGCGCTACAATATAGTATAATACCCTTGCTGCCAATCTTGGAGACTCAAAGTGGCATATTTGGGGGGGAGGGTACACATACTGTATCCTATAAGGAAATTTGGGGGGAACTTGTAATGGCCCGAACTGTGCACTCGAAAGGATGGAGCCCGGACGAGATCAAGCTGTTGGAGACCGAGGTAAAGCACGCCACTAAAGAAAACCTGCCCATGCGCAGCGTTTTCAATGCGGTGGCGGCGGCAACCGGCCGTCAGCCCAATAGCGTGCGCAACTATTACTACACCGCATGCCGCGAGGGCGACTTGGTTCCAACGGCCAGCCGCCGCGCACCGGCGCGTGCCTTTTCCGCCGAGGAAACCTCCGCGATGTACAAGATCATCGCGGAGGCCCAGGCCAAAGGCATATCGGTGCGCAAGACGACGCTGGCAATGGCAAACGGCAACAAAACCGATGCCCTGCGCCTGCAAAACAAGTACCGCGCGTTAATACGCGACAAAGAACCGCAAAGGCCCAGGCGCTCTGTGCCGGTGCGCGACCTTGCCAACATGGCACGCGACGCCCGCTTGGTTGAGGGGTTGGATGCCGACGCGCTGTTCTCGAACCTTGCAGTATTATTTAGGCAGGCCTCCGGAAAGTAGCTGGTCAATATCAACAGACTAACGCGCTGGGCGCTACCGGCATTGATTGTGCCGGTAGTTTTGCTGTTTGCATTTGTACAGCCGCCGCGCAGCGCCCCGGCAGAGCAGGGGTTTGCGGCGGATAATCAAACGGAGCGCATGTTTGACCGGCTTGTTGACGTGTTGGCCCGGGAAACCATAGCCAAACATCAATGGCGGTACCCGTCCGAGCAGCAAATACACGCTATGCGGGCGCGTATTGCTGATTTTCGCACCTTTGACCGTGCCGCGCTGGATCGCACCCGGCAGGAGGCGTATGATCTGCTGGAATATGAGTTTTCTCTTTATGAAAGCTCCCTGCGGTTCTTCTTTTACGATGAACCTTTTGGCCCCGGCGGCATGCATGTCGTCCTGCCCGGTGAGCTATGCGGCATGGGGTTTTCCAAAGAAACCGATGTAGTGGAGTATTTGCAGGCCTGCCGAGATATAGCGGGCCGGTTTGAGGCTATGATCGCGTTCCAGCGGGAAAAAGCCAGCCGCGGCCTATTGTTGTCTGGCGCGGGGATGGAATCGGCGGCGCGGTGGTGCGAGAGCTTTGTTGATCTTAATGAGAAAAACCCGCTGATCACAACCTTTGACGAGCGCATCAAGCCCCTGAAGCTGCCGGATGAGCTGGGGCGATATTATAGTGAGGAAGCCCGCGCGGTTTTCTATGACGTTATAGTGCCCGCGTATGACACAGCAGCAGAGGCCCTGCGGGAAATGGCTCTGGAATATGACGGCGGTCTTAGAGGCCTGCGCGAGTTGCCCGCGGGCCGGGAATACGCAGATTACCTACTGCGCCGCATGGGATGCAACCCGGTTGGGCCTACAGTGGCGCTGGACTTGACGCTTTTGGAGCTGGAGGGCCAGATTGAGGAATTGATAGCGCGAGATCGCGCATTGCCCTACCGCACCACCCCCATACAAAAAAAGGCTACCGCCAAAACACTATATAATCGCTTAAAAGAGGCGGCGGCCAAGGACTTCCCGCCACTGCCCCGCGGCGTGAAGGTTACGATCGCCCCTATGGAGGACATGGAGGAGCGGGCCGCATACGCCGGGTATTATCTGGTTCCGGGGCTGAGAAATTACAAGAACAACTATATTTTTTACAACCCTGATATGAGCACCGACACGCTATACGCCGTGATGGCTCACGAGGGCATTCCCGGCCATCTGTTGCAAATCACGCATGGCAGGGCAGGCGACATGCCGGATTATTGCAAAACCCTTGGGTACCTTGGATTTATTGAAGGCTGGGCCAAGTACGCGGAGAACTACGCCTATAAATATATGGAGGGCGACGCGGCGCAGATTGATTATAGGCGCTTGTCGCGGCAGTTTGACCTGTTGCTGCGGGCCCGGCTGGAGCTGGGCGTGCATATAGAGGGCTGGGACGCCGCCGGAATAAAGGCGTATGTGAAACAGTTTTTTCCAAACTATGGCCCGCAGGCAGGGACGTTTGATGAGTATTGGGAGAATTATTATCAGCTTACCGCGCTGAACGGGCTGCGCTACGCGCCTTATGCGCTGGGTTTGCTGGAAATGGAAAAATTGAAAAAGGAAAACGCAAAGCTAAGTGATTTGGAGTTTCATACGGAGGTTTTGAGGCGCGGCGCCGCGCCGTTTTCGTTAGTAGGGAAATGGTTGGCTCAGGCCTGAGCCGCCTGCCGATCCAAATAATCATTCACCGCCGCCCGTACGGACTCCTCCGCCATCACCGAGCAGTGTATCTTGGCCTCAGGCAGGCCGCCCAAGGCTTCCACTGCGTCTTTATTAGTGATTTTCAACGCTTCGGACAGTGTTTTTCCTACAAGCAAATCTGTAAGAACGCTGGACGATGCTATGGCTGCCGCGCACCCGAACGTCTGGAACATGGCTTGGGTTATTTTGTCGCCCTCGATTTTCAGATACAGTGTGGTGGTATCGCCGCAATCCGGCGAGCCGGCCACGCCCACCGCGCTGGGGTTTTCCATCACCCCGGCGTTGTGGGGGGCGGTGAACAGATCGATAACTTTTTGTGAGTACATGTGGTATTATCTCCTTAGTATATATTGGATACTACGCGCCTTTTTCTAACAATTTCTGGGAGCACAGTTATAAGCGCATCAACATCCTCCTGTGTGGTGGCGCCGCCCATGGAAAACCGTATTGTGCTTTGCATATCGGCGCCGGAAATGTCCATGGCCTCCAATACATGGCTGAGCTCTGCCATGCCGGCCCCGCATGCCGATCCTAAAGATGCCGCGAAGCCGATCATATCCAGATCCATATGCAAAGCCTCGCTGTGCGCCCCCTTGAACGTTACGGACAGTATGCCCGGCGCACAGGTTCTATCATTACCGTTAAACGCCACATTATCAATGGAGGCCGCAATGCCTTCTTTTAGATGCAAACGCAGACCGCGCAGGCGCTTTTCCTCGGCCCCAAGCTCGGCTAGGGCCAGCTCCGCCGCCACGCCTAGGCCCACGATGCCGGGCATGTTTTCCGTACCGGCGCGTCTGCCGCCCTCGTGCCCGCCGCCGTGGTGAAATGGAGGCAGCTCCACGCCCGGTGCAATATACAAAAACCCCACGCCCATCGGGCCGCCAAATTTATGCCCAGCTGCGGCCAGCAAATCCACGCCCCAGCCGCGTGCGTCCACAGGGATATGCCCCACGGCCTGCACGGCGTCCGTGAAGAAGCGGATGTCATTTTTTTTACAGAGAGCAGCTATTTCTGATATTGGATTTACCGCGCCGGTTTCATTATTCACCGTCATTACGGAAACAATTTTTGTTTCTTTTTTTAAAAATGCAGCAACAGCATCAGGTAAAACAACACCGTCGTTGTTGGGCTTAACAAAATCAACCTCCATGCCCAAATCCGCACATTTTTCCGCGGCATGCAGCGCGGCGTGGTGCTCGATTGCTGAAGAAATCATGTGCCCTTTTTTATTTTCCCAAGCCGTGCCGAAAACAGCCCAGTTGATGGCCTCCGTGCCGCCGGAGGTAAAAAACACGCACTCCGGCGGGGCGTTTATCAGCGCGGCGGCTTGCGCGCGGGCACGATCCAGCATGGCGTGGGCCTTTTGCCCAAAGCTATGGGTGCTGGAGGGATTGCCCAAGGCTTTCATGGCTTCGCAGGCGGCATCGGCGGCCTCCGGGCGTATTGGGGCGGTGGCTGCATGGTCAAAGTAGTATTTTCTCACTTCTTCTTGAACACCTTCTTCTCAGTCCCGTTAACAATCCGCTTTATATTGCCCCGGTGGGTAACAATTGATGACCCCCACACAAACAGACCGGCGATGACGTACCACGCAAACATAGGGTCATTATGCTTGAAGATCATCACAACCATAACGGCCACCGTGGTGCCCATCAGCCCGGCTAATGACATGATTCCGCTGGGCCACAGTATGGCCTGGTGCGCCGCCAGCCCGATCAGCCCTGCCGGCCAGGACATCACCAGCACCACGCCTAATGAGGCCGCTATGCCCTTGCCGCCCTTGAATTTGGAAAACACGGGCCAGTTGTGGCCGGTTATCACGGCCATTGAGGCTATGCACAGACAAATGATCGACGCCGTTTGATCAACATCGAATATCAGGCCCAAAAACCAACCTAAACCGGCAGCCAACGCGCCCTTGGCCGCGTCCAGTAGCATCACCAACACGCCCCAGCGTGCGCCCATGGCCCGCATGACGTTGGTACCACCGGGGTTGCCGCTGCCCACCTTGCGTATATCGATATCCTTATCATGCAGCCGCGTGATCAGCACCGCGGAAGGAAACGTGCCAATAAAATACGCCGCAAGCCCTACCAATGCGTAGTGCCACCAGGTCATTCCTCTCTCCCCCTAATAATAACTTTTATGGGCGTGCCATCAAAATCAAAGGTCTTTCTTATTATATTCTCCAAATAGCGTAAATAGGAAAAATGCAGAGCCTCGGGCTGGTTCACCTTTATAACAAACGTGGGTGGGCATACACTGGCCTGCGTGGAGAAGTATATCTTAACCCGCCCGCGCGGGCCGGGGGGCGGCTGGGTTATGGCCACGGCCTCGCCAATGCAATCGTTCAGCACGCCCGTGGGCACGCGGAATGATGCGGCGGCATGGGCTTTTTCGCACTCCGGCAGCAGGTTTTTCAGCCGCTGGCCCTTAATGGCCGAGATATACACCCGCCGTGCCCAGCTGATGAATTTAAGCTCGCGGTCAAGGTCTTTTTCGTAGGCTTCCAGCGTGCCGGTGGTTTTTTCCACAGCGTCCCACTTGTTCACGGCTATCACACAGGGCTTGCCGGCGTCCAAAATCAACCCGGCAATCTTTTGATCCTGCTCCGCCAGCCCGGCACACGCATCGATGACCAATACAGCAACGTCGCACCGGGAAATCGCCGCCAGTGCGCGCAGCACACTGTACTGCTCGATGGAGGCACGCTCAATACGGGCTTTTCGGCGGATACCGGCGGTGTCTATCAGCACATAATCTTTGCCGTCTGCGGTCAACGGCGTATCCACGGCGTCCCGCGTAGTGCCGGGCAGGGCGGACACGATGACGCGCTCCTCACCGCACAGGGCGTTGACGATGGAGGATTTGCCCGCGTTGGGGCGGCCTACGATGGCGATTTTTAAACTTTTGTTTTCTTCTGTTTCTGTAATTGGTGAAAAATTAGCTATTATTGCATCCAACATATCACCAAGATTCAAGCCGTTGGCAGCGGATATCGGATGTACCTCACCCAGCCCCAGCGAATAGAAATCGGTATGCAAATTTGACGGAAACCGATCCACTTTATTTACGACCGTCAGTACCGGCTTGCGGGCATGGCGCAGCATATCGGCCACGGCGCGGTCGTCCGGGGACAGGCCGCTTTGGCCGTCGCACAGAAACAGTATCACATCGCACAGATCAATGGCGGCCTGGGCCTGCCTGCGCATGTGGGTGAAGATTTCGCTTTCGCCGTAAGGGTCTATGCCGCCGGTGTCTATCAGTGTAAAAGCGTGCTGCCCCCATGTGCAGTCCGCGTAAAGACGATCCCGCGTGACGCCGGGGGAGTCCTCAACTATGGCAATGCGCCGCCCGGCCAGGCGGTTAAACAGCGTGGATTTGCCGACATTGGGCCGGCCTACGATGGCAACAAGTGGTTTCACGGTATTCCTCCAACGGGTATTATACTACATCCGCGCCCATCAGTGCCCGGGCAAGTTTTACGCCGTCGTTGGACACGGGCACAACGGGGCAGTTCAGGGCGGTTTGTATTTGGGCCAGGGTCATGCCGTCAAGGGTTAGGTCGTGGCCGTCACGCAGCATTGCGGCGGGGATTAATAGGCGTTGGCCCAGGTTCCTGTTTTTTAATTCTGCGATTAAATCTTTGCCCGTTATTAACCCCGCTACAGTTATTGATGCCCCCATGGTGAGGTTTGGGATGGGTATGACCGTTGTTTTTTCGGCTATTTGCGGGGGCAATGCGGCCAGCCATTGGCGGATGATGGGCGCGGCCAGCATGCCGGTTGCCAGGGTTTGCCCACATCCCTTCCCCACGCCGCCACTCCTCGTCATTCCGTCCGCAGACGGAATCCAAGCCCGCAGCTCCTCCAAAAACTCCGCCCGCATTGCCGCCGTCAGGCCTACGCCGTCCTCGAACTGGGGGTCTTCGCCGTAGATTTCTATGTCGGGTATTTCTTGGTTTGCCAGCATGTAAAATTCATCTGCGGCATGCACGAAATCGTATTTATTTACAAGGGCTATTATTTCTTTGGCCTTTTTATGGTCAACCGGCATCAGCGCGGGCAGCCCCTCACGGTGCGCAGTCAGCCCCACGGGCACCACAGCTAACGACATTACCCATGGCCGCAATAAACTTAAATCTTTTATGGTTTTTTCCAGCACAGCGCCACCGTTGTATTCCGGGCACACAACAACCTGGCAGTGCATGCGAATATCCGCCGCCGCCAGCTCGTGCAGTTGGTCAAGTATTGATATTTCCAAAGCCCGGCCAAGCATTTTTTGGCGCACGGCGTGGTCGGTGGCGTGTACAGAGATGTATAAGGGTGAGGGCTTCAGCTCCAGTATTCGCCGCCAATCGTTGCTTGTCAGGTTTGTCAGCGTAATGTATGTCCCAGTCAAGAACGACAGCCGCCAGTCGTCGTCGCGCAGCATCAGGTTTTCCCGTAGGCCGGAGGGCTGTTGACGCACGAAGCAGAACACGCAGTGGTTTGCGCACACGCGCGGGGCGTCCATCAAGTCCGTTTCGAATATTAGACCCAGGGCTTTATTGTTATGGTTTTTAATTTTTTTTTGCACTTTCCGGCCCTTTTTGGTCAGTAATTCCAGGGTGATAACAGGCTCGGCGGTGTAATATGAATAGTCGATGCAGTCGGCTATGGTGTGGCCGTTAATTTTGCACAGAACAAACCCCGCCCGTATTCCTGCACGGAAGGCGGGCGAGGTTTCGGTAACTGCTTTAATGGTGTGAAGCGGTGGTACTGTTCGCATGAACAATATTATAGCATACAACAAATCTCTGGCAAGCGGAATCCAAGCTAAAACCGCGAATTGCATTGTCAGGCCCCTGTGTTATAATGGCGGCATAAACTTGTGGGGGGGAGGAATGGCAT
>Ga0123356_10007590_pt1 | contig 10812 bp, 12 predicted proteins | sample TergutEmb28metaG_2_FD_92546 | JGI IMG/M metagenome (GOLD analysis project Ga0123356, IMG submission 92546) | Embiratermes neotenicus P3 segment gut microbial communities from Petit-Saut dam, French Guiana - Emb289 P3 | ecosystem: Host-associated > Arthropoda: Insects > Digestive system > Gut ... | reverse complement strand
TTTCTAAATATGAAAGTTCAAAATTCCCATGCCTATCCGCAAGCATAGCAGCGCCAAGAATTCCAGCATACTGATCCGCCAGTTGAATACCCGAATTTGTATCAGCGTTAATCCATTTAGGTTGATCGCTTAGATTATAATAATTACCCAATCGCCAGCTCTTCTTTTGAAAATAACTCAAAGTAATTAAATGATTAAATCTTTTTACATGTCCAAACCGCACACAAACCTTTGTCTTTAATTCATCAGCCTGTTTAAGAATACGCTCAAGAGTATAAGCTGCAACAATATTATAGAATTTCGCATGGTCGTCAGGCATAGTCTTTTTATCAGAAATAACATAAATTACCGTAACTCCTTCAAGCTTCGCTAACTCCTGTGCTATATACTTTCTTGTTTCATGCGCTCGGCAGTGTTTTTTCCAGTGGAGTGCAATCTTTAGCGGAATACCATATTCACTTTTTATATTGGTAATACAATCTTTAACCTTTTGCTGAACCGAAGCAGGGAATACAACAGCAGCCATAGCAAAATATTCAGAGGACTTTCCGCTATGCCCCCTGTCACCAATCTCATCAACAAAAGCAAGTAGTGTTTCGTTTTTCATTTTGTATATCCTCTATCTGCTCATCATGTTTTTTTCTGTTCAATAACCAAGCATATAATAAAAGTAATAAAGGGGGAAGTCTCCCCCTCGCTTCAGCCTTGCTCCACAATGTAGGAAGTTTTGCACAGCAAAACTCTAGCAATCGTAGATTGCAAAAGACACGGAGAGCCTACGGCTCGGAGCAAGTCTTACGCTACCCCCTCTCCTAGGGCTGCGCCCTAAAACCCCTAGAGCAAAGCAGGTAAAAATTGCTACCGCAATTTTTTCTATTAGTTCAGTCCTTGTTGATGTTATCCCACAAAACAGGGGGTGATTTGTTCTCAATGGTGTTTTGAGCGCACCCCCTGCTAAAGGCGAAGGGGCGCTACAGCCCAAAACACAATAACAAATCACCCCCCTGCCGTTCAGTGGGTTTTTGTTAAAGGGCGCAATTTCGGGTTTTGTAGTTTCCTTCATATACCTTCGTTATTTGTAAGCGTGGGTTACTACAATTCAGGGGGTGTAATATGTCATTACACTATCAGGTAAACACAGATTTTTCTTTCACAAAAGGAAAACTGTCTTTAATCGGTTTGTCTATCAATAGTACGCAATCAGCTTGTACTACTATTCCACAGCAAATAGACATTTCATTATTAAAAACTTTTCGCATATTCGGCACGTTATCGGAAGCGCAAAATTTCATTACGCATTTACAACAAGTCTATCCAGAAAGCGTAAATTTACCCATCGAAATTGACAAAGGGCAAAAAGATTTATTTACAGGGGGTTCACAATGATTTTTTTCAAAGAATGTAAATCTATCGAAGAAGCAAAAAAGCTCTATCGCAGTTTGCTAAAAAAACATCATCCAGACCACGCAGGACAAGAAGGCGAAGCCATCACAAAAGAAATTATCGCTCAATTTAACGCTTTCTTAAAAAGTTTTATGTCTAGTTCTTTTAATTCTTATTATGAAGATAAAGACTGGAAGCCAGACCCAGACAGCGTTACACCATTTCAAGACATACTGCAAAAAATAATCAATCTTGAATGTGAAATAGAAATAATCGGGTATTGGATTTACTGCTTTAATTCAAGAGAAGTAAAAGAACAGCTAAAAGAAATGGGCTTTTGGTTTTCTGGTAAACACAAGGCTTGGATTTTTTCTGGTAAAGCAAAAAGAAATATCACAAGCAGGGAAACATTAGACGAAATAAGAGCAAATAAAGGCAGTCATAAAGTACAAAAAGAACAAAAAGAAAACTATCCGCTACAAGTTGCAGTCTAAAAAAACTATAAAATGGCACGGATGCCATTTTATAGTTAAGACGGCTATCAAATTAAAAAATCCTTCACTATTGATGTCAAATATCGCTGCTCTTGTTGAGAGCCGTTTATCAGCGGTTAATTACCTGAACCCCCACCAGCTGCAGCCTTAGTTTTCATTACCAAAATATTGTCTTTTGGTCTTGTTACTAAAAATCCGTCTCGCTTCCGGAAGCGCAAGAAAAGCTCGCCATATTCCATACTTTCCGTTGTGCCGTCAAACTTTTTAATTTCAATTCCTTTGCGGTTTCCGTGTTGTATTCTTTTTGGGTTCATAAAAACAGCAAAAGGAGTATTCGCTTTGATGTCCGCAAATTGAGGAAGTATCGAAATTTCGTGATACGGATACAAGTCTAAACGCCCGGGCATAGCTTCAGTAGGTCTGCGCCAAATCGGTCTGCCTGTATTATCTTCGATGTTGGCAATATGGTTTAATACAGTTTCATTGAGGAACCAGCAGCAATCTTTTCTTTCTTCGGGTTTGATTTTGAAAACAGCGTCTCTAAAATCCTTCCAAGTCAAATCATTGATAGAATTAATCGAATGATCAATAACATTATCACAAGCCATTGCGCCAGTGAACGGATCATCATCAGCAAGCAAACATTGCTTGTCAAATTCCTGTCCGTAAACTTCGATAAACTCATCAATAAACATTTGCCCCAAATCAACAAATACATCTTCCTCAAACTCATCAAACCACGGAATGTAGCCTGCAAGGGTGTAGGCTTTAAGCTCGACACGCTGCGCACCTTCGGGCTTGCTTCCTTCGATTTTCTGACCATAGGCAGTAAGCCATTTTAATTGAACACCGCCTCTGTCTCTTGTAGGCAAAAAGATTGATGAACCAATCATCGGTCGATGTCTTACCAAATTCATCATTACAGATTTTTTGGCGGCATCCTGCATTATTTCAGTTTCATAAATCGGATTGATTAAGAATTGGTCATTAGTTGACATATTCCCCATAGGTTCGCCAAGCGGTGCTTTTGAAACCTGACTAGGGGTCAGATGCCAGCCTTTTTCACTAAAGGTTACATCTTTTGGATTAAGCCAGTTATCCGACTTGTTGTTAGGTGTAAATGACAAATCCGCAAGAGCTTTATTGTTCCCCGACCACGCCGCAGAAATTCCCTTGCCAAGATTGTAAAGAAGTTCACGCCTTGTCAATTCACGAGGACTTGAAGCCTGCGCCTTGATTTCTTCCCTTAAAGATTTAACGGTCGATTTCAGTGCTTCAACTTCTCCTATTTCCTGCGCCGTATAAGTCTCAATGCTTTTTACAATACCTTCAAGAATAATTTCTTTTTCCTGAAAGTAAGCCGTAGCGGTTTCTGTGTTTGTGAAGCCAGTATCTTCGATTTTTTTCATCTTTTTTAACTGACTTCTGACCGCTTCTAAATGTTCATTTGCCATATTTTCTCCTTACAAATTATTTATTAACCCACCCCAAAAATTAGGGTGTTTTAATTCTTGTGTTTGTTCCTCTTTGGCTTTTTCAATGTTCTTTGCCAACGCATAAGGATTAGCAGGAACATTGCAAATAGAAAATTCTAAAAGTTCCTGTTTTCTGAAAATTAGTGATGTTCCGTCTTTGCTTTCATCTTTTGACGGTATTTCAATTTCAATGACACGAAAGCCCACAGAACCTGCTCTTATTACTCCTGCTTTTACACGCTCTCCAATACTCCAACCGAAGGGGTCAATTTCTTTCTTGTTAAACACCACAAGACCGTGTAAACCGTTCTCATCGAACGTTAGGTTTTGTATTTTACCGATTGCAGGAATATCGTATCTGTGCGCCCATTCAACAACAGGATTTTGCATATAACGCCTAAAATCCCAACCTTTCGGGTCTATCCTTTCTCCGAAGCGGTCAAGGTCAAAAGTTGAAAGTGTCCACGGATAACCTTCCTCTGTTTCTGTTTCCGCAGTTAAACAAAAAGGAACAGAAGCAATAAGTTCGATATCCTGTGAAACTTTTTGTATTCCTGTTGTTTCGCTTTTAATTCCCAAATATTCAAACAGCACCGAAACATTACCTGTTTTAATTTCTCCGCTTGCGGTTTTCAAACCGATTGTTCTTATTATCATTTTTTCCTCCTGAAAGTCTTTTTTCCACTTGTGGATTTAACTCAAAATTACTGCCATAAAATATCATTTCGTCTTTATCAATCAAATTTATTTTTAATGCAGTTCTAATAAGTTCGTTTTCATTGCGCACACACAAAATGTTATATATTTCTCTTTTATGCGCTTCTATTGTTCTCCAAGAACAATGCAAAGTATTAGCAGCTTCAATAACAGAAAATCCATTACTGATAAGTCTTGCAACTTCTTCCTGTCTGTCTGTTATTTTTTTTGCTTTTGGTAATAATTCAGAACGCAAGCTAATTCTTTCCTGAACAGAAGCTGAAATAAATATTTTCCCGTCACGAATACAAACAAGTCCTTTGTTAAATTGTTCCAAGCCATCCCAAAAACTAACGTAAGAATGTACGCCATTAGAAATAAACTTCATAGCAAGGTCAGCAGGAAATTCTGACATTGAAATAACAGCAATATTTAATTTTGGAAATTTCTGTAAAAGCAAGCTCATCATATACGGCGTAGCAGATTGATAAAAAATAGCGTCCATTAAAATAAGTTTTGGTTTCAAATCAAAAATAATTGAGTTCAAACCGTCTTTGTCAACATCAGTAGTTGTAACATTATTAAATCCGAGAACTTCGATTTTACTTTTATAATACTTGTGGAGATTAACAGCCCTTGTAACAATCAAAGTTCCTCCTGTCATTATTCACCTTCCTTTTTGTCAGGTTTATAATCACCAAGAGAAATTAAATTTTTCGGCTTATGCCAAACATTGCCCCAAGGTTTAGGTTCTTTACCTCTTTCGGCTAACACATCATTGATAGTTTTTATTCCAGCGTTAATCTCAGCAATATCCCTGCGGCTCTGCGCATCTTCATTTTCCGCAAGTTCTGGAATATCCCATAAGTCAAATCTACCTGTTTCTTTAATGTTAAAGCGAATAAAAAATTGACTTTCGATTATTTGTTCAAATTGGCGTAACAGCGGAATAAGTGTATATTGCCAAAACGCCGAATGTTGCTCTTTTGTATCTTTACCGCTTAAAGCCGTTGACTTGTCTGATATATTAGCAACTCTAGGCGGTATACCGTATTTCGCAAGTATGGTATACAAGTTCCAGCGTTTCAGTTCAAAGAGTTTTACAACATCAGGATTAAAACTTAACGCTTCAAAACTTGTACCCTTGCCAAGTACCGCAATTTTACGACCTGCTTTTACTGCGCCATATTTATTTTCCCATCTTCTTTCCAGTGCGTCAGCTTCTTCTGGTCTTAAAGTTTGGTCTGTTTTTAACAAACCCTGCGGAATGGCGTTATTTTTTAATAATGTTGAGTTTGCTTTATTTGCAAAATAATCTTGTTCAAGTTCAAGTGATAATGAAACAAGCGGATTAACACCACGGACAGGGTTCCACGGGTTCCAGTCTCTAAAGTGGATAATCTCATCAGAAAAGATAGGTACAAGTTCAGTACCAGAGTGATAAAACCAGCGGCGTTTTTTATTAAAGTGATCACTTTGCACCATTCCTTCACCCTCAAGTTTCATCTTTCGGGGATTTAGAATGTGCAGTTGTTTCGGCAGTCCGCCAGAGTAATCAGCTCCGAACCACCAGAACGCCTCTCCCTCCAATAACCACCACGCCGCAGTTTCCTTCCACAGATCATATCTAGAAAGATACTCATTCGGTCGATGGAATAAAGAAAAGAGAGTGCCGCTTTTTAATTCAACCCCATCTTTTTCGAGAACGAAATCCGCACGAGCAATATTGCGAATTAAAATGTTAATCGCAATATTTACCCATGCGTTGCAAAGATAGGTGTCTTTGAAGGTCTCACTATAAAAGTTACAAAAATCATCATCAGCGGTCAAGGAAAACAATGTATCAGAGTTACCTTTTGTTTTTATTTCGTTATCTGAAATATGTCGCTGTGAGTTATTATTTATACGCCTGCTGTTGGGTAACAACCAATCAAATAGTTTCACGATAGAATTACCCCTTGCTGTATGTCTGAAAATATCGCATAACGTAAAGCGTCAAGATAATGGTCATTAACCTTTACAATCTCTCCTGCTTCGTTTCTGCAGTAATCCCATATTTCAGACAGCACACCATTGCACCGTTCACAAACAAAAAATTGACCACGTTCAATTTTTGCATTGATATAATCAATTCCGCTTTCCACACTGTTATTTGCTTTCAGTCCGCCTGTAATTTCCTGTATTCTTTCACCGCCTGCAGGGTCGCAATAAACAGGGCACGACAGGGTCGCATTCATACCGTCGTTTATATCCCCACCATAGGTGGGAAGCCAACCTCTGGCTTCAAGTTCTGTGTTAAAACTTTTTGTTGTCATATTGAAAGCGCCATAATCACAAATGACATAAACAATATCGCCAACCCAACCAATCTTCACAAAAGTAATGTTCAGTCCAAAATCCTGTCCTGCAGCAATGCGGTCAAATTGTTCTGGCATATCAGCAACTTTGACAATCATTGTTTCGTCAAAGCGATCATAAATAACTCCGTCAGCCTTAACCCACAAACCGTCTCTAAACCTTGCTTTTTGTTTTTCTGGCAATGCGTCAAGAATGTCGGAAATATAATCCTCTGGTAAGTTTTCCTGATTATCCATTGGATTAAGTAACATAGATTGATAAAGCTCTGGTTTCTCCAATGGTTCACCAGAATTAAAAGTCTTTTTCAAAACAAAGATTTTATAAGCCCAATGCAAGGGGCTCCCTGGGTTACAGTCATAGAAAAATAAATTACGGCAACCCTGTGTTTTCATTGCAAGCCTTGAATAAGCTGTTGTAACTGCAATGTATGAAAGTTGGCTTATTTCATTAAAATAAATCGTATTGTATTCGTGTCCGAGTATTTTGTCCGCTTGCTCTTTATCGCCAAGACCGCCAATCCATATTTCTGATTTATTAAAAAGAGTTACTACGCTTTCGTGTGTCAGATATGTATAACCGTTTTTCCCGACAGTGTTATCAAGCCAAGGAAAAAGAGTTTCTCTCAAAACAGAAGAACGAGCATCTTTCGCTCTGTATCTGCAAATCAAATGCCTTGACCCTGCATACATCAAAGCACGAAAAATAATAGCCATTACAATTACGGTTGTTTTGCCAGAACGAGAGCCGCCAAAAAGCAGTAAATGTTTTCCACCGCCTTTAAGCAATGCAAGAGCTTTTTTCTGTACTGCAGTTGGTTTGAATACTACCGAAGTTCCCATATCTTAAAGCCCCTGAAAATCCGATACAAAATTAAATTCACCTTGTTTTGTTTCCGCTTTACCGTTAGGCGAAATAAGCCCTGCCATTTCTCTTTCTGTTTTAACCGCAACCTGTACCCAATCTGTTATAGTTCCCTGTGTCAAATCTTCGGGGTTCATTGTGTCAAGTTTTTTGTAAATAACATCAAGCATTTTTCCAGTAACTTTTCTGTGCATTTCTCCTTGCGCTTCAATCGTTTTGCGGACTTCGGTTTGTTTCATTTTTTCAATGTACTTGTCATAATCAACAACACGTTCACGCCAGCGGAATTTAGTTGACCAGTTAAGCCAAGTTTTATATTTTTTGTTTCGCACAGTTTCGTTTTTCTCTGTACTGTCTACAATCTTGCGTATACTTCTTTCATCTTCAAAATCTCTGTATTCACAAAAAGCAGAAAATGCCGCAGGAGTTTCCCCTGTTAATTGTTCCCAACTTTTGAAAGGCAACATTTCAGCTCTTGCCTGTTCGATAGTTTTATCAATGTCAGTCATTTTTTAACCTCATTGTTTGTAACATCCAATTCTTTTGTTTTTTCCAAAGTGTCTGTTTCCTCATTGAACAAATCAGCTTCGACAACATCAGGACATACAACAAAGTTTTTATCTCCGTTGTTATCAATCCATTTTTCAATTTCAGAAAGACGAAAACGAATAACACCCTTTATTTTGTGAAAAGGAATTTCACGGTTCAGAACCCAACGCCGTACGGTTTGTTCCGCAAGTTTCAAATAGTCTGCAAATTCCTCAATGGTTAAATAAGTTTCCAAGTCAACCCCTCTCAAAAACAAAATCTATAAATAAATATCCATTCTTCCAAAGCCGTTATATATAGGCGTTTTATGCAATTTTCAGGGCAGGGAAAAAGTCGGTTTTTGGGCAAAAAAAAGGCTTCCAAAGCAAATTACTTGCTCGGAAGCCTAATTTTCGGAATAGGGAAATACTATGTTTCTTTTTCCAGTTCGCTTTTCGGTTCTTTTGTCTGTTCTGCGGTAGTGTAAGTTATTTCTACAACTCTTCCACTATGCAATTTAATTGCCACAGACACAGTTCCAAACATCATTTCTGCAGCATTAGCAAGCAATCGGGCAACAATCTTTTCGGTTTTAGATTTTATCATTGTTTACCCTTTTTCTTGCTATGGGTATTATCATCAATCCATTTGTTTAGTACATCACGCTTAAAAAAAACTCTATTTCTCATTCTTGTCTTAGGAACATCAAGACGACCAAGAGTAGTCAAGCAAATACCCAAATATTCAGCAGCTTCTCTTCGGGTAAAAATATCAGGATTTCTAAAATGTCTATTCATTCTAATCTCCAGTAATGTAATTTATTAAATTTAAAATACATTTCACTGGTTCTGTTTTATATAGGCGTTTTATGCAAAAACAAACCCCCGATAATTCAGGGGTTTGTATGGTTATTATTTAAGCCGCTTCAATTGTGTATTCAATTTGTAAAACTGGCTCTGGTAATAACCCTGCAAAAGCTTCTTTCTGTTTTTCTTGTATAAGCTCTCTGTCTCCTACAATTTCGTGGTCGCTGTATAAATCAATCATTTCATCAGTTTTATGTCCTGTCTGTGATTTTAATAATCTTTTATCCAGTCTCTTGACCATATACGAAGTAAAGAAATGTCTCCAACCGTGAAAAAGATATTTTTTTGCTTCCTCTTTTGAAAAACCAATCTGTGTAAGTTCTTCCCTAAGAGCAATAAGAAGTAAGTCTGGTTGCATTGGTTGATCATCGTGAAATTCAGACCAGAAAACAAAACTATCAGGAGAAAAACCCCACGGATTACTTTTTGCCTGTTCAATTAACTTATTCATCAAAACAGGGAATGGTATCTCTACAGTTCTGGTTTCATTATTTTTTGGCAGTTTAATTTTATCAATTCTATTCCAAGACCCTCGCACATATAAACAGTCTGCTCCCAAATCCTGTACCCTTAAAGCCAGTATTTCTCCGCTTCTCATACCAGTAACAGAAGCCAACATACTAGCAGTTTTTGCCCTGTCATTTTTCCAAACAGTTCTAAACAATGCACCAACAGCAGTAGGCGTTAAGATAAACCGTTTCCGTTCTTCCCCTGTAAAAAGTAAATGCCCCAAAGTCGGATCATTTTCTATAATGCCTTTTGAAAACGCCCACCGTAGCGGTCTGGTTCCTGCCTTTATTACAGTATTTTTTCTGGAAGCGGAAATATCCTTATCTCCCACAAAATTAATAAAATTGTCTATATCTGCTGTTGTTATTTCTCCCAAATATCTACCTTCAAAAAATTGTTCCCAGTAAATATCAATAGCCTGTTTTTGTATTCTGCAATGCCTTTTATGAATACCGTGTTTTTTCCGCAGTTTTTCTTTAATGTATGAAGAACTATCCCAATCCCAAAAAGTATGCAGAAAGGATGTAAAAAGTTGAGCAGCAGGGGTTTCGTTAAATACAAAACTTTTTACCCAACTTAACCGCTTCATTTCTTTTAAGATAATCTCAACTTCCGTCAATGATTTAATTTTCCGAACCATATCTTTTAACGATAAGTCCTGAACCGTTACAGATTTTTGTTTCTGCGGTATACCTTCACGCAACATTGTAAAAGAAACCTGTAAGGCTTCCTCGTGCGTTTTCTTCCCTGTAGAAACTGGGGGGAGATACTTTCCGTCTTTATCTTTGAAAGACACCGAATAGCAGGCTCTATCAGCCCTCTTAAAAATGGAAAATGGGTAAGCGTTCATAGCTATCACCTCATAAACCAGCAATTAAACTGGTATATGCCAGTTTATGTGCCAGTTGTAATAAAATGATTATTATAAACGCCTTTTGTAATGGTAGTTTATAAGCTAACTCCATATAACATATAGAGTTAGCTGTTTTCCCCAGGGAAGATTTGAACTCCCACAAGCAGATCCAGAGACTGCCGTGCTACCATTACACAACCGGGGATTGTATTTATATATAGTAAGAAATCCGGCAGATTTTGTCAATATCTGAACAAGTGTTTTTATCCATCAATCGGATTGTTTTCTAATGAATTCTTCTACAATAGTCACAATCTTTTTTATTTCTCCGTATAAAAGATTCATTGATATTTCATCTAAAAGCTCATTTACAACATGCGGCCACATTTTGCTTTTCAGCTGATCCAGCGCAGTTTTGGCGGCTTTTTTTTGCATACTTACACATGCTGTTTTTATTTCGGACAGTTTTTCTGTCAGAAAAATCCTGTCTTCATCAGATATATCATCATTGTTCTTTGTTTCTTCCGGTTTGTGTTTCTCAAGTAATGTATGAAGCGTATTTATAAATTCTGGTGTACCGGCAGATATTTCTGTTATATCACAGGCAGCTCCTGCCCGTTCCAATTTAAGCGCGGCAGCGGAAACTTCAGCTTCATCGATATTCAATAAAGCGCTTTTCAAACCATGTACGGTTGTAGTAAACAGGCTTAAATTCGCAGCAGCAGCTTCGTCATTGCGATCATTCAGTTTTGGCAGTATATCTTCCAGGACGGCTAGAGCTTTTTTAA
>Ga0123356_10007589_pt1 | contig 10813 bp, 11 predicted proteins | sample TergutEmb28metaG_2_FD_92546 | JGI IMG/M metagenome (GOLD analysis project Ga0123356, IMG submission 92546) | Embiratermes neotenicus P3 segment gut microbial communities from Petit-Saut dam, French Guiana - Emb289 P3 | ecosystem: Host-associated > Arthropoda: Insects > Digestive system > Gut ... | reverse complement strand
TTTAATCCTCAATCTTAAAGAGAATTTTTTGAATCTTATAAGATTGCCCGATGTTTTATTTAAAAAGCAATTACCACCTGAACCACAATTATTGTAGTATATCATGGAAAATAAAGTAGAAAAATTCAAATTTTACGTTCCGACTACATTAATAAAAGGTAGTAAGGAAACTGAAAATGGCACTCAAGAAGTGTACAAATTTAAGGGTTTGGCGAGTAATGGGCGGCGAGATTTGGATGGCGAGACCATGAAAGATTGTGATTTTGAGGTAATAGACAATGCTTCAATTAATTGGAATCATAAATCAGACCCGGAGTTTACTCTCGGCATGATGACCGACCATAAGAAAAAACGTGGCGAACTTGAAATAGAAGGTGAATTGTACCCCGAACTAAAAAAGGCTAAAGCAACCATAGAACTTATGGAAGCAATGGAAAAAAGGGGTAAACATCTTGGTTTGTCAATCGAAGGACAAGTTTTAGAGAGGGACTTGATTAATCGAAAATCTATCAGAAAAGCAAAAATTACTGCCGTTGCATTGTGTCTTGTACCAAAAAATGGGGCGACTTATGCAAAATTATGTAAGGCTTTTGAAGATGGCAAAACTATTTTTCAGGAAGAAGAAACTCTTGAATATGACAAAGTAACGGAAGACCTCGTAAAATTTGTTTCGGAGAATGGCTCTGAACTTATAGTAAAATCGGACGGAAGCGTAGAGTTTGATGTAAGATTAACCGAACACGAAAAGCATTTTATAACACTTGTTAAAGCATATCAGGAAAATATGTTAAACGAAAAACAGCAGGAAGATTTGGAAAATTTTTATAAAAATTTTGTTGTTTTAAAATAAAATACGTTTATTTACAAAAATTTAAAAATTTAGTTTTATGGAAACCGAAAAAAATGTACAAGTAGGAAATGACGAGTTGCAAAAAGCACTCGACCACATGAACAGTGTGCTTGGCAAAAAGGAACAACCAGAAACTCTTGAAAAAGCCGCAATATCTCACTCGGCATCTCACGAAGAAGCAAACGGTGGACAAATTGAACATGTTTCGGCAGGTCAGTTAGGGCAGATTGCAAAAGGCATTGCTGACCTTGCGGGCCTTATGAAGAGTATGCAGGAAGTTCAAAAGGCGCAAGGCGACAGAATGGATGCTGTTGAAAAAGCGTTTGCCGAGAAGAAAGACGTTCCTGGTGGCGCACCAGATGAAGCCAAAAAGGACGATGAAGGCAAGAAAAAGGATGAAAAGGAAGAAGTTAAGAAATCCGAAGATTCCGAAGTTTTAACTCAAATGGCGGAAATGACTACTTTGATGAAGTCGTTTCAGAATGAGTTTCAGGAATTGAAAAAGGATTTGGATACTCCTGTTCGCAGGTCTGCGGCGGGTATAAATACCTTGAAAAAATCCTTTGGCGGACAATCCGAAGAAGAAGTGCAAGAGAACAGTATCTCGAAGGCACGTTTATCAAATGCTCTCTTTAAGGCATACGAGAAAACAAATGATGAAATGTACTCATCTGCAATCACTTTGTTGGATGTAGGCGGTAAAATATCTCCGAGTATTATGAAATCACTCGAAGAACTTGAAATAAAAATTTAATAACCTCTAAATAGTAGTAAATATGTTACAGAATTTTGCGAATTTGGGCGATTACGTGGAAACCGATTATACCGGTTCGGTGACAGGTCGCTTTGATAAAGCGGAAGTTGAATTGCTTTTGAAAGCAATGTCCGCTAATGACGTGACCGGTACACAAACTTGGGATAGAACGGATTTGTCTGCTGCACCCCTTAAAGTAGAATCTTTGGAATCTACTATGAAGGTTTTGACAGCACAGCCGAAACACTATCCGCTTTTTGCTAAAATGGCGAAGAAACCAGTAAGCAATAACGTTGCTGAATACTTGCAACTTATCAGTTATGGTAACTTTGACGGTGGATTTTTGGCGGAAGGAGAATTACCAGAAGTATCCGATTCAGTTTACCGTAGAAAGGCGCAACACGTCAAGTATATGGGTATTACCGGCGGAGTTACTTTGCAAGCACAGTTGGTGCAATTAGGTGGCGGTATCGCCAATATGTTAGCGGAAGAAACCAAAAACAAATCGAAGGCTTTGGCACAGATGATTGAATATCATTTGCCGTTTGCTGACGATAGAGTTGTTCCTGATAATTTCAGAGGTTTGTTCTCACAGTTGGAAACTGAAAGTGAGTATCCTACTTACAATGCTTACATGAACAGTAGAAACGTGATAGACTGTCGCGGCGAAATCTTGAAAACAGAACATTGTGCCGATGCTACATTGTCTATTATGGAACGCTACGGTTTTGCTGACACTATCATATCGCACCCTGCGGTATTTACCAATTTCAGCAAGCGTTATCACGACAAGATGATTGCTCGTCCGTTACCTGCTGACTTGACAGCCGGAATGTGGGGGCCGATTGTGAATACAATCCAGACACAAAATGGAGTTTTGAACACTATGCAGTCGAACTTCTTCCGTTTTGGTCAGATTAAAACTTCACTTACTCCTGCGGCTTCTTCAAAAGCACCTGCTACTCCGAGTGTAGCACCGGGTGTACTTGCGACAAACGAATCTAAATTTGTTGGTGGCGAAGGCTACATCTATGCAATCACAGCGAAAAACAAGTATGGCGAATCAGCATTGGCTTATGTCAATAATGGCGCACTTGTTATGACTGCTGCAAACCAAGCGATAACCTTGACCCCTACTCGTGGAACAACAAGCCAATATCCCGAAACAGGATATTGTGTATATCGTTCCAAACCAAATCCTCCTGCCGGTGTTCCTTTAACTGACGTTCAAATGTATAAAATATTTGAAGTAGGTTTGGAAGCACTTACCAGAGGTTATGACGGTGCTGTTGCAGGTTCAATAGCCGACAAAGACCGTTTCATGGCAGGTACTGACCAAGCGTGGATAGTGGATTGGAACTCTGACCAAGTATTCTCATGGTTGCAATTAGCACCTATGATGAAAATGAACTTGGCGGTTACTGCCCCGATACACCGTTTTATGGTAATGATATTCGGAACGCCGGTGATTTATGCACCTTTGAAGTGTGTTCGCGTTATCAACATTGGCGATAAAGTTTAGCGTTTTTGATTAATTTGTTTGTTTCATTCATCTTTTGGCAGGGTTATACCCATAGCCCTGCCTTTTTAAATAAAAAATAATATGATTAAATTTGTTACAGAAAACAAGGTTTGCTTCGGACGAGAGATAATCATAGGTGGAAAACCTTTTAAAGTGGACAATAATGGCGTTGTATTAGTGGACGAGAAATCGGCTGCTTATGCTTCATTAGCAGGATTTGTTCCAGTTGATAAGGATGCTAAATTCCAATCTATGGAAGACCAAAAGAAAGCAAATGAGGTTGCTGACATTATTGCATCAGCAAATGCTCAAAAAGAAGCCATCATAGCCGAAGCCATCAAAGAGCGCGAGAGGATTCTCGAAGAAGCGCGTAATAAGGTTATCATCCAAGACAAAAATCTTGATGAAAAAAAGGAAGTGCTTGAGAAATTAAATCAGATGACAGTTCCACAACTGCGCGATGAGTTAAAAGACATGCAAGTACCAGAGGAAGAGTACAATAAGTTGAACAAGGAAAAGTTAGTTGAACTTGTTTTCTCGAAAAGTTACAATGTAACCTAAAAATTTCTTCTTGATTAACTTTTTATAGTTAGACCCATTTATTTTTTGTAAATGGGTTTTTTTATTTATCTTTACAAAATTTAAAAATTGAAGGTTATGGCAAAGAGAATTGAATATTTAATAGTACACTGTTCGGGAACACCCGAAGGTCGAGATGTTACTCCCGATGACATCGTTTTAGTACATAGGGGCGCAAAGAAAAATGCTGATGGGTCATTTACCTTTTTAGGTAAGAAATACACATTAGAACAATTAAAACAACAAACTTTGACGTTACATTCAGGTAGAAAAGTAAACGCGGCTCAAACTAACGGTAACGGTTGGGTTAATCTCGGTTACACTAATTTCTGGCGATTGAATGGCGATAACATCAAAATCACCGCGAACAACGAGGACGGAATGGTGGATACTTGGGAGATTACCAATGGTGTAGCAGGCGTAAATGACCGAGCAAGGCACGTATGTTATGCAGGTGGTACGGAACGTGGCAACATAAACAAAGCAAAAGATACCCGAACTCCACAGCAAATAGCAGCGATGACCAAGTTTATCAAGCAATTTGTAAGCAATCACCCAAGAGTAAAAGTAGGTGGACATGACCAGTTTGTAAATGGCGCGAAAGCGTGTCCGAGTTTCTGCATGGTTAAATATTTAAGAAGTATTGGTATTCCAGAAGGAAATATTTATAATCCTAAAAAACTTTAAAACAATGAATAAGAATGAATTAAAAAATTTAGTAGCGACTCAAGTACCTGCTGATAGCAGAGTTACAGGAAGTGGTCTGCAAAATGCTTTAATAGCGATGACAGATAATCTTTGGTGTGAATGTAGTGGAGAAGTTGAACCTCCTATAAAAACGCCTATATCGTTTGTTTTTGATGATTTTCCTAATAAAGTAGTTTATGCCAAAGGAGAAACTCTTGACTTGACAGGACTTACTATGAGAATACAGTATAGCGATAATACTTGGGAAACTGGTATTGTATTTTTAGGCAATAACAGAGGTATCACTGCAAATCCGGCTCATGGCAGCGTATTAAATACTGTTGGCGATTCTGTATCAATACAGTTTAGTATGGCAGGTATTAGTGGAGATATATCAATGAATATCACTGTTGAAGAGGAAGTTGATAGTAGAGGAATAATAGCACAAGGATTGACAGGTACTGGAAATGCTCTTACTTGGATACTTTATACTGATGGCGAATTAGATATTAGTGGTAATGGGGCAATGAGTAATTTTAGTGTTTTTACCAATACTGCATGGATGGCTCATAAAAATTCTATTACTTCTGTTACAATAGGAGATGGGGTAACAAGAATTGGAGAGTGTGCTTTTTATAGTTGTAGATTTATAACTTCTGTTTTTATGCACAATAGCGTTACTGTAATTGCAAGAAGTGCATTTGATTATTGTGTAGTACTTACTACTATAAATTTATCAGAAAATCTTACTACTATTGAAGAAAGGGTGTTTTTTGGTACTAATCTTGATTCTATATTTATACCGGCAAGTGTTGTAAATATTAGTTCTATGGCATTTACTGCTTGTAATGTTCGTAATATTAGTGTAGTGAATAATAATCCCAATTTTAGTTCAGAAGATAATGTACTTTACAATAAAAATAAAACAGATTTAATATATTTTGGTAAAAGAAGTGGGGTATTTGTTGTACCAGGTTTCGTTACTTCTATCGGTCAAGGTCAATATGCTTCATTTGGTTATGGTGCAGGTATCACTTCTTTAATAATTCCAAGCAGTGTTTCAATTATTGATAACCATGCTTTTGAAGGCAGTGAAATTAAGAACATAGTTACCCCAGAAATTGCTGAAAGTCTTGGTAATCAACTTAAAGACGTTACATCTGTAATTCTCCCAGAGGGAGTTGTTGTTATTGGAATTGGTGCGTTTAGGATAAATAATTTTACTTCTGTAACTATACCAAGTAGTGTTACAACTATTGGTGATATGGCATTTGAAGTAGAAGAATTAAAATCATTTATCAATCACGCTACAACACCTCAAGATATTATTGGAAGTGGAAGTAATTTTTATGTTTTTACAAACAATAATGAATCTGTAAGAGGAATGACCTTATACGTTCCAGATGAATCCATAGATGCTTATATGAACGCACCAGTTTGGCAAAATTTTATGAGGATTGTTGGAATAGAATCTGGAGAAGATTATGATGGTATTGATTTTGGAGATGGTGGTGGAGAAAAAAATCTTATCCCTGCGGTAGATTTTCAATTTGAATACTCATCAGAAGATGTTTATAAAGTAGGAGATACTATGAATTTTGATGATTTTTCTTTTATGGTATATTTTGAAGATGGTCATTCAGAAAGTGTTAGATTTGGTGAAACTACAACCAGTGACCATGATACATATATGCGATATAATGTAGATTCGCTTTTTCATTCACATTATCATAATCATCATTTTGGCAATGAAGATGTGGGTTTTAGTAACATAGAATTTCAATTAATAAATGAAAACGATGGTGGTATGGAACTTTGGTTGGATTATAGTTTCATGGTTGAAGGAGAAGGAAAAACGGTAGTTAATTTTTATGTTGATTATGCCCCACCAACTGAATACAATGTAGGCGATTATTTTGATGGTCATTTTTATTTAACTTTAGAGTTTAGTGATGGAAGTACCGAATACTTAATGCCTGGTGAATCAACTTGGGATGGTGGAGATAATTATTATAGTGTTGAATTTTCAAGTTCTTCCGACATTCATGCAGGAATGACTTTTGGAGACGAACATGTAGGTCATCATTCACTTGGTTTGTATTTGTATAAAAATGGTGAGCGTACAGAATTTTATCAATATTTTGACTTTGAAGTATCGAAACCTGAAATATCATCAATAAGCGTTTCATCTTGGAATCAAGACCATTTCAACGTTGGCGACCATTTAGAACCAAGTAATTATGGAATTATTATTGATGTCAATTTTGATAATGGTGATTATGAACAATTTGAATTTTATAATGGAAACGAATACGGAATATACGCTGACCCAGAGATTACTGATTTATGGGAACCGGGGCATTTCCAAGTAAGATTTTATACCGATAACGGCGTAGAATGTTATTGGGATTATTACGTAGAAGGTGAAGAAGAAGTATAACAATTAAAAAGATAGTATATCATGGTTACATTAGAATTAGCAAAGACATTTGCACAGTTGATAACAAAAATTGCTGCAATGCACGGTTTTAGTGATGAAGATGCAAAAATTCTTCAAAATGTGATGAATCAGCATATCAGAGAAGGTGGTGGCGGCACTGGTGGCGGTGGTACAGGAAATTATCCAGACTTGGATAACAAGCCAACTATGAATGGTGTGACCATACAGGGTAATATGTCACCAGGTAGTCTTGGACTTGCTTCTTCCGCCAATTTGGATTCTCATATTACCAACGCAAGTGTTCATACAACTTCGGCTGAAAAGTTGATTTGGAACAACAAAGTCGAGAGAGTTGCAGCGGCACTTGGTGAATTGTTTGTTACAGTCAATAATATAGACGCTAAAAATCCTGAAATTAGTTCGACAATACTTCTTCAACAAGGTATAGAGAGGGCTAATACAGCAATACAACAATCAGCACTTGAGGCTGCAATAGCGGCTCATAGCGCAAGTGTAGGGGCGCATGGCGACATCAGACATGAAGTGGACGAAATAATTACCACAATTTCCGTCACTATGGCAGGGCATAATACTGACCCGACTGCTCATCAGGACATAAGAAACATGGTTAATAATCTTGATTTCGTTAAGTCGGTAGAGAATGTTGCAGGTATTTTGACTTTCACATTTAAAGACAATTCAACTTTGGCTATTAATTTGATTGCTGAAAGTTTAGATGTGGATATTGATTACGACCCCGCGACCAAAAACATCATTCTCAAAAAATCCGATGGCTCGGAGATTGGCAGGGTAAATGTGTCGGATTTGGTGGATACTTATCTTGAATCCAATGGCGCACATATCCAAATTACCATTGGAACAGATAATTCAATCAATGCAGTATTGAAAGCAGGTACGGTAACAAAAGCCGAACTTCATACTGATTTGGTAGCCGAACTTGAAGGTAAATTGAACAAAAATCTCGGTATAGAAAAGGCAGGGCAAATATTGACAGTAGGTTTAGATGGTGAGATAATTACCGAAGAAACTATTGAAATGACTGCCGAGAATGTGTCATACGATAATACTGAATCAGGATTAGAGGCTCAAAATGTTCAAGAAGCCCTTGATGAGTTGAACGAGAAAATAGAAACAAAAACAGTTGAAGTAGATGGAATTACTATTATTGGTGATGGCAATGAAACTCCTTTGGAAGTCCAAATTAGTGAAGAACCTAAAAACGCGGTTGAAAAGAAGGCTGATGGTTTATTTGTGCTTGACAAAGTAGCCGCAGATGTACCTTATGATAATACTGAATCAGAATTGTTGTCCGACAACGTTCAAGCAGCAATAGATGAAACCAATTTGGTTTTAAATGATTTGGCTAATGATTTGGCTACGCTTACTGATGAATTTGATAAGCATGTAGAAAATTTGGATATTCATGTCACTGCCGAAGATAAGTTAAAATGGAATACTACTTCCGAAGAGTTTGACCAACACAAAGCAAATGACGATATTCATGTTACTTTACAAGACAAAACAAATTGGAATAACAAGGTAGATAAGACAAATGGAAGCAACAAAATTTACGGTACTGACGAAAGTGGTGAACAGGTTGCGTATGATAAGGACAATTTTGTATCTAAAGATGTTTGGTTGCCGAGCGTTGATACTAATGGAAACATTACATTTGTACGCGATTCAACTGAAACTCCTCCTCAAAGTGCTAATATCAAAGGTGTAAAGGGTGATGATGGTGTAGATGGATTTACATTTGTGCCGGATTGGATTAATGAAGAGGATGGAAGTAGAATATCAACTGATGGTGGTACATGGAATGTGTTAAGAGATGGATTTATTCATGTAACAGGTTCATTTAATGTTAGTGCGGGGAGATTAAGTGTTCAAATTAATAGTAGAGACCATTATTTTATAATTCCGCAAGCAGGTTGGACTGATAGTCGAATTTTTCCAGTAGCAGCAGGTGATAGTGTGAGAATTATTTCAACGCACAATACATCTAATTTATCGGCTATTCGTTGCTATTTTATTCCTGCAAGGTTTATAACTCCGCAACCATGAAAGTAGAATTTAGTAAGAAGATAGTAATAGCAGTATTGATATGGGCAATGTCGGTTGTTACATTTTCTTATGTACTTTCTTACCTCGACAAAAACCCTAACGAAATAGTTACATCGGCAGTGGTTACTTCTGTAATCGGTATCATCATTGGTTATTTTCAAAAATCATTCAAAGAAAAGGATAGTCGTAATAAACATCGGTTAGATAAAAACGGTATCCCTTTTGAAAACGCATAAGTTTTTGGCATGGTTTTTGTACAGTGATTTATAAATAAAATATATTCGTTTGTCCTTACACTTCTAAATGACGAGTTTTGCTGAATATTAAAATTTTTTATAGTATTCACAAAATTAAAATTTAGAAATCATGGGAAGACCAACGCGAGTAGCAGGCAGTTTGAGTATAACTGTAAAGAAAAGCGAAACATCTTCAACAAGAGATTCAGACGAAAATATCAATTTTTGGTTGGAAGTAAATGTTGAAGAAGACGAAGAGAACGATGAGTTCGTAGTTAAGATTGAACCTTTAAAGTCGTACAGTGAAGTTGAAGTTAGGAAATAAGGTTTTGTATAACTTGACGGTATTTTTGATAAGAGTATCGCCGATGCTTTGTTCATTAGCGATACTTTTGCATATTGTATTTAGTTATTTTGAAGTTTGGCTTACTTTTGTGGATATATTTTCCGAATTTTTTGGAAAAGGTATTTTAGGAACATTTACTTTTCTCATACTTTCAAAAACTTATAAATTTTGTAAGTATCATAGAATGTTTTTATGGTATATACTATTAAATCAGATATTGGTAATATATGATAGAATTTTTATAATACCATTAAACGATAAAACATTGTTTGTACTATACCTATTTATTTCGGGTATATTTTTATTTTTCATACTTTATTTATATAGAAAATATGGTGACAGGGAAACTAAATCAGATAATTGCTGATTTGCTTTTGAAATTGTCGGAAGCCGTAAGAGACGGTAATTCAAATGTAACAGCGGAAGAACTTGACGTTATAACCGATATTATCAATAAATCCACGAATTACGAAAGAGAAATGGGTACTGATGAGGCAATAAGGTATTTGAATGTTTCCAGAAACTATTTTTACGATTATGTCAAAGACGACCTAAAAGGAGTTAAAAGGGCCGGTCAAAAAACTATTTACTACACAAGAAAAGAACTCGAAGAATACAGACAAAAATTTATAGAAAACACTACCAGTCAGGGTAAAAAATAATTAAAAAACTCGTTTTTCCTTACATATTCATAACTGTAATTTTACACCGTCAATATTGACGAATAACAGTAAAATTTTATAGTTATGATAGATTCGAGGATTGAAAATCTCGGCGGAGGCGGAGGTTTCGGTGGAATGGGAGGAGGCGGATGGGCCAATGGCATTTTAGGTCTTATCGCCTTATTAGCAATCTTTCGCAATAATATTTTTGGTGGCGAATTTCGCGGGGCTGAAAACAACATGGCGGAGATGCAAAATCAGTTAAGCAATATCAGAGCGGATATTGGAACACAAAGGTTTGATGCTGTTCAAACAAGCATGAATCAAATGACTGCTTTATTGGGTGCAATCAATAGCGGTCGTCTTGAGAATATTCAGGCATTATTGAGCCAAACCAATCAATTAACTGGTATGCTGAATAATGTTTCGAGAGACATAGGTGCTGTTGAAACAAACTTGTCGCAACGAATTGACAACGGAAGGTTTGAGGCATTAAGAGACACTTTTGCTCTTTCTCGTCAGTTAGACCAAAATGCTGCTGCTGCTGCCAAATGTTGCTGCGATACGCAAAACTTGATTCAGAGCGTTGGTTATCAAGGTCAGATACGTGATTTGGAAAACACCAACAATTTACAGCGTCAAATTGCTGACT
>Ga0123356_10007588_pt1 | contig 10815 bp, 6 predicted proteins | sample TergutEmb28metaG_2_FD_92546 | JGI IMG/M metagenome (GOLD analysis project Ga0123356, IMG submission 92546) | Embiratermes neotenicus P3 segment gut microbial communities from Petit-Saut dam, French Guiana - Emb289 P3 | ecosystem: Host-associated > Arthropoda: Insects > Digestive system > Gut ... | reverse complement strand
GTCCTATAGTGCCGAAGTGTCGAAGGATTGAGGGAGAGCGAAGCGCTGTATTGGCTATCGGTTGCAAAGAGCCCGGCGGCGATCCCGCCAAGCGGTACCAGCCAGGTCGCGTCTCGGAAGTGAAGGTGGGCAGGGCTGGTGTAGATGTCCTTCTGGTCTTGAAGAAAATCCTCGAAGTGTCCGGTCACGCCGCTCCGCAGTCGTTCTTTTGAAACGACATTGAGCCCGCTCGAAGAAACATCCTTGTCCGTTGGTTCTGGCAGTGCGGGCAGATTGGTAAGCGCCGGCACTCGATCCTCTTCAGCCTGTGCATACGACTGGCTGGTAAAGCAGCAAATCACGATAAGCTGCAGCACAATCCATCTTGTCTTTGCGTTCACCACGGAACTGGGGACTAGGGATGCAGATAACCGACCGTGAGCGCAGCCGTGGATGCGACCTGAGCTGCTTGCAAAATGGTGGCCCAATTTCTCGTTCCGATCTTGGGGGCCTTTTCCGGCACAACGATCGCGTCGCCCGGTTTTAACACGGCATTCATTGGGTCGCCCGACCAGAGTGCGGAATTGTTCTTCGCTGCAAGGACAGATCCGTCGGCGCGAATAACGAAAGCTGCATTCTTGTCGGCGACCTGGGTGACGCCTCCGGATTGACTCAGATACCACCTTGCGCTTCTTCCCGGCACGAAGCTAACAGCGGTCGGATTGAATACCTGACCGCTGACCGTCACATAGTTGGCTTTCTTGGGAATGATCAGCTCATCTCCATCGCGCAGAGGGACGTCCGCCGAACTGTTCGCCAGTTTCCTGAAGTCCGCGGGAACGTGGATCACGACACGCCCGACGGGAGCCGTGGCCTCGAGCTGTTGAAGTGCAGTTTCCGTCTGCGCGATCGCTGTCAGCTTCGCATTTTTCTGATCGGTGTCTCCGTCAGGCAGAGACTTCAGATAGCCTTCCTCTGTCTTAATGCGGTTCACCAGTTCCAGATGAGACTTCATCTCCATTTCGCGCACTTCGCTACGAATCAGCACCGCGCCGTAGGGGTAGGCTTCGGGGGTGAATCCACCGCAACGACTCAGTACAGAACTCAGACGTTCTCCGGGTTCAATTCCGTAAGCGGCCGGATGCTCCACTTCGCCTCTCACCGTCACCGACGCGCCGAGGTCATTCCATTGCGGAATCTGGCGAATGGCAAGCACGTCGCCGTTGCGCAGCGGGATGTCCTCGTTCGCGTCTCCCGACAATGCAGCCGTAACTTTTACTTGCAAGATCTGGCCAGGGGCGCCACTCGCCGCGAATCGAGTGAGATCGGCACTATCGCCAAACGCGCTCCGTTTGAGTCCTCCGGCAACTCGAACCAGATCTGCGACCCGCATGTTGCTGGTGAGGGGATAGCGTCCAGGCTTTGTGACTTCACCGCTGATGTTCACGGTAGGTGCGTCGACTCTCTCGAATTTGCGATGGATCAGTAAACGATCGCGCGGCTGAATCACAATATTGTCGACCGGATTTCCCGCGAGAGCCTCTCCTAAATCAACACTCATGATTTTCATCGTCCCATCGGCCTGGGTGCGGAATAGTTGGGCGGAATCGAGCGAAGCATCTGGAGTAAGGCCCCCCGCCAGGTGAACGGCATCGCGCAGATGCGCCTCACCGGAAGTGCGGTAGTTTCCAGGTGCGCGCACTTCACCGCCAATCGAAACGTCCGGTGGGCGTTCGAAGTTGTAGCGACTGAAGATTCGCACCGTGTCCAGCCGATTCAGCGTGGGAGCAGACGCCGGGTTGGCCAGAGCCGCCGAGACATCAAAGCTCTCCACACTTGGACGAAAGTCGGGTGCGTTCAACCGAATGATCTCTCCATAGTGCGGCGCCGGCTCAGGGAGCATGTCTGAATATGACGCGATCAGGTCGGTGAGCTTCATTCCCGGTTTGTAAGAGTAGCGTCCCGGTCTGAGTACATGACCTTGCAAATAGACGGCGTCCTCGTTGTACGAGGCAATGGGAAAGATGTGAATCTGGTCGCCATCCTGCACTTTGAAGGCGCTCATCTGCTGGTCGGACGCGCCGTCGGAATTGGAGGCAAGGTCGAGCGTAAGCATGGTGCGCCTCTCGTGCGCTTCGACTCGCTGCACTTCGATATGACGAAGCGCCGCGGTGGGTAGGATCCCGCCGGCCAGTGCCAGCACGTCGGTCAGGGATTTCTCATCGAGAAGCTCGTACACGCCCGGCCGACGCACCATTCCTTCAACGGTCACCTGTGGTCCAAGTGGTGGCACGAGCAGCGTATCGCCGTCCTCCAGTCGCAGGAGATCCGCGCGAACGCCGTGGAGGAGCAAGTCATAGGCATCGACCTGCTGTACCAACTGTTTACCGCGGGCATGGCGGAGCCTGCGCAGCGATCCCCGGGCGGTCACCCCGCCTGCGGCGAACAGCGCGTTGAGCGGAGTCGAAAGCGAACTGATGTCATACGCCCCCGGCTCTGCCACATCCCCCACCACGTAGACCCGCACCGTCCGCACGCGCGAAAGCGAGACATCGACGGAAATATCCCTGAATTCGCTTCGCAGCACACGCTGCATCTCCGACTGGACCTCGCCCAGGTTCTTGCCGCTGACCAGCAATGGGCCAACCTCTGGCAGTGAGACGCGGCCCTCGCGATCCACGAGCCGCACCAGTCGCTGGGAAAGGCTACCCCACAAATCAATCGAGAGGCTATCGCCGCTCCCGACTACGTAGTCGGGGCCGACCGGAAGGTCCGTTGCAATCACATCAGGTTCGCTCACACTGTTGCGGAAAACGTCGAGCCCAAAACGTTCCAACGGTCGCTGATAGGCCGCTGCCTGCACATACATGTCATAGAGAGAGGGCACGTCGGAATACGGATTCGCGGGGCGAACCATCTTCACAGCCGTTACATCTGTTTCAAACTGATCGAAACGCTGGCGCCCCGGACTTCTGCGCGGCGAACCGTTATCAACAATGTCGTTTCGCGGAAGGGTATCGCCTAGCTTCCCTCTTGGCTTGCTCTTGTCTGGGTAGGGAGCGTTCTTGTCTGATGCGCTCAAACCCTCCGCAACAATAGAGTCGCGCATGCGGGAACTGGCAACAACATCGGGTAAAGACATATTTGATTCTGAGGCCAGTTCGATCCCCGGCAGAGACGGCGGCACGAATGGTTCAGGGGGAGAAGTGAGGAGATCGGTCTGCAGAGTACGTGCTGGAGGCACCACTGGAAGGATATCGGGAGGAGTGGTTGGATCGATGTCTCGGTCGGGACGAGCATTTCTCACAGGAGCGCTGGAACGCGGTCTGGCAGCGCCAGGTCGCTCACAATTCCGATCGTGGTCGGGGTCGCAACCACTGGTCTGCTCAACCTCGCGCTCATTTTGGTCAGCATTTTCCGGCTTTAGGGATTCAGCGTCTTCTTGGGCTTCAATCTGAACGAGGCGCCGAGCGCGTTCTTTCAGGACATAGTCTTGTTCCTTCGCAAAGTTTGAATCCGGGTTGGGGGACGGCAGCAAGTATCCATAGTGCTGGAGCAGTCTGGTCGCGACGGCGCGAAACTTGATATCCCTGTCGAGTCGCTCGAATATCGCCTGATCCGAAAGCTTCGATTCCTCGACGACTTGTCCGTTGTCGCTGGCTTCTTTGGCAACGAATCGCTTCAGTTCGACCATCAGCCCGGCATCCTTAACGAGCACAGTACGAATCTGCACCGATGAGGCAGCAACGTAGTCGAGGTTGTCCTTTGCGAGATCAGACAAGCTGTTGGTTTCGGTACTTCTGTAAGAACCGCGTTGAACCGGCCTGCTGTCATTCGCTTGGCCATAAAGAGCGGAGGACAGGAAGACCACAGCGATTGAGGTCGTAACTATGGAGAGGGATCGGTTCGAGATCGGAGTCAAGTGAGCCGGCATGTTGTTATCTCGATAGAGGCTGAGCCCAAGCTAAAAGCGGGCTCAGGCGATGAACTCGAGGTCGCCATCGTCCACTTCCACGGCTACCGAGCGCATGATCAGATGAATAGACAAGACAATTCGGCAACGATCCTTTGTCCGCAGGATGATGCCTTCGAGGCCTTGCAAAGGCCCGCTCCGAACCCTTACGTGGCGTCCGGCGCTCAAATATGGGTGCGGCTCGATATTTCCGGCGCCGTCAAGGCGGCTTCTCAGGTTTTCAATTTCCTCTTCCGGTAACTCAGCTGGCTGCCCGTTGAACGTCACAAGGTGCACCGCGCCGGGCAGTTGCAGCACGCGCAATCGATTCTGCAGCGCCATCCGCACAAAGACATACCCGGGGAACAAAACCAGCGTCAGTTCTTTGCGGCGGTCCTTCCAGCGCCGGATCGACCGGTAGAGAGGCAGGAAACAGGCGAAGCCCTGCTGCTTGATCTGGGCGGCAACTCGCTTTTCGTGCCGTGGAGCGGTATACAGGGCGTACCAGCGTCGTTCGCCTGGTTCGTCCAGAATCGTTGCCAGCAACTCTGCCGTCCTTGCCGTAAGTGTACCCATGGAATCTCTTCTGATGGCAGATGCAGCTTCGCCCCCTCACTTACAGGGTGCTGTGAGCCAAACCCTCGTGCCTTATTCAAACCGAAACAACTCGCAACCGTTGGTCTGCCACCCCGAGCGAGCGGACGATACGACCGTTGACAGCAAGACCCTTACCGGAAACTGCGCCGCGTTTCCTTTTCCCTGTTGACTGCGGCGACGGGCCCGAAGATCCGAACAGAGGAGAAACATGTAGCAGTCTTGGGGTTGGTTTTGCGAGACAGACTTTAACTCCGCGAGACCCGCGGAATTGTCTGGGAAATGTAAATAAACTGTCATAAATCACGATCCTGACGAAGCGATATAAGAGATGTCTGCAGCGATTGGAAGGTCTGCCGGATAAGCCCCTCACAGAGCTTCAGCAATGTTGCTCAGCCTGATTTCGACCGGTGTACCGCTTGCGAATCAAGTGCCTGGGGTTCAGCGCGGGAAACCAAGCTTCAGCGGATGGGTGTCTTCCGGCCCCGAAAGGGGCAGGCGTCAGCCCAGCAAACGTTACAATGTGTTGACAAAAACATGACAAGATGTTGGTCAGACTTTCGCAAGATTGTGTGGCCCGGGAACCACACTTGTCGAAGATGCGCTCACCAGATTTCCTGCACAAAGACGCCGAAACCAGGATCTCGGAAGATTACATTGCAGCAGGTGCGCTCTGCAGACTCCTGACCAACAGCGAGCAAGTGCTCGCGGCGGCCCGCGAAACTTTTCTGCCCCTCAGATCCCGAAGCGCGGCGATCGACATCTTCCTGCGGTTTTGGGTGGACGACACGCATCGGTCGCAGCCGCCTCGGAGGAAACCCTACGTGCGCGGTCTCGACCACCTCATCTTTGCCGGCTTCGCTGAGGACTGCTCGATCCTTGCAAACCTTCGTACACGTCAGATCATTGGCAGGTTTTCGCCGGAAATGGCCGAGGACCGCGCATATTTCAAAAGTGTGATTTTTCCCATGCTGCTGACAATTGTGAGCGCGACGGTGGGCGTGGCGGAATTGCATTGTGCATGTGTCGCACAAGATCGACACGGCCTGCTTTTGGCGGGCCCATCGGGTGCGGGGAAGTCGACGTTGGCCCTGGCGCTTTCGCAGGACGGTTTGGGTTTTGTCTCCGACGATCGGACGTTTTGTTCTCTGGAGAACGGCGACGTGCACGTTTGGGGATTGCCAACCCGGCTCAAGTTACGAGCCGAAGGGCTTGGGTGGTTTCAAGAACTTCGGAAAGCAAGTGCACCCGCAAGCCGGGACAGAGAGGCAGCGGTGTGGCTTGAACCCGAGCATTTAAGCGGAGTGAAACGGATTCGACACGGCCGGGCAACCTCCCTGATCTTCCTGGAACGAACCAATAGCTCCGAGTTTTGCCTGAGCCCGATACCGTCAACCGAGGCCCTGAATCGGTTAACGCGGGAATTGATGGCGGAATTGCCCGACGCAGCCGCGCGGCGCTCAGAGACCATGGAGAGAATTGTCGAACTTCCCTGCTGGCTTTTGCGGTATGGCGGTCGACCACAACAGGTGGCGCGCCAAATCCTGACGCATCTGGTGCGATCCTGAATGCGTCGTAACGTACCGCGGCGGGCACCAGAAACAGGAATGGCAGCAATGTTCCATATGAAACCAACAACGGGTGCGCCACGAATGGTAGATACATTGCAATCTCATGCGGGCACATCCGGCAAGAGTCCGGCGAGTTACGAAAAACTCGATCCGATTCGCCGTTTTGTGGCGACTCCCTACATTGCTTCCCTGCCGGCTATGGGACGCAAAATTCGCCTGGAGACCAACAGCCCGAAACTTCTGGAGCATATGGTGAATCTTTTCGCTCCCTACTCCGGGACTGCATATCGGCCACCTGAGTTTCTCTGGCGGATTATCGTCGAGTCCTCTGAACCCTGTAGTCCGCCGTGGCCGCGGAGGTCGACCTTCTCAGACGAAAGAATCCGGTTGGCGCAGTTTGGGCAGAGAAATTTTCTGGCTGTCGATATCGATGCTCGAGAAGCCGTGGGGTTCATATCCGAGGGTCTGTTCGAGGACAGGCAAGGATTCAGTACTCCCTTTATCGATACCTTGTTCTACATGAGCGCCGCACCGCTCGGACTCATGCCATTTGCAAGCGCTTGTGTCAGGTTGGGGAATGAGGGCCTTCTGGTCCTGGGCGAACCCAATCAGGGCAAAACCACTGCAAGCTACCTCGCGACGCGCGACGGATTGATGGTTCACTCAGATCAATCCGTCTTTCTGGAGCTTGTCAACGACGAACTGCAGGCATGGGGTGATTTCGTTCCTCTCGCGTTTCGCCCCGAGACGCTTCAATTCCTGCCGGAACTTCAATCTCGAACCCGCCCCTTCTCCTATTGCGACTTTCACTTTCATTATCTGCCGAAACATGAGGCTGGCCTGGCAGTGTCTCCACTGGTAACTCCGACGTGCTGTGTTGTTTTGGAAAGGGGGGCATCCTCTGTGCCGCGATTGGATCCTCTGGAGAGTTCCGATCTCCGCCCGTATATCGCCAGGTACCTGGCATTCAAAGACGAAGATCGATTCGAAGAGCAAAATCGGAGCATTGTAGAGGAACTGGCGCACCTGCCCGCATATCGCCTCGCGTATGGCATGGATCCGGCGGACGCTCGACCATTCTTTCGATGCTTATTGATGCGTCACGGCAGAGGCACAAAGTCCGCCTGACGGACACGAATCGGAACTGATGATGGAAGCTTCTTCCACGACCCTAGGTGAGGCCATCGGGCCACCGGTGGCCGGCTATGCCACGTTGAGAGTGTGGGCGGAGAGAATCCTGCTCGCCTTCTTGCTCTTGTTGTTTGTGGTTCGAGGATTCATTCCAGCGTGGCGTCATCTGGACTCAGACTTTGCGAACTACTATCTTGTCGCACGTCTTTACCATGAAGGGTATCCCGTCGAGCGAGTCTACGAATGGACATGGTTTCAGCGGCAAAAGGATCATTCCGGTATCGACCGGCCGCTGGTAGGATTTGCTCCCTCGACTCTGACCTCAGCACTGCTGGTCGTACCGTTATCGTCGCTGCCCCCGCTGGTGGCCAACCGATGGTGGCTCGCCATAAATCTCGTGCTTTTGGCGTTGACTGGCGTGTTCCTGAAGAGAATCACGAGCCTGCCCTGGCGACGAATCGGAGTCCTGGTATTTCTGGCGGTAGCTCCCCTCGATAAGTGCTTCCTGACCGGTCAGGTTCACCTGGTGATCTTGCTCCTGGTCGCGATTGCGGCGTGGCTCTATTTTGCTGATCGTGTTTTCCTCAGCGGTATCGCATTGGGAGCAGCAGCTGCGCTGAAGATATATCCGGCGCTGTTCCTCTTGTTCTTTCTGGTGAAAAAACAATGGCGGGCTGCAGCCGGGCTTTTGTGCGGGATGCTGGGCGCAGTGCTGGCTTCCGCCGGCCTTTTTGGGGTGGCGGCCTGCCGCATCTATTTTCGCGAAATTCTCCCCTGGGGATTGCGGGGAGAAATCACCGATCCATACGACACTGGCTGGGATTCGTTAAATGCTCTGTTGCGCCGCCTGTTCCTCTTTGAGCCGGAGCTAAATCCGGCGCCAGTAGCCCACCTGCCGCATCTGTTCGCAGTTCTACATTCGCTCATTCATACCCTGATTCTCACGGCGTTTCTCGGGGCGATGGTTTCCCGGGACGGGAGCCAGTCGCGCAGGAAACTGGAATGGGCAAGTTACTGCTTCCTGCTGCTTCTTCTGTCGTCCGAGCCGCTCCCCTACCACTTTCTGATTCTGATTCTGACAGCAGTTCTGGTTGTGGACTATCTGGCCGCACGCAAAAAACTGACCTGGGCGGTGGCGATCGTTACTGTGTACGCGCTCGTGTGTGTTCCCTACGATCGCCTGTATCGCGAAACTCCGACTGGCTGGGCAAGCGTGTTCTTTTTTCCCCGTCTTTCCTGGATGCTGGTACTCGCGGCGATGCTGTTGTGGCTTTTGCTGTCAGACTCCGGTCAAACCCTTGGGGAACGTGTGAGATCGCGGTCCTTCGCGCAAGCCGCGCTGGCGTTTGCCGCCTTGTTTGCCACAAGTCTCGTTTTAAACCTTCGCCACATGGCGGGGCAATTCGACAACAATCGAACACGTGTGACCACGTCGATCGGTTCGGGAATCGCAATCGACCCCGTAGTCACGGATGACAGTATCTTCTATGGGGCTCTACTGCCCCGTTTCCGAGCGACGAATGACATGTATTCGGTAGATCGGCTCCATGCCGGTCAAATCACGCCATTTGGCGGAGGCGGCGACTGGTTTCATCCGGCAGCGACAGCCGATGGGCGCCGAAGTTGGGCAGAGGTTGCGTCGGCGAATCGCTCGCGAATCGTGAGATTTGAGGCTTCCGCCGACGCGACCGGTAGTGCGGCCGTTGTCACCGAGGCTGCCGACGCCCAACAACCAGCCGTCTCCCCGGACGCTAAATGGCTCGCATACATCCGCGAGGTTCGAGGTCGTGGCAGTCTGTGGATTCGTCCCGTTGGGGACCCGCAAGGGGAATCACCGTCAACCCCTGAACGTGAACTCGCAGGACCTGAGTACGATGTGCGAGAGCTTGCGTTTTCTCCCGATGGTCAGGTGTTCTTCAGCTCCTGGCAAACACAGCAGTACCGACTGTATTCGGTTCATTCTCAATCCGGAACCATTGCGGAGCTAACCTCGGCACGCTGCTCAGCTCGTTACCCGGCGTTGTCGCCTGACGGGCGTTGGATCGCTTTTAGTTGTGAACGGGGCGGAGTCTGGCAGTTGGTCGCCATGAATCTACGGACGGCGGAACAGCGACAACTGACCTCAGCGGACTGCAATTCCATTACGCCCGCATGGACGCGCGATTCCAAGTCATTGATCTATGCCTCGGATTGCGGACGTGCGCTGGGAATCACCGCGCTGTCGAAGATCGATGTTGTACGCTAGGACTCCGTTTCGCATGCGAGAGTTGGTTGACAACCCGCCAAAAAACACAGCTTACGCACCCTCACAGCTCGATTCCCCCGTGCGCTTAACGAGCTCGAGCTGGGCGACCATGGGAATCGTTCTCGGGTCGAGCCTGGTTGTTTATCTCCAGCTGTTTGTACTGCCTTCGACGCCCCGCGTCGCCACTGGCGACCAGGCGATATATCTGCACCATGCGGCACGCTTTTTCGAAGGAGAAATGATCTATCGCGACTACGATCACTTCACATTTCCTGGCACGGACGTGCTTTATATGAGTCTGTTCCGGATCTTTGGTGTCCGGGCCTGGATTCCACAGGCGATGTTGGTCGTGCTGGCGGCATGGATGTCCTGGCTCATTTTGACCATCTCAAAGCAGTTGATGAGTGGAACCGCCGCTTATTTGCCGCCCCTGCTGTTCATTGCCCTGCCATTTTCCAGCTACCTCGACGCTACCCATCATTGGTACAGCCTGGCGGCGACGACCGCAGCTCTCGCTCTCTTGCTCGCAGAGCGTACCTCGATGCGCCTTCTTTGGGCGGGTGCTTTGGTGGGAATCGCTACCTTCTTTACCCAGTCTATGGCACTGGTAACAATTGGCTTCAGCCTGTTTTTGCTGTGGGAGCGGGACCGGCAATCGCAGCCCTGGAAGACGTTCCTGAAAAAAGAGGGCTCGCTTCTGGCAGGCTTCGTCGTGACCATCTCCGCCTGCATGGCCTACTTTGTCTGGAACGTAGGCTTCCGGCGGATCGTCTACTACACGGTCGTCTTCGTAGCAAAATATTATCCGGCCGATTGGTTTAACAACTGGCGTGTGTACCTCACCGGTCGGCCCCAGCTGCATGCCTGGGCTACCTGGTTTGATATCCCGGCATTCGTCCTGATCCATCTGATTGTTCCATTTATCTACATTCTCTTTCTGCTGAGGTACCGAACCAGATGGGCCGAACTCGACGCCAAATCGCGCGAGCGGCTCATACTCATCAACCTCACCGGAGTCATTCTCTTCCTGACGGTCGCCTCAGCCCCTGCATACAGCCGACTGTACGCCGTATCGCCTCCCGCGCTGGTGATCATGGTTTGGCTTCTCGAGTCGGCTCGCGAGGCTCCACGAATCGCGTTGCGGACAGTTTGGATTGCTGTCCTCGTCATGCTGGCCATTCGGCCGCTCGCGACGCAAGTTCGTTCGAAGCAATACCTTGATCTCCCTACCGGTCGTACCGCATTCTTTGATCCTTTGTTATACGAGAAATCGAAGTGGGTGGCGGAGCGAACTCACCCGTCGGAGTACTTCTTTGGAGATCATTTGATTTGCTTTGTCCTCC
>Ga0123356_10007587_pt1 | contig 10815 bp, 9 predicted proteins | sample TergutEmb28metaG_2_FD_92546 | JGI IMG/M metagenome (GOLD analysis project Ga0123356, IMG submission 92546) | Embiratermes neotenicus P3 segment gut microbial communities from Petit-Saut dam, French Guiana - Emb289 P3 | ecosystem: Host-associated > Arthropoda: Insects > Digestive system > Gut ... | reverse complement strand
TGTCCGGAAATTCTCATATCTACATCCTCATCGTAATTATAATTAATGCTTATTTATAGAAGTTATCGAACTCTATTATATATTATATCTCAAAACTCTGTATTCTTCTATCTCTTTATGCCGGTTCCACAGTACACCTAAGCGGAAACTCATTGGCTTGGGCAGCAATATGAACCTGCACTGCCTTGGTTATGGCAATATCCCAGGTATAAACTCCCACTACACCCCTGCCTTTTTCATGAACATCCAGCATTATCCTGTTCGCGTCCTCAAGACTTTTATGAAAGATTATCATTAAAACCTCTATCACAAATTCCATAGTAGTATAATGATCGTTCAGGAGTATTACTTTGAACTGTTCCGGCTCTTTAATTTTTTCGTTTGTCTTAGAAGCCGGTTTATCCTTAACCCGCGGTTCCATTTGTTTAATTTTATATCAAGAACGATATATAAACAATCGGTGAATTTCTAAAAATTGATGTTTTTAGTAGTTCATATCACTTAAAGTCTTTTACCCAGTTTTCTATCTGTTGTTTTAATTCATCTTTGTTTGTTTTAACTGCGTTTAAAAAGTCCGCTTCGGCGATTATTGTATTGCCTGTCAGCATGGCTCTAAATTTTTCCAGACCGTATCCCATACCGCCGGCATGACAAACAAAGATAGCTGTCTTTTTACCGGTAATGGGAGTCTCAGAAAGAAAGGTTCTTAAAGGTGAAGCAGGAGACGAAGCCCAAACAGGCGCGCCGATGATTATTAAATCATAAGCTGATGGATCAAATGTATAAGGTTTAAGCGGCGGCTTTTTTTTAAGTACCATGCCGATAGCCCAAAAGAATTTAATAATACCTCTGCGGTTTTTTTCGTTTTTTGTATGCAGCTGTATTAAATCAGCGTTTAATAGTGATTTGATTTCCTTTGCGACAAGATCGCAGTTCCCGTCAAGAGAATAAAAAACAACAGCGGTTTTCATAATTGCTCCTTTATAATGTTTTTTCATTAGTGTTGATTATAATTTTATAAAACACATTATTGTACACTATAAATTAATTTTTTGCAACTTGAATAATGAAATATTTTACAGGTTGCTTAGATGTTTCATATAGTTTATTCTGAACATAACTGATATGACAGATTCAACAAAGGCTTTAATCGTTCAAAGTGACAGAACCCTGCTCCTGGATGTTCACTGCGAAACTGCGGAGGCGGCAAGGCAGGCGATTATGCCATTTGCGGAAATAGAAAAATCTCCGGAACATATTCATACATACCGTATTACGCCTCTGTCTTTGTGGAATGCAGCCAGTATTGGCCTTAAACCGCAGGATGTTGTAGATACACTAAAGGAATTCAGCCGGTACGAAATACCAGCCGGTATTACTGAAGGTTTTTCTCTTCTTATGTCCCGCTACGGAAAGATCAGGATGACGGCGCTTGATGAAGATCAAAACAGATTAGCTCTGCAGATTGATGATGCGGTAATCAGACTGGAGATTGAAGAAAATAAAGCGTTAAAAAAATATTTAACCATAACGGAAAAAGGTTTTTCGCTTGCATTAATCGACAGGGGAACAGTTAAACGGGAACTTATACGCATAGGCTGGCCTGTACAGGACGACGCTCCGCTTATGAACGGCGAAGAGTTGCAGATTCAAATGCGCGAACAATGTTTTTCCGGAAGCCCTTTTATTCTCCGGGATTATCAGTTGACCGCGGCTGCCTCATTTGGCAGTCATGGTGTTATTGTTTTACCCTGCGGATCCGGAAAGACGATAGTAGGCATGTTAATAATGTCGATGTTAAAAACTAACACATTGATTCTTACAGCAAATGTAGCTGCAGTGCATCAATGGATAGAAGAATTAATCGATAAAACCGATTTAACAAGGGAACAAATTGCGGAATATACAGGAGATTCTAAATCGGTCGCTCCTGTAACTGTAGTTACTTATCAGATTATTTCGTGGAGACCGGATAAAAAGGGAGACTTTCCGCACTTTCAGTTATTCAGGGAAAGAGCATGGGGACTTGTCATTTACGATGAAGTTCACCTGCTTCCGGCGCCAGTGTTTCGCGTAACGGCGGAGCTGCAGGCAATAAGACGCCTTGGTTTGACAGCGACATTAATCCGTGAAGACGGAGAAGAAGACGCGGTATTCAGTCTGGTTGGTCCCAAGCGTTACGATGTGCCATGGAAAGACCTTGAGGGCAAAGGATGGATTGCCGAGGCTATCTGTACGGAAATAAGGCTGGAGCTGCCGCAGGAACTTAAAATACCTTATGCTGTCGCGGCTCCAAAAGAAAAATACCGTATAGCGGCGGAAAATCCATTAAAAGAAAGTGTTGTACTTCAATTAATAGAAAACCATAATGAAGATCAGATTTTAGTTATAGGTCAATATTTAACACAGTTAAACTCACTGGCAAAACTTTTAAATGCGCCGCTTATTACAGGAAAAACACCTAACGCAGAAAGGGATAGAATCTACAGCAGCTTTAAAAAGGGCGAAGTACGGGTTATTGTTGTATCAAAAGTAGCTAACTTTGCAATTGATCTGCCGGATGCCAGTATGGCAATTCAGGTTTCGGGTTCTTTCGGTTCAAGGCAGGAAGAGGCTCAAAGGCTTGGAAGAATTCTAAGGCCAAAAAGACACAATGCATTGTTTTATTCGCTGGTTTCCGGTTATACAGCGGAAGAAGAATTCGCGGCTAACCGTCAGAAGTTTTTAACAGAACAGGGTTATAAATACTCAATTCAAAGATGGGATAATAAATTATGAGCGAAATTTTTCGTCCTGCGGATTTTTGGAAATCCGCGATAATGACCATGGCGGATAATTCATTTTATGAATTATTAAGAAGCGTTTTTGGGAAAATAAAAACTCCGTTTAATAAACAGCAATTATTAAACGATTTGGAAACATTTTTACTGCGGGATGATATACAAAAAACAATAACCGCGTATATAGACGAAACTGATACAAAAATTATTTCTGCTATCGCTCTCTTTAAAGAACCCGATTTAACGCAGTTGGAAAACTTTTTCATGGATGAATTAAGTCCGGCGCAGCTTCAGGATATAATAGTAAACCTGGAAGAACGGTTTATCATTTACCGTTTTACTGAAAAGAAGACAGAAAAAGATCCAAGAACCATAAGTTTATACGGATATAATACTTCCAATAAAGCAGGCAGTTATCTCGCGCTAAATCCAATTTTAAAACAAATACTTCTTCCAATTACATCAGACACTTCTGCGCTTTTTCCAACTGTAAAAAAAGTTAAAAACACGGATTTACCTTCTGTATCAAAATCCAGGTTTAACGATCTTACACTTGCCGCTTTGTTTTCTTTTATTTCCGGAAAAGAAACTTTTTATAAATCAGAAAATGTTATTCGCAGGCGGATAATTGAAGAAGCAAAAACACTTTTCCCCGGCTTTGATTTAAAAGTAAACCTTGGAGCATTGCAGATACTTGGCTTGTTTTATATTGATAATGATAAACTTCTTCCTGACAGAAAACGTTTTGACGATTTTGGCCAGCTTTCTGCCCGTGAAAGAATTGAATATTTCACAGCCGCTCTCCTGGTTTATAATGAACTAACTCCGCCATTTGAAATTTTACCTCCGCTCTTTAGGAATAAAATCCGGGATATTGTAAAATTAATTCATCATTTCCTGGATTTCCTGAAAGATGGGTCTTTATATAATATAAAAACACTTAAAAGAATTTTTGAAGTTTTAAAATCACAAACAACTCTCAATATTGTTACCGATATATTACTGGACACTTTGGAAAATACAGGTTTAATTATTAATACATCGCCGGAATTGTATCAGTTTGATGTCTCAATGCAAAAAAAAGCAGCCAGTGATAATCCGGTAATAGCCGTTAATTCAGGCTCATCAATTTTTGTTTACCCGGAAATTAATTTTGAAGATGTTATTAATTTAGCTTCTGTCATGATTATATGCGAAGCAAGCACTGTCGTACGTTTTGAACTTGACAGAGATGCCGTAGTACGTGCGTTTAACAGCGGTATTACCGCAGATGAAATTATAGAATTAATAACTCGTCTTTCCGGCGGGAAGGCAGGAGACTCCATAATCTGGAATATAAAAGACTGGGAAAAACGTTATAATGAAGTTTCACTTAAAAAGGGAGTTATTTTACAGCTTGCAGAAGACCGGCGGTATTTGGCGGAAACCAGATCCATCGCGTCATTAATTAATGAAACAATAACTCCCGGAGTTTACTTATTAAATGAAAATAATTTAGATAAAGCAATTGATTCTTTGCATAACGCAGGAGTAGAAATTATCGCGCAAGGTCTGAATAATAATTCCGGTCAGTCACGAATGTTCAAAAAAGATTTGTCAAACAAATATTTAGATAATTTATATCCCACAAATTATTTTTCTTCACCATCTGTAAATGAGTTTAACTTAAAACTGAACCTGGAAAATAATTCGTCTGCGCCCGCAAAATCAAAAACAAAAGATAATACGGCACTAATAGAAGGCTTTCATAAAGTACTGGATAAAATGCTGTTAAATGAAACAGAAAAAAAAGAATTAACGGCAAGAATCGACCGCAAACTGGTATTACATGAAACCCAATTAAAGGAAGCCAGCGTCCGTTATGAAAAACTGGAAGCCCGCCACATGGATTACACCGGAAAACAAAACATTGCAAAGCAGGCAATATCCCAGCAATCCCCGGTAGAAGTTGTTTTATCTGTTAAAAATAAAGAGAATAGAATATTCGGCACTCCGCAGGCGCTGGAAAAAGAAGGAAACGAACTTATTCTTGTTATCGGCTCCGATCGTATACCGCTGGCAAAAATTAGTTTACTGCGCAGAATAAAGAAATCTATTTTTGAAAAATGATGAAAAAAGATTAACCACTTGCGGCGATGCTCATTTTATATCATATTCTTTATCCATTTTTTTTGTTATTTATATGGATGGTGTTTGCATACTTTCTATACCATCAGTTATTGGAACAAACATATATCTATTCACAAATTGAAATTGTCCGAATAACAATGAAGGAAAAAGCATTAAGATACAAAACATTATTTTTTTCACAATATGCTCTTGATTTTTACTGTTAACATTATTATAACATTCTTACTTCTAATCTTTTACCCATTGCAGCAGCAATTTTCTGAAGAAAATCCATAGAAGGATTATAATTACCGCTTTCCAATCTTGAAATGTTAGATTGCTTTGTTCCAACTAATTGAGCTAAACCTTTTTGGGTTAAATTCTTTTCTCTTCGAGCCATTATTATTTCCTCGATTATTTTGTATTCAGCTTCTATTAAGTCATATTCTTTTTTAACATCTTTGTTTTCGAGGATACTTTCTTTTACTTTACTCCATTCCATTTTTTTTCCTCCTTAAATGATCTTTCATTCTTTCCAATGCAATATCCAATTCTTTTTTTGGCGTTTTTTGTTTCTTTTTAACAATTCCGTGCAATAATATAGCATTATTAATTGATGGTAAAAAGAAGAATATCCGAAAAATATTTGAAGCAAACTCAATCCTTAATTCAAATAAACCTTTATATTTTTCACCCTTTATTGAATCTACATGTGGAAAATGTAATTCACTGCCAAATTTTTCCAAAAGATCAATTTCTCTTGCAATTTTGGCTTGTTTTTTTACTTCTAAAACCTGTATGAAATCCTTAACAGGCATTTTACCACCCTCTTTTTCATACATTTCCACCTTGTATTCCATATTTAGAATATATCATATTTGATATTTATTGTCAATACATATTTAATAGATTTTTTTTACTTACTCACAAAAGGACAAATAAGGACAAAATTATATTCACGTGTATATAATGATTATATCGCCGTAAGGCATGAACAAATAAGTCACGCTCTTGCGTAATTAAGATAAAAATATTTTTTCCTGTTAAATCTTTCCGTATCTACAGTCATGGCAGGGTGCCGGCAGGCGTGGGGCAAAAGTTTGGCTAAGAGTCTGCTTACGAGCTCTGACCACTAAAAACCAGAATATTTATATGATTTTCTATAATATTAGAGTATTAGTAATTTTTTTTAATTAATAATTAATCATGGAGTATATGTTTTAGTGGTTAGGTCTCTCCAGCAGGGACGACAATTACTAGCGCCTGAAGGGCAGCTATTAATTTATCTAAAACGTCGTAGCCCAAATAAAATTAAAATTAAAGAAAAAAACAGAAGTTTTTACGGTAACAGCGCATATACAGAAGAAGAATTTTAAAAATGCTCACTAAATATTACTTGAGATATTTAAGTTTTAACCATCTATGCATATTTATTGCATATTTAATAATAAAATAAATAAAAATAATACTTAATATATACTCAAGCCATATATAAGAATTAGGTATAAAATATAATATTATGAAACCAATTACAGTATAAATAAGAAATTTAAAATTATCGTTCAAAGTTACACCAATAATAACCAAAAACAGTCTACAAAATAAATAAATAGAAGAAAATATGTAAAATATTTGCCTATTTTCGAAGGAAGGAAGTAATAAAAGCAATGTAATCGTAATTTGTATACAAATATTTTCTATAAGATAGAAAATAAAATAAACAGCATTATATTTATAATTTTTTCCTCTTAATTCTTTCCTAGAAAACCACCAACAAATACTAAAATATAGAATAATTAAAAAACTAAATATAATATTTAGTGCTTCTATGTTTTGAAAAATACCTAAAACTGTTCGTATAAATGCAATAATCAAAGAAATTGGAAATATTATTTTAACCATAGCAAAATATAATGTTTCATAATGATTGAACTTATTTATCCATTTTTTAATAGGATTCACATCAAAAGTATTAATACGAACAAAGAGTGATTTGATTATAGGAAATATATTTTCATGACATATAAATAAGTCTTCTTCCAATGATTTATCTCTACTATTTAAAATACTCTTGTAATTAATATTTTTTCCAGATGTGTATTTTATTTCGACTTTAACACGTTTTGCTATTTCAGCTACAGCACAAATATCCCATACTTTGTTATCGAAAGAAAATGCAGCAATAGAATTACCAATAATTGTTTGAATGGCATGCACTGTTAAACTTCCAAGACACATATAACGTGCTTTTGTAAGACTTGGTTTATACTCTTGAAATGTTCTAGAACCAAAATAGATAGTATCTTTTTTGCTAAGAATATAGTTTGTTGGAGTATTTATTTTATTAATAATAGTTTTTTCATTATTACATTCATAATATGCATTTATATCATTAATGGGAGCGTAATACAAGTCATTCAAAACAGGTTGATAAATCCATCCAGCACATGGTTCAAAATTTTTTAACAGCGCAATTGCTATCACCCAATTGTTTAAGCCACTAGAAAATTGTGAAGTTCCATCAATAGGATCGATTACCCAAATATATTCTACTTCTTTAGCAATGTTCATATCAAAATTATCTTCTTCAGCAATTATTGGGAATGATATAGATAATTTATTTAATTCATCAATGATATATTTTTGAACAGATGTATCTGCTTCTGTAACAATAGTATCATCCTCTTTTGTTATTTTTGCAATTTTATTTATGAAATATTTACTTGCTATTTTGCCAGCTTCACGAATAATATCAGGAAGTTTTTCATTAATTTCATATTCTATATTCATAATCAATTTCCTTAATTTTCAATAACATTACTTGAAAACAGTCAAAATAATCTTGTAATTAATATTTTTACTTGTTTAATAATTTGCTGGCTCTGTTTCACCATTTTAAACACCACCTCCGGGTATATCCCAAGTAATCTTTTTTTTGTTTTTACATAATACCCATTTATCTTTGTATTTAGCAAAAACAATAACGAATTTATAATCAGTTAGTTTTTCTACATCATGTATTGAACTTTTTATAAATCACCTTTCTTTTTTTTAACATAATATTATTATCACAGCCAATCACCATTACACATAACACTTAAAAATATAACCAAAGCCGCCGTAAGGTAGCGCAGTTCTTGCATTTTTCCTTCTCCCTTGTGCGCCTTCGTGGTTGAAAATACATTTTTCTCCTACTCTATTGCAACCTGAAGATCGTACACCTTTACCGTACGATCTCCAGCCACCAAAAAACCCTACTCCTTCACCCATGTTGTTGGATAATAACTAGCAACAACATACGTCCCCGCACCACCATCAGTAGCATAATAAACCTCACGCAAGTTCCCAGGAAATGTCCAACCAATTGAAACATTACTACCTATAGTAACTCTCGTCAGGCCACTGCTGAACGCTTCATCCTCGATTCTCGTTACACTGTTAGGTATCGTTACGCTCGTCAGGTTCCAGTTTCTATAGAACGCTCTCCGAGCAATACTGCTACCACCGGTTATGATAAGTGTTTCTACCGGAGCACCAAAGTTATCGTCAGAATATACCTGACCAAATATAAAATTGAAATGAGTATTTGTAGTTCCATTCAGCATTTCTCCTACAAACGGTATTGTCATGCTCGTTAAGTAAAAGCAACCCTGGAACGCACCTAAGCCGATACTCGTAACGCTGTCGGGGATCACTATGTTCGTTAAGCCAGTGCAACTCCTGAATGCTTCTCTACCGATACTCGTTACGCTATCGGGTATAGTGATGTCTGTTAAACTAGTGCAATCCCTGAACGCACTACTTTCGATACTCGTTACGCTGTTGGGTATAGTGATGTCTGTTAAACCGGTGCAATCCCTGAACGTACCACTTCCGATACTCGTTACGCTGTTGGGTATAGTGATGCTTGTTAAACCGGTGCAACCCCAGAACGCACTATTTCCGATACTCGTTACGCTGTTGGGTATAGTGATGCTTGTTAAACCGGTGCAATCACCGAACGCACCATTTCCGATACTCGTTACGCTGTTGGGTATAGTGATGCTTGTTAAACCGGTGCAACCCCAGAACGCACTATTTCCGATACTCGTTACGCTGTTGGGTATGGTGATGTCTGTTAAACCGGTGCAACCCAAGAACGCGTTATCACCGATACTCGTAACGTTGTTGGGTATAGTGATGTTTGTTAAACTAGTGCAATTCCAAAATGCTTCATTACCGATACTCGTAACGCTGTTGGGTATGGTGATGTCCGTTAAACTACTGCAGTCTCTGAACGCACGATTGCCGATACTCGTTACGGTATCAGATATAATGATGTTCGTTAAATTACTGCAACCATAGAATGCGTTAGTGTGTATGCTGCCACCGGTTATAGTAACTGTTTTTAATGATGAAGGAATGCGGTTATTCTGAGTTAATACATTTGCAGCTGACACACCGAATAAATAACCGAAATGAGTATTTGTAGTTCCATTCAGCGATGCTCCTACAAACGGTAATGTGATGCTTGTCAAGCTGTCGCAACCAATAAATGCGTTACTACCAATACTCGTTACGCTGTCGGGGATCACTATGTTCGTTAAGCCAGTGCAACCCGAGAACGCACTATTGCCGATACTCGTTACACTGTTGGGTATAATGATGTCTGTTAAACCGGTGCAATCCAAGAACGCGTTATTGTCTATGGTTCTGCCGCCGGTTATAGTAACTGTTTTTAATGATGAAGGAATAAAGCTCTTCTGATTATTATAATAATAATCCGCGCCAAATATATAACCGAAATGAGTTCTACCAGGACCTCCACCTACAAATGGTAATGTGATGTCTGTTAAACTGGTGCAACCCTGGAACGCACCTAGGCCGATATTCGTTACGCTATCAGGTATTATAATGTTTGTTAAACCGGTGCAACCCCTGAACGCGTAATTGCCTATAATTGGTATGCTATCAGGTATAATGATGTTTGTTAAACCGGTGCAACCCCAGAACGCGCCAGTGCCAAGATATGTTACACTATCAGATATAATGATATTTGTTAAACCGGTGCAATTCATGAATGCGTTAGTACCGATAAACGTTACGCTATCGGGTATTATAATACTTGTCATTTCTAAATAATCTCTAAACCCAACCCATCCATTTTCTGTTCCAATTGCCGTTACCGGTAGCCCATTATATTTATTAGGAATAACTACTTCAGAAACAGTCGCTGTTCCTCTGGAAACTGAATATTCTTTATTGTTGTTTAATAATGTAAATAACAGTCCAGGAGTGCCAGTCATTGTTATGGCACGTATGCCATCGGTTTTACCGCAATCTTTGCATGTATATGTTTCAATACCGTCACTGCTTATTCCAACAGGAGTTGTAATTTCCCAACTCCAATTATGAGCATTTGGATTTACGGCTATTTCTTCTGTTTGTGTTTCAGGGCAAACAATACAAGTCCTTGTTTCTATACCTTTAGCAATACAAGTAGCATTTGTAATTACATTCCATGATCCCCACTGATGGGAAACACATTCATTATCGCAGGCGGAAAATGAAAACATGATTATTGCAATAAAAACAATAATTCCAATTTTTTTATTTTTCATACAAAACTCCTTTTAAATAGCCATTTTTGTACTATTTAAATCAATTAACATATCATCCCATATGGAATAATTAAAAAAAAAAACTAAATGCATAACCAAAAATGCTTATTTATTTACTGTATGAAATATCATACACTTTCAATAGCTAAAAAATATAACACAACGTTATAATATATACGATTATATAACTGAATAATTCTTGCGTCAATAGCAAATTGTTATGAATATTTAAAAAACGGATCGTTAAGTTAGAGTATGACAAAACTACGAATTATTCTTGCCGAAAATATAAAGGCATACCGGAAGGAAATTGGTGTTTCTCAGAT
>Ga0123356_10007586_pt1 | contig 10816 bp, 8 predicted proteins | sample TergutEmb28metaG_2_FD_92546 | JGI IMG/M metagenome (GOLD analysis project Ga0123356, IMG submission 92546) | Embiratermes neotenicus P3 segment gut microbial communities from Petit-Saut dam, French Guiana - Emb289 P3 | ecosystem: Host-associated > Arthropoda: Insects > Digestive system > Gut ... | reverse complement strand
TATACTCGAAGGCTTGGGAGAAAAGGTCAAAGACAAATTCGGCATTAACCTGGATTATCGTCAGGGTTGTCTGATGTACAGTGATAACAGCAAATCGCTTGTTCATTACGGCGAGGCAAATATAACTGATATTGTTATTGCAGTAATGGGGCTGGACGGTGCTATGGAAGGAGAAGAAGGTGATGCCATCGCTTCTGATTCAAATGGTGACCGCGATACAATTGAACTTCCGTCCTGGCAGTTAAAGTATTTACAGGCAGTCAGGAATGCCGGTAAAAAGATAATTTTGGTACTTACCGGCGGCAGTCCGATTGCTTTCCCGGAAGATCTTGTTGATGCTGTAATTTATGCCTGGTATCCGGGTGAATCAGGCGGTCAGGCTGTAGCGGATATTATTTTTGGCGATGTTGTTCCTTCGGGGAAACTCCCAATAACCTTCCCTATTTCAACTGCCCAGCTTCCTGCTTATGAAAATTATTCCATGAAGGGCCGTACTTATCGCTATATGACAGAAAAACCCCTGTATCCCTTTGGTTTTGGGCTTTCCTATACAACTTTCCGCTTTGATTCTATTAATTTGGATGTATCTTCGATTACTGCCGGAGGAAAGGTAAAGGCAGCAGTAACCGTGAGTAATACCGGTAATTTGGACGCCGATGAGGTGGTACAGCTCTATATTACAAGAGATGAACGCTCCGAAAACGAACCTTTTTCATCTTTAAAGGCTTTTCGCCGAATCTTCATTCCAGCCGGTAAGAGTAAAACGGCGGAATTTGAACTACCATCCGCTGTTTTTGAGACAGTAAATGATAAGGGGGAATATCAGCTTCTGCCCGGTTTATATACTATAATTGCCGCAGATGCAGCTCCTTTATCATCGGTTTCTGCGCCGTTAGCAGTGGAAAAAGGCGCTTCAGAGCCTATTTCTGTTAAAATCAGGGTAACATAGAACATAAAATATATAGAAACGTTACAGGTATTAAAAATTTTTATTCAATAACTATTGACCATTTCTTAACATTATGATAACATGTTGCTAGTAAACTTAAACCCAAAGGAAGTTTTTGGGGAAAAAAGTATTTAAATTGGAGGAAAAGATGAAGAAATTTTTAGCTATCGTATGTGCAGCACTTATGCTATTGAGTGTATTTGGCTGTAAAAAAGGAGAGCAGCAAGGTGAAATCTTAGAAGGTGGAGCCGCAGAATTACTAGAAAGATTTGCCGCAGGTGAAGTTACATTAGGCTCGGCATTCACGGGACCATTTGAAGGCGTACTGAGCGTATGGTCATTCACAGATGAGTTAGATAATTTAGTTAATAATTACTATGCAAGGGCATTCCCGAATGTAACAATTAACTACTCCATGACTCCAACTGAACAGTTCCCAAGCAGGCTGGATCCTGTTTTGGCATCAGGTTCAGGAGCTCCGGATCTTTTTGCTCTGGAATCAGCGTTTGTACGCAAATATGTTGAGTCAGGTCTTCTTTTAGATCTTACCGATATTTACCTCAGAAACCATGAAAGACTTCTTCAATATCCGGTAGATGTTGGAATGTATGACGGCAAGGTATATGCAATGTCCTGGCAGGCATGCCCAGGCGCCATGTTCTATCGTCGCAGTCTTGCAATTAAGTATCTCGGTACCGATGATCCGGCAGTTGTTCAGACCTATTTTTCAGATCTTAACAAATTCCTTGAAACAGCAAGAACCCTTAAAGCAAAATCCGATGGCAATTGTGTTGTAGTATCCAGCCTTGGCGACCTTCAGTTCCCATTCTACAGTGCAAGAGCAAATCCTTGGGTTGTAAGAAACAGACTTGTTATCGACCCGGTATTAAATCAATATCTCGATATTTCCAAAACCCTTTATGAAGAACGCCTAGAAGGCCGTGTTGGTCAGTGGTCAGAAGGCTGGTTTGCCGGAATGAACGGTAACCTCAGAGACGAAAACGGAGCAGCTTTAGAAGTATTTGCTTACTTCCTTCCTACATGGGGCCTCCATTATGTTCTTAAGGGCAATGCTCCTGATACAGCAGGCGACTGGGCAATGGTTCCTGGTCCTGTTCCTTATCGCTGGGGCGGCACATGGATTGGCGCCTGGAAAGACACACCAAATCCTGACCTTGCAAAGCACCTCATTGAATGGATTACCACCAATGATGACTTCCTTGAAACATATGCAAGAGCTTCCGGAGACATGACCAGTAACCTGGCAGTCACCAACAGAATTAAAGATAACTTCAGTGAACCATTCCTCGGCGGACAGAATCACTATGCTGAATTTGCCAGAATGGCATTAGGCGTAGACGGCAAATTGTCCCAGAGCTATGATGACGTAATTCAGGCTCTTTTCCAGGAAGCTGTCACTGCTTTCGTTATGGGAGAGAAATCAAGAGATCAGGCAATTTCTGATTTTAGAGATCAGGTTCAGAGCCAGCTCAATATTCAGTAATTCTAAAGCTATGATTAGCTGAATTAAGACCCAGCATCTGTTTGGTGCTGGGTTTTTTTTAAGGAGGAGCAATGCAAAAGAAAAAGATAGATAATGAAATAAATGCAGATCTTTTGCAGGAAAACTCGCAACCCTGCGAGCAGGATAGCGCGCAGGAAAATGTTCAGGAAAATATTAATGAACAAAAAGCGTTAAAAGAAGTCAAAATAAAAAAGGTTATAGGTCATGAAGCGCGGACAAACCGCTGGGGTTATTTTTTTGTAGCTCCGTTTGTACTTGCCTTTTTAATCTTTAACTTTTGGCCTACGATTAATACTATTATTATCAGCGCCACAGATCTTCAGGGTTTAAGAAATGATTATATTTTCTATGACGCTATATGTCCGTCCTGTAAAGGTGAAGGTTTAACTGTAGAAGTTGATGAAACCGGAAGTCTGGTAATGGATGTTTTCGGTAACATAATTGAATATGATTGCGGAGCATGCAAAGGAACAGGCAGGGTTTTGCCTATCGCTTATAATTATAAAAGGCTGGTTAATGACCGGTTTTTCTGGGGCGCTCTTGGAAATACATTTATTATCTGGATGTTAAATTTTATTCCGCAATTAGGTTTTGCTTTAATACTTGCAATTTGGCTTTCTGATACTCAATTAAACCTGGTTGGGAAAGGATTATTCCGGGCAATTGTTTATATGCCGAATCTTCTTACTGCCGCTTCTGTAGCTTTGCTTTTCCGCAGTCTTTTCGGATTCGGCGGTCATGTCAATGCACCGGTGAATCAATTCCTTCGTATTTTTGATATTCAGGCAACAGTAACCCTTGCAAACGGGGAGGTTGTAAGAGAAGCGTTTAACTTCTTTAGAAGCGTTCCGTTTACAAGAGGTTTAGTCGCTTTTATTCAATGGTGGATGTGGTATGGTCATACTCTTATTCTGCTTATGGCAGGTATTACAAGTATTCCTACCTCGTTATACGAATCCGCTACAGTAGACGGCGCCAACAGCCGGCAGACTGCCTGGTATATTACCTTACCGCTGCTTCGCCCAATGATGTTATTTATCCTTGTTACTTCTATGATTGGCGGTATGCAGATGTTTGATATACCATTCCTGCTTACTGACAGATTCGGAGGGCCTGATAATAAAATACGAACAACTGTTCTTTACCAATACAACGTATCCTTTATGGGTGCAAATGACCGGGCTTACGGCTCGGCTATCTCTATAGGGATATTTATAGTCACTATTATTCTTGCGCTTATGATTTTCTTCTTTATGCAAGATCGAAGTGATCTTAAGAAAAGGAAGGGAGGCGCTTTATGAACAGTTTTGTAAGAGTAATGCAGCGTTATTTTATCCATATTCTGATGTTGTTTTTTGGGCTTCTGGCGATTGTACCAATATATGTATTGTTAATTAATGCTACCCGTACTACCGAACAAATTAATACAGGTTTTACTTTTGTTCCGGGTATGGATGGATTCTTTTCTTCTACCAGCACAATAATTGCCGATTGGGATAAACCTGTTATTAATCAGGTAATTGAAGACGGCGAAGAATTAACAGAAGAAGATTTAGACCATTATGCCGAGATTTTGGAGTCTGTCAGTCAAACACTTGATGAAAATAGCGGAATAGTTGTTTATCTGGATTTGATAATGGATATAACTTTAAGAGAAGCAGTTAACAAAAGAGGAGTTACGGAAAAATTTGTTGTTAAAGCCCTAACAGAAACCAGATCGCCGCGTCTTAATATTGTTAACAGTAAGGGTGAATTGCTTGTAAATTATAATCTTTCCAATAATGCCCAGCTTTTTGTTAATGACGGAGATGTGATAAAAAAAGGTCAGACAATTGTTAAAACCTATACCCCTTCCAATGTTGTGTATAACTGGCGTGCCCTTACAGGACGAGGTTTTCAAATTTGGCGGGGGTTTGGCAACAGCGCCTTTATTGCAATTTGCGCAACACTATTAAGCATATACTTTTCCGCATTAACAGCTTACGGATTGCATATTTACCGTTTTAGAGGCCGTGCTTTAATTTGGGGTATTATTCTTTTAATCATGATGCTTCCCGGATCACTTACATTCATTGGATTTTATCAGCTTATGGTTACATTGGGCCTAACGGGTACTTACTTTCCTTTAATTCTTCCTGGCATTGCCGCGGCAGCGACTGTATTATTTATCCGGCAGTATATGAGTTCTGTGCTTAACAGGGAATTAATTGACGCTGCGCGTATTGATGGTGCGGGTGAATTTAGTATTTTTAATATTGTTATTTTACCTGTTATAATTCCCGCTCTTGCAGCTCAGGCAATCTTTACTTTTGTCGGTTCCTGGAATAACTATCTTATACCCGCTGTAATTTTGGCCAACAACGAAAAAATGCACACATTGCCAATGTTAATTATGTCCTTGCGCGGTGATATTTACCGTACGGAGTTCGGCGGTATATATCTTGGAATCGCCGTATCATTGATACCGATTATGATATTCTACGCTTTCATGTCACGTTACATTATTTCCGGTATAACAATGGGAGGCATTAAAGAGTAGAACTTATAGAAACTGAAGTTTTTATAAGTTCTAAGTTATCTTATCCTTCCAGGGAAACAGCTGGAGCCTCCTGAGTTTTTTGGTTTTTATTAAATAACCAATAACGCGGGAGGCTTCTTCTTCTGACCACCTGATTGTTTCACTGGAAGACAAAACAGAAGCGGCTTGTATTTGCGTATAACGTCTTTTGTTTCTGCGGAAAAAATCCAGGACGGACGCCTCTTCCCTTAACCCGCCATTGGCTTGTTTATCGCAGATATCGCAGCAATTTTTTTCCGGAACTTCCCCGCCTGAATCGTAATTCAGCAAAGCAAGCAGTGAATGTCTTCTGCAGTTTGTTATATTCCTTGCATAATCCAGTAATACCGAAAGCCTGCCTGTTTTGCATCTGGCAAGCGCTGTTTCGTCATCCGGTCCCCACAATAAAATGGCTTTTGATTGTTTCCCGTCGCGTCCGGCCCTGCCTGATTCCTGCAAGTATGCTTCCACTGACGGAGCGCAGTCTCTGTGTATGACAGTGCGTATATCAGCTTTATCTACACCCATCCCGAGCGCGCAAGTGCTGCAAAGGACTGCTTCGGTATTATGCAAAAACCATTTTTCTATTTCTGTTTTTTCTTCTCTGTTTAATCCCGCATGATAAAAACGAATTTCCTTGTGCCAGGCATGACCCATTTCACCTAACTCATTTCGCAGGTAACGTGCAAGTTTTTCCGTACCGGGCCGTGATGAGCAATATACAATTGCAGGCCGTTCGTTTGTTATTATCAGGTCTCTTACTGTCATGTCACGGTTAATGCATCCTTTTGCCGAATAACTTATATTGGGTCTGTCCGGATTACCAACGATTAGGTTAACATCCATATCTCCAAACACATATTTTTTTATTTTTTCCAGTACAGGAGCGCTTGCAGTAGCGGTAAATGCGGTAACAAGCTGCGGGTTTAAATATTCTATAATGGAACCAATTTCCAGATAACTTGGACGGAAACTTTCTCCCCACTCACTGACACAGTGCGCTTCGTCAATTACAACATGTAAAACTTTGATATTTTGTAATCGTTCCTTTACCTGCGGCGTAAGAAGGACTTCCGGATTTACTATTATAAACTTTGTTTGCCCGCTTTCCAGGTTTTTCCAGATTTCTTCCCGTTCTTCTTTACTTTGCCCTCCCCTGATTGTAACCGGAGCAAAGCCCCTCTCTAAAAGACGTCTTTGCTGATCCGCCATTAGTGACAGGATTGGATATATTACAAGAGTGAGTCCTTCCATCATCATTGCCGGTAACTGGAAGCATAGGGATTTTCCCGCTCCGGTCGGCAGTATAACTATCTGCCTGCCCAAAGATTCCCGGTCTGAAAGTTCTTCGTCAGCAGAAAGCGCCGCCTGATTAGCTTCAAGAATATTAGTTATTACCAGTCTTTGGTATGGAAACAGGTAAGACAGTCCAAACAGTTCCTTAACAGCTTTATCAAGCGGGTCCATTCGGTTTAGGCTTCTTCCAGGCCGAGTTCGTCATTGGAATCTGAATCAGCGTATGTTTCTTCTGTAATGGTTGGACCAGCGGCAGCTTGGGATGATTTCTTCTTTCTTTTGAATATATTTAAGTTAATATTTATTTTCTTAAATGATCTGGGACGATGATAAGCTTTTGCTACATAGGAGACAAGACGAATAAACCCAACAAGCAAAATTGTAACGACAAGAACTTGCCATGAAAAGAGGACTTTCGTAATTATTTGAAAGGTGCTTAATGGTTCCATTTTTTTTATTATCGGCATAAAAAACGATGACATACAACCGTAAATTCTATACAATTTATCCATGAATCCGGTTATAGAAATTCTTAAAACAAGAGGCTTTTTCCAGCAATGTACTGATGTTGAAGGTCTGTCAAAATTAATGGACGAAGGTCCTATCACTTTTTATGAAGGAACTGACCCTACCGGGGGAAGCCTTCATATCGGTCATCTGGTTCCCTACTTCGCGTTTCGCCACCTTCGCCAGGCTGGGCATAACGGGATTGCTCTTCTTGGAGGCGGCACTGCCCGTATTGGGGATCCTTCCGGCAGGGATGAAACACGAAAAATGCTTGACTACGAAACCCTGGACGCTAATGTCCAGTCCATGACCGCTCAGCTTGATCGTTTTGTGGGTTTTGACGGTAAAACAGCTTTTACTGTTAATAATAAAGACTGGCTTGCCAATCTTAACTATATTGATTTTTTACGGGATATAGGCAGGCATTTTTCCGTTAATCGTATGCTGAGTTTCGAAGCATATAAAGCCCGCCTGGAAACAGGTTTGTCTTTTATCGAGTTTAACTATCAGTTATTGCAAAGTTATGATTACCTGGAATTATACCGGCGTCATGGCTGCCGTTTGCAGATAGGCGGCGATGATCAATGGGGTAATATTGTCGCCGGTGTTGAATTAATCCGCCGTGTCGAAGGTGTTGAAGTTTTTGGTCTTACATTCCCTCTTGTTACTACTTCTGACGGCAAAAAAATGGGTAAAACTTTAAAAGGCGCTCTTTTCCTTGATCCCGCCTTGGTAAGCCCTTATGAATTTTTCCAATACTGGCGTAATGTTACGGATGAGGATATTCTTCGCTTTTTTCTCATGTTTACTTTTTTACCTGTTGATGAATGTCAGGCTTTATGCACTTCCGGTAAAAATCCCAATGAAGCAAAGGAACGCCTTGCCTGGGAAATAACAACCCTTATTCATGGTAAGGACGAAGCTGATAAGGCGCTTGCCGGCGCGAAAGCTGCCTTTGGAGGCGGCGCTGCAGGCAGCGCCTCTGGCGGCGATAGATCGGCTATGCCACGGACCGAAATAACCCGTTCCCGGTTAGAAGCTGGTTATAACATAGTAGACCTTTTTTGCGATACCGGTCTTGTTCCCAGCAAGAGTGAGGGACGGCGTCTTGTACAGCAGGGAGGGGCTTTTATAGCTAATAGCCATGGTAATTTAACATCAATTTATGACCTATCAGCCATGATTGGTATCGACAGGCTTAACGCGGATGGGGAATTGGTCCTGAGAGCAGGTAAAAAAAGGTATTTATTGGTTATTGTTAAGTAATAATCGCAGAAAGAGGTCTATTTCCATCGACACATAAAAATAAAAAAAGTTGCATTTTTACGTTTTTATTTTGACATTATTATAGAAATTGTATATAATTTACCCATACTTATGAATGAGGTGAATTATGTTACAATTTGAAGATTATTTATCGAAGCTTCCTGAAATTACTCAGCAAAACTTTGCTGAGCTGGTTGAATACCTTTCAAAAAAATTTCCTGATAAAGACGCTATATTATATCGTTCCGGAAAACAGAGAGAATTTACCCGTTGGAGTTTTTCCAGGTTTGCGGATGAGTGCCGTAAAATTGCGCGCGGCTTGCTTGCGGCAGGTCTTGTCAAAGGTGACACCGTAGCATTATGGTCAGAAAACCGACCCGGGTGGATGTCTGTCTGGATGGGTACAGTAATCGCGGGTATCAGCATAGTGCCAATCGATTTTCTTGTTACAGAACAGGAATGTATCAATATAATGAAAATAACCAGAGCCAAAGCTTTCTTTTATTCAGGTAGAAAGAAAGAATTTGCTTCTTCGCTTTCATCTAATGGTATTAATGTCGCGGTATCTGTATGTATCAGTCCAGAAACCGATGACGCTTCTCCAGATCAAAAAACCGAATACGATAGTTTTGGGCAAGGCGCAGAAAATCAACAACTGCCTGCGCCTGACAGTATTTCTCCTGACCATCCGGCTTCTATTGTCTTTACTTCCGGAACTACAGGTTTTGCCAAAGGTGTTACTCTTACCCATAAAAATATTATTGCGAACGCAAGCGCAGCAATATGTATTCTGGAACCAAATGAAAAAGATGTGTTTATAGATGTTTTACCTCTGCATCACACATATCCTACTACCTGTTCTTTTATCGCGCCTTTAGCTTTTGGTGTTCCGGTTGTTATCGTAGAAAAAATCGTTGGTAAGGTTGTAATTGATGATATAAGAGATGCCGGAGTTACATTCCTAATCGGAGTTCCTCTTCTTTATGATAAAGTCATGGTTGGTATAAGCGCCGGTTATAATAAACTTTCGCCTATTATCCGCGGACCGTTAAATCTTCTGCGTAAAATTGCCTTAAATAAAGCCAAAAAAGGAAATTATAAATTCGGACAAAAGGTATTCAGGTTTATTCGTAAAAAGACAGGTTTGCAGTCAATCAGGATAATGGTTGCAGGCGGCGGTCCTTTAAGCCCCTCAACCGCTGATTTTTTTGATTCATTTGGTTTTAATATGGTTCAAGGTTATGGTATGAGCGAAAACGCTCCGCTTATTACCGTTAATACTCCCCGTCATAAAAATAATGTATCTGTTGGGCTTCCTGTCAGTTATACAGATATAAAAATACTGGATCCGACTCCTGAAGGAATTGGAGAGATTGCCTGTAAATCGCCGTCTATTATGCTTGGTTATTTTGAAAATGATGAAGCTACAAAAGAAGTTATTGATGAAGAAGGATATTTATTAACCGGCGATCTTGGATACCGTGACGAAAAAGGCTTTTTATTTATCAAGGGACGCAAGAAAAATCTTATTGTTGGTTCCGGCGGCAAGAATGTTTATCCTGAAGAAGTTGAAGCGCAATTCTCCGCTTCGCGTATAATCGCTGAGTTGCTTATTGTAGGCAAGAATACTCCCAGCGGTGAAATAATTTATGCTGTAGCTGTTCCAAATTACGAGAACATTAAGACAGATTATCCTGACAAGGAAGAAGATGATAATTTTATCAATGAACTTATTAAAAAGGAAGTTGAAGAAGCCAACCGTTCACTGCCTGTTTACAAGAAGATTGGAGATTTTTGTATACGCAAAGAACCCTTCGAAAAGAATGCCCAGCAAAAAATCCGGCGCTTCATGTATACATCGATGTACCAGTAGCTGCCATTAAAACGTTGCCTATCTAACGGGAACTGCCATTAAAACGGCAGTTTCCTATTATATCTCGTTCCTATTGGTTATAACTTTGCTGATTAAGCCGTATTTTACGGCTTCGTCGGCGTTCATCCAATAATCCCGGTCTGTATCTTTTTCTACCTGTGTTACCTGATTACCTGTTTCATCCGCTATAAGCCGGTTTATTTTTTCCCGCAATTTTTCCAGTTCTTTTGCATGGATTTCTATATCTGTAGCGACGCCCCGTATTCCCGAAAGAGGCTGATGAATCAGGTAATGGCTGTTAGGCAGCCCTACACGTCTTTCTTTTGGAGATGCAAGCTGAATGATTGCCGCCGCGCTTGCGACAAGCCCCATGCCTATTGTCCAAACCTGCGGTTTAATAAAACGAATCATATCGAAAATAGCATAACCGGCATCCGCGTCTCCGCCGGGAGAATCGATAAAGATACGTATAGGATCATCGCTCATATCTTCCAAAAGCAGCAATTGCCGTATGCTTTTTTCTGCCAATTCCTTGTTTATCTCTCCGGACAGCAGTATTGTCCGTGTTTTTAGCATCCTTATAGCAAGCGGATCAATGGCAGGTGTTTTGTCATTTTCCTGGGTTTCATTGTCGTCTTCTGTTATAAATGGGTTCATGGTGTGCCTCCGGTTTCTATTTTAGTGGATTTGTTCATCTTAATCAATGTATGGCTCTTCCCAGCAGGGGAGCAGGCAGGCGTCTGGGCAAAACCCTGGAGGAATTCGCTTACGGAGCCCTCCAGCATTTAAAATGAAGTAATATTATTTGCCCAAGAAATACTTGCGCATTTTAAATACTGGACT
>Ga0123356_10007585_pt1 | contig 10816 bp, 9 predicted proteins | sample TergutEmb28metaG_2_FD_92546 | JGI IMG/M metagenome (GOLD analysis project Ga0123356, IMG submission 92546) | Embiratermes neotenicus P3 segment gut microbial communities from Petit-Saut dam, French Guiana - Emb289 P3 | ecosystem: Host-associated > Arthropoda: Insects > Digestive system > Gut ... | reverse complement strand
CAGCGCAGCCAGCGTTTGGGAGATTCTGATCAAGGTAAGCATCGGCAAATTAACTCTGCCGACGCCCGCCGGTCCTTACCTGGTGAAAGAGCTGGCCGAAAACAGCATTGAATTGCTGCCGATGACGCTCGATCACATCTTGAAAATCGAGCGACTGCCGATGCATCACCGCGATCCGTTTGATCGCGCTCTCATTGCACAGTGCCTCGAAGAAGGCTGCCCGATCGTCACTTCGGATGCGGTATTCAGGAAGTACCCGATCCGGGTAATCTGGTAATTCGTCATAACCATTCAAGCCACGCTCGAAGCTCATGGCTGTGAGCGAAGAGCGGAAAGGCCAGGAGCTCGAAACCAATCATGTCCCGTCCCAAACCACTCGTACTCGTCATCCTCGACGGCTGGGGTTACCGCGCCGAAACCAAAGCCAACGCCATTGCGCTCGCCCGCAAGCCGACCTACGACCGCCTGCTGCGGGAGTATCCGAACACGCTGATTGCGACCAGCGGCCCTTCCGTCGGGCTGCCCGAAGGCCAGATGGGCAACAGCGAAGTCGGACACCTGAATATCGGCGCCGGGCGCATCGTGCAGATGGACTCGACGCGAATCGAGCTGATGATCCGGAACGGCGAGTTGTCCCGTCATCCCATTCTCACGGACGCCATGAAGAACGCCCGCACCGGCGAACGGCAGCTGCATTTTCTCGGCCTGGTCTCCGACGGCGGGGTTCATTCCTACCAGAGCCACCTGCACGCCCTCCTGCGCATGGCCCGGGAGAACGAAGTCGAGCGGGTCTTCGTCCACGCCTTCATGGACGGCCGCGACACCCTGCCGACGAGCGGGGCCGGCTTCCTCTCCGAGCTCGAGCGGGCGGCGCGGGAATACCGGGTCGGAAAAATCGCGACCGTAAGCGGCCGCTACTACGCCATGGACCGGGACCGGCGCTGGGAGCGCATCGCCAAGGCGACGAGCGCCATGGTCTTCGGCGAAGCCGAGGGCGGACGCTGCGCCGACCCGGTTCAAGGCGTGAAGGAGTCGTACAACAAGGGCGTCACCGACGAATTCATTGTGCCTTTCGTGACCACGGACCGCTCGGGCCGGCCACTGGGAAAAATCAGGGATGGCGACTCCGTGATCTGTTTCAACTTCCGCGCCGACCGCGTTCGCCAGATCACACGCGCTCTCGCCCGCGAGAGCGGGTTGAACGCCCAAGGCGGGCGAGACCTTCAAGGCGCGGAGGATTTGGACGCTACGATCCCCCGCGAGCGCCTGCCCAGAGAGCTCCATTACGTCTGCATGACGCAGTACGACAAGAAATTCAGCCTGCCCATCGTGGTCCCGCCCGAGTCGCTGGACAACATTCTTGCGAACGTCATGGGACAGATGAAGATGCGCAATCTGCGCGTGGCCGAGACCGAGAAATATGCCCACGTCACCTATTTCTTCAACGGCGGCGTCGAGCAGCCGTTCCCCGGCGAAGAGCGTACTCTGGTTCCTTCGCCGAAGGTCGCAACCTACGACCTCAAACCCGAAATGAGCGCCGGGGGAATCGCCGATACTGTCGTCAAAGCCGTAGAAGACGGCGCCTTCGACGTCATCGTGGTAAATTTCGCCAATGCCGACATGGTCGGCCACTCGGGCAAAATCGAGCCGACGATCAAGGCGGTGGAAACCGTGGACGCTTGTCTCGGACGAATCGAGCCCGCGGTGCGCAGAAAAGGCGGCGCAATGCTCATCACCGCCGACCACGGCAACGCCGAGATGATGATCGATCCCGTCACCGGCGGTCCGCATACCTATCACACCACGAATCCGGTGCCGTTCATCGTCGTCTCGGAAAATTCCCACCAGTTTTCGTTGCCGTCCGGCGGCTCCTTGCGCGACATCTCGCCGACGATGCTCGGCATGCTCGGTATCCCCGAACCCAAGGAGATGACGGGAAGGGATCTGCGCAGGCAAGCCGAATGAAGACGCGGGACGAAGACAGAAGACAGATGAGCTCGCCTCCCGACCGCGCGGCCAGAAAGCTGCTGGTCCTGACTCACCATCGTCTGGACTTCTGGATCGCTCCGGACTGGTTCTCGGAAAAACTTGCGCAGGAGTTCCCTGCCCTCACCGTCGCTCAATGGAATTCCTGCGACCGGGTTGAGGAAGATATCGCCGACGTCGAGGTAATGTTTGCCGGCTCGCTCAGCCCGCAACAGTTCCTCGACGCGAAAAGGCTGCGCTGGATCCACTCCCAGTCTGCAGCTGTCCATCAGTTCCTGTTTCCCGAGTTCGTCCATAGCGACGTGCTGCTGACCAACTCCCGCGAGGTGCACGCGCCGGTGGTGGCCGAGCATGTGATCGCGATGATTTTCGCCCTGGCAAAAAAAATTCCCCAGGCCACGCGCTTTCAGCAGCAGCGGGTGTGGGGTCAGGAGGCCATCTGGCGCGGACGCCCGCGGGACATAGCGGGGGCAACGCTCGGACTCATCGGCCTCGGCAGCATTGGGCGGAACGTGGCGAAAAACGCCTTCTCACTCGGGATGCGAGTCCTCGCCGTACGCGAACACCCCGAAAGAGAAACACCGCCCGGGGTTCGAGAAGTTCTCCCCTCGTCGAAACTGCTGGAGCTGCTCTCGGAATCCGATTACGTGGTGCTTTCGCTCCCCGTCACTCCGCAAACCACCGGCATGATCGGGCGCCGCGAACTGGCGGCAATGAAAGCGGACGCCTCGCTGATCAACGTCGGCCGCGGCCCGGCAGTCGATGAGCGAGCGCTGGTAGACGCCCTGCGTGAACAGAAAATCGGCGCCGCCGCCCTCGACGTCTTCGACCAGGAACCGCTTCCCTCCGACTCTCCGCTCTGGGAGCTCGAAAATCTGCTGATCACGCCGCATATCGCCGGCATGAGCGACCAGATGTGGGAGCGCCACTACTTGCTCTTCCGGGAGAATCTCGGCCGGTATCTTTCCGGCCAGCCGCTCCTCGGGCTGGTGAGCAAACAGCGAGGCTACTAACCTGGCCTAAACCCCGGGAACGCGTTCGATTCCCGCTACATGCTAGACTTCGAATAAAAGCCGGATGCGCATTCTTACCCGCTACGTTCTTCGCGAGGTCACCTCGCATGCCCTCATCGGCACCGCTATCTTTACCTTCGTGATCTATACCCGGGAACTGGGACAGATTCTTGAACTTATCGTGCGCAACAGTGCTCCTCTGCCGAGCGCAATCCAGTTGTTTCTGCTCATCATCCCCGAGGCTCTGACCATCACGATTCCCGCGGGCGTGCTGATCGGAATTCTCATCGGGCTGAGCCGGCTGGCCGCCGACAGCGAAATCACCGCCATGAAGGCGAGCGGACTCGGCGTTGGCGCCTTCCTGCGAATGCTGGCCATCTTCGTCATCGCCGCCTGGCTGCTCGCGCTCGCGAACAGTCTCTATCTGGCCCCCCGCTCGCAGCAGACCCTCACTAATTTGCAGGAAAAGCTCAGAGGCTCGCAGGTCTCATTCGAGGTTCAGCCGCGGGTCTTTTACGAAGGTTTCCCCAAAATGGTGCTCTACGTGCACGACATCAAGGGCGCCCAGGGGGCAGCCATCTGGAAGGGAGTGTTTCTCGCGGACATCGGCAACCCCTCGGGGCCCAAGGTGACGCTGGCAGAGCGGGGGATTCTGGTCAGTGAAGGCCGGAACACATTGCACCTTCATCTGGTGAACGGTTCTACGCACGAGACCGATCCGTCGACTCCCCACAAGTATCGGATTTCTACCTTCTCGGAAACCGACCTGCCCATCCAGCTGCCCGAGGCCGCCGCCCAAAAAGACCAGCCCCCTTCCTCCATCTCGCAGGTCGCGACCTTCGTTCTGCCGGAACTCGCCCGGACGGCGAAAAACCCGAACCTTGGCCGCTGGTACGAAATCGAGTTCTACCGCCGCTTTGCTCTGCCGACAGCCTGTATCGTTCTTGCCCTGGTTGGCTTCCCGCTCGGGCTTTCCGCCAAGAAAGGCGGGAAATCCGCCGGCTTCGTCCTCACCATCGTCCTGGTTTTTGCCTATTACTTCTTGTCCCTTTTTGGGGTCTCCCTGGCGCGGCAGGGGAAAGTCTCGCCCGCGCCCGGAGTGTGGATGGCGGACATCGTCTTTCTGGTTTGCGGCGCGTTTCTGCTGTGGCGCTCGGAGCGCCGGCCGCTCGAACTTCCCTTTTGGAAGGGGGGCTGGGCCTCGGTGAGGACCCGCTTCCGCAGCGGAAGGCTGTTACTGCCGGCTGCTTCCGAAAGTGCATTCGAACGCGTGGCCTCGCGCAAACGCGTATTGCGGGCGAGCTTCCCCATGCTGCTCGACGACTATCTGCTTCGCGACTTCGCCGTCAATTTCATGATGATCGTCGGAGCGCTGGTCGGGCTCTCTCTGATCTTCACAGTGTTCGAGCTACTGGGCGATATTCTTCGCAATCAGGTGTCGCCCTGGACAGTCGGCGACTACCTGCTCAACGTCACCCCCTATTTTCTCTACAACATCGCGCAGTATGGCGTGCTGCTCACGATTCTCATCACCCTGGGGCTGATGCAGCGCTACAACGAAGTCACCGCTCTCAAGGCGACCGGCGTCAGTATTTATCGCATCATCGTTCCCGTACTCCTGGCGGGCGCAATCGTCGGCGGGGGACTGTTTCTGGCCGACCAGTTTTATCTGCCCCACGCCAACAAGCGCCAGGATGCGTTGCTCAACCAGATCAAAGGCCGCCCGGCGCAAACCTATCTGAATCCTTATAGCCGGTGGATATTCGGCCGGCACTCCACCATTTACTACTATCAGTTCTTCGACTCCGACAAGAACCAGTTCGGCAACCTGACCGTATTCCAATTCGATCCCGCGAATTTCCAACTCGTGCGCCGCATCTATTGCGGCCAGGCGCGCTGGGCCGGACATTTGAATCGCTGGGTTTGCGAGCAGGGTTGGGAGCGGTCCTTCCGGGGCTCCGCCATGGGGGACTTTGAGAGCTTCGACGTATCCACCTTCGCCGCGGTTTCCGAGCCGCCGGAGTATTTCAAGAAGGAGGTAAAACAATCGCTCGAGATGAACTACGGGCAGCTCAGCCGCTATATCCGTGAACTCGAGCAGAGCGGATTTGACGTGGTGAAACTCAGGGTCCAACTTCAGAAAAAAATCGCCTTCCCCATAATCACGTTCGTCATGGGCGTACTGGCGATTCCCTTCGCGCTATCGGCGGGCAAACGCGGGGCCATGGCTGGCGTCGCGGTGGCGATTGGTGTTGCGGTGATGTATACGATCATTTCAGGACTGTTCGAGGCCATGGGCAACATCAGCCAGCTTCCACCGGTCCTGGCAGCCTGGTCGCCCGACATCATCTTCGGGCTGCTCGGCGGCTACATGATCCTGAAAGTGCCGACCTGAGGAGCGGGCTTGTAAGCTGAAGTCTCGCACTTTTTTTACGGCTTCGCGCCCTTGTGCCGGTCGACCGTCGTCCAAGTCTTGTCCTCGGCGTGGCACAAACCTTCGAGGCGGCAATCCACGCACTTTGGCGACCGCGCAAGGCACAGTCTGCGCCCATGCCAGATCAGCTGGTGCGCGAACCCGATCCAGTGATGGCGCGGAATCACGCGCATCAGGTCCTGCTCGATCTTTTTGGGATCCCCCTCGGCGGAGAGCTCCAGCCGGCGCGACAAGCGATGCACGTGCGTGTCGACCACCACGCCGTCGGCCTTTTGAAACCATGTGCCGAGGACCACGTTCGCAGTCTTCCGCGCAACTCCGGGCAAGGTCAGCAGGTCCCCCATATTGTCCGGAACTTTGCCGCCAAACTCACTCACGATCCTTTGCGCCGCACCCACGACAGACTTCGACTTGTTGCGAAAAAAACCGGTTGATCGAATCTCCGGCTCAAGCTGCTCGGGCTTGAGTTTTGCGAAGTCCTCGACCGAGGGGTACTTTTGGAACAACCCGGGCGCCACCATATTCACGCGAACATCGGTGGATTGAGCCGAGAGAATGGTGGCCACCAGCAGCTCCCAGGCGCTCGTGTGGGTGAGCGCGCAGGTCGCATTCGGGTAAAGCTGGTCTAACCCCTCGAGAATCTCCCGGACCCGCCCGGGCGAGGTGGGATCGTATCCCCTGGGGGCAGCGACAGCGCCGTTCTTTGCCCCCCGGGTCGATGGTTTCCTGGGGAGAGTTGAGGGGAGCCGCGCATCCGCCTTCCGCTTCGCACCTTGCCGAAGCTGGACCTTGGGGGCGGGATTTTGTGTCCGCGGGTTCCTTCCCTCGTGTCTTCCGGTCTTCGCCGGCCTGCGCGGCATGACTCCTCTCGGCATATCCCCTCCCTCGAAGAAGAATCTTAACAACTTGGCCTGGGATTGTCGTTGGCTCTTGCATCGACCGAAAAAAACCGCCCGGTCCCTCGAGAAGCACCGGCAGACTCCGGTTCGTCTTCCCTCCGACCCTTTGCGGTTTTCGCCTCCGAGGACCAAAAGTTCCCTTCCACTGATGACCATCGCGGAAATTGACGGCCGCTTGCCCGCGCATTAGTCTGAAACATCAGAGGGCGGCTTGGGGTTTGCGTTGGACAAAGGCCGTGGCGGTGAAGTCGCCTTCACCGGCTGACTTCAAGAATCGCCCGTACAACCGGGCTGCAATCACAGAACTCGGGAAACAAGAGAACAGAATCATGTCCCCGCAAGAAATTCACGAGCTTTATGACTACAACTCCTGGGCCAATCGGCGCGTACTTGGGGCCGCGGAAAAGCTGACGAGCGAGCAGTTCACGCGCCCTATGGGGTCCAGTTTCTCTTCGGTTCGCGACACTCTCGCCCACATCTACGGCGCCGAGTGGATCTGGCTCGAGCGATTTCAGGGCCGCTCGCCTTCGGCGTTGCCCAACGCGAATCATTTTCCTGACTTGGCCGCGCTGCGCGAAACCTGGTCGGAACTCGACGAGCGCCTCCTCGCTTTTGCCGCCGCCCTTAGCCAAAGCGACCTCGACCGGGTACTCGAATACAAGACCCTCCGGTTCGGCCTCTACACCAATCCGCTCTGGCAGTCGATGATGCACCTGGTCAATCACGGAACTTACCATCGCGGTCAGGTTACAACCCTTTTGCGGCAGCTGGGCGCACAGCCGATCCTGCTCGACCTGATGCATTTCTATCGCGAGCGTCAAACGGGAGCCGCACGCTCTGATGAGTGAACGAATCATTACTGCGCTGTTTCTGTTTATCAAATCGGTGATCGCTGCCACTGGTTACAGCGGGATTGTGATTCTCATGGCGATCGAATCCGCCTGCATTCCTTTGCCTTCAGAGCTGATCATGCCCTTTGCCGGATATCTGGTTTTCGAGGGCAGAATGACGCTGCTGTGGGTGGCAACGGCGGGGGCCATTGGCTGCAACCTGGGTTCGCTCGTGGCCTACGAGATCGGCTTCCATGGCGGCCGGCCGCTGGTTGAGCGCTATGGCCGGTGGGTACTTGTGAGCCGCCGCGAACTGGACTGGGCAGACCGCTTTTTTGCCCGCTGGGGATACCTGGCGGTTTTCGCCGGCCGCCTGCTGCCGGTAATCCGGACTTTTATTGCCCTGCCCGCCGGCATCGCGCGAATGCCCCGCCTGCGCTTTCACATCTACACCTTTCTGGGATCATGGCCCTGGTGCTTCGCATTGGCCTGGGCGGGAATGAAGCTGGGAGAAAACTGGCGCGAGCTGGGCAAGTATCTTCATCGCCTCGATGCGGTTATTCTCGCGGCGCTCATCCTTGGAATTATCTGGTTTGTGCGCGCGCATTGGCAGAATCGTCTGAAGACCGCCTGATGGTTGGGAGGTGGGGATTATTCGCCTTCAGGGGCTTCGGCCAGGCTCGAAGAAGCTATTTCTTCAAAATCGGATTGTATCCATCGCTCACCAGGCGCTTGCGCGTAGCCTCTGCATCCTTCAAATCCGCGAAGGGTCCTAGTTGAACGTGAAACAGCTGGTCAGGAAGGGAGTCCGCAATGAATGCCTGGTACTGGCGTCCTTTGAGAGACTCGACCAGCGCTTCGGCGTCCTCCTGTTTGGTGACAGCCGCGACCTGCACAAAATAACCCGCGCCGGGCTTGGCTTCAGGGCTGGCTCCAGCATCGCCGCGTGAGGTACTCTGGCCGGAGGGAGCCGGATTGGCGGTTGCGGGGTTCGCGTCCGAAGAGCTATGCCGCTGGTCAGCCGGCGTGGCTGCGGCTTGGGTGTGGGCGATTGGGGAAGGATTCGCCGGCTGTGGAGTCCGGGAACCCATGAGTATCGCGGGCTCCGCTTGAAGTTCAGCGGCCGGCTTCGTCGCGTTCCTGCCCACCGAATAGCCCATTCCGAAAAACGTCGCGCACAGGATCACCAGCCCGAAAAACAGAGCCAGCATCTTGCCGGTTCCGAGCGTAATCTCGGTGTCTTCGGTGGTCTCATGCATCGGCGCATTGTCCGCAGACGCTATGCTCACTTGAGTTTGGTCCTCCGAGGATTCAAACCCTAACCCGCCGCCTCAGTTTCTTTTCCCAGCAGTTTCTGAATTCCGGAGAAGAAATCCACCGGAACCGGGAAAACCACCGTCGTGTTCTTCTCCACCCCAATCTCCGTAAGCGTCTGCAAATACCGCAATTGAATACTTACCGGCGCTGTGGCCAGCAGGTTTGCCGCATCCACCAACCGCTGCGCAGCCGAGAACTCGCCTTCGGCGTGAATGATCTTCGAACGCTTTTCGCGCTCCGCCTCCGCCTGCTTGGCCATGGCGCGCAGCATGGATTCCGGAAGATCCACCTGCTTCACTTCCACATTGACAACCTTTACCCCCCAAGGCGCGGTGTGGGTGTCAAGAATGGTCTGCAAACGCGTATTGATCTTTTCGCGATGCGCCAGCAACTCGTCCAATTCCACTTCACCCAGGACCGACCGCAAAGTCGTCTGCGCAAATTGCGAGGTCTGATACACGTAATTCGAGACTTCGACCACAGCGCGGGTCGGTTCAATCACGCGGAGAAAGATCACCGCATTGACCTTCAGCGTCACATTGTCGCGCGTGATGATGTCCTGCGGGGGAACTTCAAGCGCCTCTTGCCGGAGGGACACGCGCACCATGCGGTCGATGGGAGCGAAGACGAGGATGACTCCCGGCCCTTTGGCCGCCTGCCGCAGCCTGCCCAGGCGAAAGATAACGCCGCGTTCATATTCGGCAAGGATCTTGATGGAACTGATCACATAGAGGAAGAGGATGATGATCGCAACTCCCACCGCACCCGTACCGAGGTCCATCTCGCCCTCCTCATCGATGTGAGGTTGCAGTGATTGTACTAGAACCACCCGGTGGAGGCGTGAGTTATAGGAGTTACGGGGGAGGTGCCGACGAAGCGGAGCCGAGCCACGGCCTTTCCGCACTTTTGGCGGCGAACGCTCGCTCTCGAGGACGGCAACAGCGCCGGTTGACCGGCGATTCCTGCGCTCGAGAGTCCTGCACTCGAGGGGCCTGGCTCACACCGCGGTGACGTTTGGTTGGTTCGCCAGTTCGTCCGAGGGATGCACCTTCAGCTGCAACCCTTCGACATTCTCGACCACGACTTTTTCCCCTACCGGAACGGCGATACTAGAAACCGCGTCCCAAATCTCGCCGTGGACGAACACTTTGCCCGCCGGAGCGAGCGCACTCCGAGCCACTCCCACCTCCCCGATGAGCCCCTCGATGCCGGTAGTAACTTTGTTGCGACGCGCCCGCAATGCAATCGACATGAGAAAGACGGTAATCACTCCGAGAGGAATACTCACCGCCAGAGCCGTAATCAGCTTTACGCGCAATTGCGGAATCGGAGAATCGACGAGCAGCAGGGCGCCCAAGACGAGGGTCGCGACCCCTCCCACCGCCAGAGCGCCATGGGTGCCGAACTTCGCATCCAGCGCGAAAAGCACAAAGGACGCGAAGATCAGCACGACTGCGGCAAAGCGGATGGGCAGAAGATGCAGTGCAAAAATCGCCAACAGAATGAATACAATCCCGACGGTTCCCGGCCAGACCGCACCCGGATGGTTGAACTCGGTATAGAGCGCCAGCGCGCCGATGGCCAGGACGATGAAGGCAATGTCGGGATCCATCAGGAAGGCAAGAATCTGTTCCTTCAGGGTTGGCTGCAGGACGCTTTCCTTTTCTCCCTCGAGTTGCAACGAAACGGTCGTGCCGTTGAACCGCCTGACCGGCTTCGACGCGATCTGGCGGAACAAGTCCTCCTCGTTGGACGCGACATGATCGATCAGCTTCTGGGAGAGCGCCTCGGCATCGGTAAACGATTTCGACTGCCGCACCGTGCTTTCGGCGAGCTCCACATTGCGTCCGCGCTTGGAGACGACGGAACGTATCAGAGCCGCCGCGTCGTTGAGCACCTTGTCGCCCATGTCTCCCTTGATATCCCCGCCAAACGGGCCCACCGGGTGCGCAGCGCCGGTGTGGGTGCCGGGAGCCATGGCGGCGATGTCGGCGCTCTGCAGGATGAAAAATCCGGCGGAGGCGGCGCGGCTGCCGCTCGGAGTCACGTAAACGATCACCGGCACCGGCGAAGCGATAATTCGCGCGATGATCTCCTGCATCGAATTCATCACCCCGCCGGGCGTATCCAACTCAATGAGCACGGCGTCGTTTTTGTTCGCCGCCGCCTGGTCGAGGGCCCGTTCGATCCGTTCTTCGGTTGCGGCCTGGATGGTGTCATCGATAACCACCTTCAACACATCTCGAGAGAAGGCTGGGGCAGCGAGCGCCAGAAAGAGTGCGATGGTGGAGAGAGCTCGGACTCGCATAAGGACACCTCCCGGGCCGGGCAGCTACT
>Ga0123356_10007584_pt1 | contig 10817 bp, 9 predicted proteins | sample TergutEmb28metaG_2_FD_92546 | JGI IMG/M metagenome (GOLD analysis project Ga0123356, IMG submission 92546) | Embiratermes neotenicus P3 segment gut microbial communities from Petit-Saut dam, French Guiana - Emb289 P3 | ecosystem: Host-associated > Arthropoda: Insects > Digestive system > Gut ... | reverse complement strand
TGAACCTGCCACCCAGCGACGCTTTGCCCTGCTCCGCAGAATACGTAGACCTCTGGTAGTCCATCGACGGACCGCACCCGCGGGATTGCTACAGGGTTCGTTAGATGAGTCCCCCCGCTCGACCATTCGGATCAACAAGACGGGGGACGTAGGTCAATGGCAATGACTTGGGCATCAAGGTTGTGTTCACCGAGATAGCAGAGCAGATCTTCCTGTCGCGGTTGGCCCATCACCAGGCGGTAGCCGCCAATCGTCCGCTCCAAACGGTGGTATTTCTTGATCTCTCTGCTCAGAGGCATCACCGGGACATATCGTTCGATGGCGGCCCCAGCTGGATCAGGGTAGACCCAGTACGGAATAAGCTCGGTTTTTCCCTCGGCGCGGGTGTTTGCAGCGGCAGTAAACATTGCTTCCCAGGGATCGTCTGAGCCTGGTTGCAGCAGGGCCTTAGCGTGCTTCAAAGCTACGTTCTTCCTGACGGCGTGGCCTTTGTAGCGGTGGACTCGACCCTCCCTCTGCTCAAGATCAACCGGATTACCGGGAAGGTTCCAGTGCACCACTGCATGGCAGTAGGTGTGGAAGTCGAGCCCCTCCTGCCCAACCGATGTTGAAGACAACACGAACGGCCTGAAAGGAGAGTTGAAGGCGGTGCGCACCTGGTCCTCGCGTTGTATGGCACCATCTTCGGCACTGGATTGCCCGAAACGGGCGGCAATGTTTAGGCGGATACGCCTGGTTTCACTAGACATTGTCCCGGTCGAGTCAACTCCAATGTCCTCGATTCTGTTGAGGACCGAATTCAACCGCAGTGCCTCTTGGCAGACCTTGGCTATCTCCTGGGCTCGTCGGGTGTCATCCAGGTCTTGGAGGGACTGGCTCTCAAGCAGACAATGGAAGTACTCATCTAGCACCGCCTGAAGGCAGCCTTCCCAACAATGTTGAAGAGCGGCGCGCCAGTAGGTGTCTGAGGCTTCGTCGCCGCGCAGCAGGTTTACAACGTCTGGCTTGTTCAACATCAGGCGAAAGGCCGTGGCAATGGTGAAGGCTTGCTCACGCACAAGTGGTCTGGTCAGGGACCGAGCGCCGCCACAAACCCGCGACAAGGCCCGCAAGGCCACCGTTGCCGGGCTGGCCAGCGCCACTCTAGCCAACACATCTGGCAAATCTTCAGGCATTCGCCCCAATTTGGCCTGGTCAATCGCCATTAAGGCAGCGACGTGTAAGTCCAGCCCAAGGCCGCCGTCTTCGGAACCGTCACTGCGCCGCAAACCCTGCTCAAATTCCGCTTGCCCCGCCACCTGTGTCAACCGGTCAAGTAGTACGGGTGCCGCCCAATACCAACCCGGATCCACCCGCCCACCCGTAGCCAGTCCCTCCTGGAAATGCACCAGCTGTTTTTCAATGCGGGAACGCACCACTGCATGCACAGTGGCGGCGGGCGCGGCGAGACTGCCCAGTTCACGAGCTATTGCCCATGGGTCGCCCAACCGCGCCAGACTCACTGACGGGTACATCAGCGTGAACAACGACATGTTGGCGGGGCGGCCCTCGGACACTTTGTATTCGAACGGACGGCTCACCATTCGCTGGTCGTATTGGTAAACCGGCGCTTGACTGGCTTCAACGACTCGGCGCTCCGCCTCGTAGGACAACATGATCGAGATGGCCTTGGGGACCACATTCCAGGCAGAAAACACCAGCCGTTTGGTGAAGTCGGCTAGCCCGTGGGCAGCGAACGGCCCTGTGAGCTGGTAATAGGGTAGCGATGGCGGCAGCCACGCCAGGCGCCAGACTCCGCGGTCAAGCACATCAGCCATCAGCCCACGGACTTTGGCATTGCCAGGATCGAGCTGTCGATACGACCTGATATCTGCCCAAGACAGCAATCCAGCCCCGTTCTCCACCTGGTTTCTGACATGTTGGTCCTGTCTAGCCAAAGCCTGCCTAAAGTGATCGTTGACCTTGTAGTTACCCGGCTCCATAATGCTCAGTGGGTAGGGACTAGACCGCCAGAATTCGAATACATCCTGCTTTGAGTCAACCGCGGCCGCAATGGCATCAAGCGAGCGCCATGATCGAATGTCATTGGCAGTGATTTTGACGCCCGGCAAGTTAAGCTGACGCAGCATCCCATCCCGGTCTGGGGTAGCCGCCAGTCTTTCAGTCCGGCACATCACCTTGCGCAGCAGCTGTTCGGCTACGTTTTTGGCGGCTTGTGCCAAACGGTAGTCTCCGCCGCCTACCAGGGTCTCGCGCATCACTCGCAGGTGGTGAGCTATCTCGACAGCCTGGTCCCTTCCAGCCAGGAATTCGAGCGTGCGAGTGAAGTCAACGTAATGGTCATCTCCGCCCGGCTCGTCTGGCAGCGTGTACATCTTGTACGGTGTGGCTGACAGCAACAACGTCCGCACCTCTGGGTATGAAAAGACCGCTTTGGCCAGCGTCGTTGCCGCTGTCTCCTCTCCTTCTTGAGGCGTCAGCAGATCCTTGAAACGCTGGAATTCGTCAAGAATCACCAGGTCGGGCTCCAGCGCCTGAATCGAGGCATGGGCCATGCGGGTGCGCAGAGACCCAATGAGCGCATAGCGGCGCTCCGAAAGGTCTTGGCCCGGCTTGCCGCGTAGGTAGTTGAACTCTCCGGCACATCGCTTGAGTTCATCTTCCAGTGGGTCACCCCCCGGCCCGAGTTGTGACTTCAGTTGCTGCCCAAACTCTTTCAGCACACCTGGGTCAACGAATTCCGGCCGCGAGCTAGCCAACTGTTTAAACCTGGCCCGGTCCATTTGACCTTCGAAGAAGCGGTACCACCGCTCAGGTCTAACGGCGTCGCGGCCCCATAGCTCAGCCAGCGCCCAGTAGAGCAAGACCCGCTCTTCGGCCAACCCACCTCGGCTTTTGAGATTGAAGGAGGTGCCGGGTGTGAAAGATATAAAGTTAACCTTGTGCCGGTTCAACTCTTTGGCCACCTTTGACAGCAGCGTCAGGCGGTGGGTAGAGAGATGGGATTGACCACAAACGGTGCGCAGATGGCGAATATTCTGGTTCGCTATCTGGGCATTGGAGCAGATATAGACAATGTCGATCCGCTTGACGCTGTCCCACAGGTATGCAATGGCTTTGGCAATGACACTTTTAGCAATCAGGGTCTTACCCAGGCCAACCTCGTCAGCCACCAGGAACCGCCTCGAATGGTCGGGGTCGGTCCACAATCGGCCAAATACATGATCCACGGTGGCCCTTTGGAAATCCTTTAGGCCGCTGACAACACCGGCCACATCCGGGATCTGCCGGGACCCGCCGGCGGCAGTCAAGTCGCCTGTCGTCATGACCGTGTCTCCTGATGGACTTCCCAGACCACTGCCCAAAGGTCATCGAACCCATCCGGGATGAGCCCCTGCCCGCCCTCGATCTGCCGCAAGTCTTTAACCAGGCTATCCACCGCTAGTAGAGCCATTTCGTTGCGGCCAACCGCCCTGATCAGCGGCTCAAAAAGCGCATGATCACGGAAGTACGAAGCACCATCAACCCCAGCCCAGATAGCCCGTTCAACCGGTTCGACTACTTCGGTCGCCGCTGGCTCGGCCGGTCCGTCACCCAGCAAGAAAAGGAGGTAACGCTGCACGTCCTCCTGGCTGCGCAAGACCTGAGCCAACACCTCACTGGCTCTGTCTCCGACGTCACCGCGCAGCTCGGCTTTGATGACACACTGCCGGGTGAGGGGAAATTGGCCTGCACTGACGGTAGTGCTGACAATCAAATAGGGCGTCAAACTGGCCCGCGCCAGGCTCAACCATTGAGCAGCCATGCCGCCGCCCATCCAGGTTCGCTGCCCGGCCCGCTCGGTCAGCAGCGCAACCCAAGTCTTACCAGGGTTCACCCAAGCAGACTGGGTGGACAGTCTTAGGTTGACCCGCTCGCTGGCCAGCGCTGAGACGTCTATGACTGGGTGGGCGGCCACCAGCGCGGCATGCGCCCGCTCAATAGCCAGGCGCAACTTCTCGGCCGGATCATCCGCCCCGCCAACGTGCTCAGGGCGGTAGGGCGTTAACAAGGCTTCCAGGCCAGGTGTGTCACCGCCATCGCCCAGAGCGGCAGCCACCCCGCAATGCTTTTTTGGGCCCCGCAGCCTGATGCCAAACTCGACGTTGCGCATCCAGCCCGATTGAGTGAGGTTGGCGCTGCCAGTAATCACCTCAGCGTTTGGACCGCAGTCGAAAACGAACGTTTTAGCGTGCAGACCTGACAATGGCGGAGAACCGCTTGGCGCCAAACCTTCGCCAAGCGCGCCGTCCGGCTCTTCTTCTGGGACCATTACCTCGGTGACGGCCTGAAGGGTGCGAGTGTCCCAACCCAACAGTGGACCAACCCCCAGGTGGTCAAAGGACTCAGGCCGGGAAACCAATACCCGCTCTTTGGTGACCTGTGCCAGCGCGGCTAACGCCGGCTTGCTTAGGAAAGGGCTGATTGCCAAGACGCGGTCGGCCGCTTCGGGGAAGGCGTAGCCGAACCGACCGACGCCTGAGGGCAGGAACTCAAGGCTGGTAAACGGCTCGGGTGGCTTGAAACGCGCCTGCGCCAGGGTGGAGCACAGGTCCTCGACTTGCTCGGCACGTGAACCGGTCCCAAGGCTTCGCAGAAACTCGATAAGCGGCCCCGTTGGGGTGGGATCGACCAGATCAGGCTCCTCATCGCAGCGCACGATCGTGTCCCAGGAGCGATCCCAAGTCAAGTTGCGGCTGAGCACCAACAGTCGGTGAGCTGCGACGCCGACGCTGTTCACAAACCTCAGAGCCCACACTTTCGGATGGAATACCCCCTGAGGCGGATTGACTTCGACCACACTGTCCTCAAGGAACGCCAGCGCCGGAACAAAACCGCTGGCAGGCACAGTAATGGCGCCGGCTTGGCAGAAGATGGTGGTCCGCTCGCCGTACCGGCGAACCGCCTCCAGCAGCCGGATCGGGTCCTGCAAAGCCGGGTCGGACTCGGCGGTGTCGAAACCGGTAAAGAACAGTGGTGCCAGCAGCATGGCAGCCAGATCGAGCGAATAGGTGGTAGCCACCGCCAGATCCAGTTTGGCACCGTCGGGCGGACGCAGAGCGTCAGACAGCAACAAGCGACTTTCCGGTTCGAGCATCAGCCCTCCCTGAAGCTGGTGCGGGCGGCATACAGATCGGTCAGGAGGCTCTGGGTGGCACCCCAACGGTAGTCCAGACGACCCAAGCCGCTGGCACCGGACCAGGATTGAAGAGCCGCCGTGTTCGCCATCCGGGCTCGGCCCCCTTTGATTTGCCGCTCACGCTGCTCAATCAGCCGGCGCGCTCCACTGTGTTCGGCCATGTTAGGTGACAACTCAACTAGGTCAAGCCATTGATCCACGAAAGACCTGGTTGACGGGTGAATCCGGATCTTCGTGTCTGCCAGTGCCTGCCAAAAGTCCACCCGGTCCCAGTGGGCCATTGGCTGGGTTTGCTCCAACTCACCCTGCCAACTGTCAAGCCGCTGCTGGTGCTGGTCCACCAGCTGATCGGACTGGAGTAACTCCGCCAACAACAAGTTGTAGAGGACCGCGGCCCCGTAGATGGCGCTGTGGAAGCGGCGCCCGTGATCGACCAGCCGGCGTAGTCGAAACGGGAACTCGGCCACAAAGGCCGGATCAAGTTCCCACACCAAGTCAGCCAACTCAGCTGGCGGGTGTGTTACCAGCCAGCTCAACAGCGAATCCTTGGTGGACTCAGCGATCCTACTCGACAGATACTCCTCCTCTGGCCCAGTCAAATCGAAGGTCACACTGCTGTCGCTGCGGAACAGACCCTTCGGCGCAGGCGGTAAGTCAGGATCAAGCCAGAATTGCAGGGGTGGGTCGCCTGCCTCGGGGTCATCACCCGCCACCCGCCGTGCGTTCAGGCTATTGACGGCCCAAGCGTGCTGAAAGAACTTGGCAATTGACACCCGGCTACGCCTAGGTTCTTGGCGGATGCCCCAGACCCGGAGCGCCGTCCAGTAGACCTCGCTGGGCATACGTTTGAGGCGCTCGCGAGCCTGCTGGCCAATTACGCCGTGTTGATGGTTTTGCAGCAGTGCAGAGATCAACGCAATTTCGTGCTGCCGCAGGGCTTTGACCATCCGGCCAGAATCAGACTGGTGCGTGGCGCGCAGCAGCAGCCAGGGGATCAACAGAACATAACGCAGTCTGGTGTGTAGGACTGAGGTTCCGGGAAACAGGGCATTGGCAATGGTGTCGCGGATGGAGCCGATCCCAAGCTCGTCAACGGTACCTTCTTGTTTGAAGAGCTGAACTATCTCCAGCACCTTCGCACGTTGGGACTCGTTGGTGTCTAGCCAGCCAAATTCTGAGAACATGCCCGCCCACCTAGTCAATACCGAAGATTCGGCTGGCGGTGCCAGGCGCCATCCATGCCAGACAACAGCAGACTGGCTGGTCGGGGCTCATAATGTCCAAATGCTATAGATGAACCTAACCAAATGCCAGCAACCCATGGAACGAGCCCTAGCAGACGGCATCCGAACAACGCAATACTGCCGAAATGATGGCGTGGCCCCGGTCATGATCAGCTGGTTGTTCGTCCAAGTGATTTCTCGTAGTAGTGCCACGAGAGTTGGGTTGCCCGGTTATCCGAGGCTAGTGCAGTTGGTGCCGAGCGCTGCTGCGCAACAGCTGGCGAGAGTTGTTCACCGGTGAGCCTCGTGACTTGGTAGGGGTTGCGCTTCTGCTTTCAAGGCGAGTCGACACTGCGACAGGCCCTTGTGAAAGTAGGCTTCATGCGGACCAGGCGCCGGCGAGCGCTGGTTCACACCATATGGGAAAGGATGACTCATGAGACCAATCGAAAAGGCCTTGATGCACGCGCTGTTTTGCCACCTGCATCACAACACTGGCAAGGCAATCGACTTTGGCATGTTCAAGAGCCTGAACGCAAAGACCAACCTGGCGTTCCCGGGGCTCATAGTGATTGGTCCGGACGCCGACGACGATGCCGGCGTGGTGAGAATCCCTGGCACTGACACTTGCGTAGTGCTCAAGCTGGAGAGCCATTGCTCGCCATGCGTTGCCACACCCTATGATTCGGCTGCCACCGGCGTGGGCGGGGCTTCTCGTGACGTCATAGCAATGGGGGCCCGGCCCTTGGCGGTGCTTGATTTCATTGGCACGCGACCGCTCGAGAGCCAAGTACTGGTGGGTCCCTGCGGGCTTGAGGGCGACGGCGAGACCTGCCGCTGTGGGACCTGCGAGCCCATGACCAGCGCCGACAGAATCAACCTGATGGCCAAGGGCGTACATGACATGTGTGAGGTCCTGGGTTTGGGCGTGGCTGGAGGCGGTTTCTCAACCTCGTTCAGCGACATTGTCCCGGCACTGGTGGCGTCGGTGATGGGCGTACTTGTCACCAAAGAACCCCTGACTAAACCGGCTAAGCACGTCGGCGACCTGATTGTTCTGGTTGGCGAAACGGGCGATGACGGCAACGACACCGCCTACCGGGCGGGTTTCGCGGACACACTGCGTCCGGCCGTGGCTCTGTTTGCTGAAGAAAGAGCGGTCATGGAGGCCATGCTGGCGGTGTTTGAGTCAGTCCCGGTCAACGCCTGCTCTGATCTTGGTGCTGCCGGTATTGGCGCGGCCATCTGCGAGTCAATGCGCAAGGGTGGTTTGGGCGCAAGAGTCGACCTAGCCCTGGTTCCTCTCAACGCCGAGGCGGCAGGCATTACGCCAGAAGCCGTCCTGATCAACGAGACGCAGGGGCGCTTCGCCTTCCAGGTCAATCCGGCCGATGCCAACAATGCGCTGGCGGCGGTCCATTCCAAGGGCGTCAAGGCGGTTGTTGTTGGTGAGGTGACCGAGGGCAACCAAGCCGTGTTTTCGCACGGCGACCAGGTGGTCGCTGTCATCCCCAACCAGCCCTCAGCCGAAACGTTGGCTCAGCTGACATAGAGGTATTTGAGAGCTGAGGGGCAGCCGAGCCCGGGCTGGGTGTCAATGTACCCGGTTGGTTGCATATTACGTTCTGACTAGGCCACCGTTCCGCTTCGGTGATTGGCCAGAAGCGGCGAGACTCACGGCCTCAGCATGTCGACCGGCACTACGGTGACGCCGTCCTCGCGGCGATGTGCAAAACCGTCTAGCCCGACCAGGACAATCAGGGCGGTGGGCGGCTGTTCGCCACCCAGGACCATTTTCTTGGCTAGTGCGAGAAGTGAGCGCGCGGCGGTGTTCTCCTGTTCGCTGCTCAGCTTCGCCTCAACAGCGAACCAACGACCGTCGGCCATCTCCACAACGGCATCTACCTCGAGCTCTGACTCGTCCCGATAGTGGAATACACGTCCTGACATCGCCTGCGCATACACCGACAGTTCCCGCAGGCACAGGTTCTCGAACAGCAGGCCCAGCGTCTTGCGGTCAGCGTGCAGACTCGCCGCCGTGGCGTGCATGCCGGCAGCGGCCAAGGACGGGTCGCACATCATCCGTTTTGGCTTCTGTCGAAGACGCGTCGGTGAGCGCAACGCTGGTGCCCAAGCCGGGACTTCTTGCAGCACATGCAGCCGGCGCAGCACATCGAGGTAGCCGGCGACAGTCTTGGTGGACGCGCCCTGGCTGCCGGTCGCGGCTATGTCGCGGGCCAAGGTAGTGTTCGCGACCAACGTCGCGGTGTTCCGCGACAACGAGCCGATCAGCGCCATTAGCCGCGCAGAGTCTCGCCGCACGCCATCGACCTAAAAGGCATCCGCGAAGGCAACGGACTGCACGTAGTGCGCGCAAACACGCGCGGCTTCCGCCAAGGGCGTGCCCAACGAGCCCGGCCAGCCACCGCGCAGGACCGTCTCGATAAGCATCGTCCGCGTCCAACGCCCGAGGGCGGCCGGGGGCGCATCACCATCCAGAAGGCTCGCCAGCGACACAGCACCGCTCGAAACGCCTGCCTCGAAGAGCGTCATCGGCCACATCAACACGCGCCCTATGCGACCGGTTCCCGAATGTGACACCACACCGTCGCGCGGCGTGGCGGAGCCTGTCAGCAGGTATTGGCCGGGACCCGGCGAACGGTCGACCGCCAGCCGAACCGCGTCCCACAACCCCGGCGCATCCTGCCATTCGTCGATCAGAACCGGTTTGTCCCCTGCCAACAGTGACAGGGGATCAGACTGCGCGACCCGACGGGTGAGGTAGTCGCCGGTTGGATCGGCCACCCATACCGCCGACTGGGCGTGCGTCATGCCCGTCCATGTCTTGCCGGACCACTTCGGCCCCTCGATCAGCACCGCGCCGGACGCGCGAAGCGAAGCTGCGACAACACTGTCAACCAGTCTCGGCTTGTAGACACCCGTCCATCGACCTCGCCACACCCCTGCCCGCAGACATCGACAAGGACAGGGTTGGAACATCGAACCTATGGTGCTCCTCGGCGCATTAGCGCCTCGCCACAACTTCGTTGGCCGCGGGCAAGCCGAGCAAGCTCGCTTGTCGCTCAGCCTTCCTCGTTGTGGACCTTAGTGGACGGTACTCGAACTATGCCCCAGCTTCCGAAATGGCTTGTCAAGTGGTGTTTATCCGGGGGTACCGGAGGTGGCGTGGAGGTCACAGAGAAGCGGTATGCCACTCCAAGGCCAATGACGAAGCGGGGGAAGCGGTTGAACCAGGCGCAGGTAGAGCTTCTGGTCAAGGGCTACCCGGAAGGCAAGACCGTGTACCAGTTGAGGGACGAGTTCGGGATTGCCAGGCAGACAGTCAGGCTCGTCTTGAAGCGCAACGGGGTTGCCATGCGGAGGCAAGGCCTGGCCGAATCCAAGTGGGCCGAAGTCGCCCAACTGAGGGAGGAAGGCTGGTCCTATGCCCGGCTCGGGGTGCAATTCGGAGTCAATGCATCGACCGCGCGGAACTTCCTCATCCGGGGCGCGGCTTGATTCTCGGCGACTACCGGAGCGGAAGGAACAGCAGATTGGCCCGCGCGGCAGAGCGGCGCAGACCGGCGTGGAGGTAGAACCGCGCGGCAATCTCATCTATCGCCTCCGCGACGAGCGCTCGGGCGCCTATGAGGTTCGCCGCAGTTGTCGCGTTGCGTACCGCATGGGTGAGCAGGTCGCCACCAAGGCCGAGGCCGCGAGCAGCCTGATCCACGGCCAGCCTTCCTAGCAGAATCACCGGCACCGGATCGGGCGCGTTGCGCGACAGCCACCCACCTGACTGTCTTCGGCTGACCGAGCATGACGCGAGCGAGTAGTAGCCAGCGATGCGTGGAGCATCAGCGTCGACGGACACGTAGGTCCGCGAGTCTCCACGTTCCTCGTTGCGAAGGGCCTGGTGTGCCAGCCAATCACTCAGCGACGCAACACCGCAGTTGAAATCGACAACCGGATCGTCAGGGCGGATACGTCGGGGCTCTTGCGGGTTCACTGCGTGGGGCTGTCCCAACGGGTCGCCCGGGATCGAAGCGCGGCCATCGCCTCGGTGTCGGGGTCGTCCAGCACAGCAACGAAATCATCCCACGCTTCGGGGTCGAGCCGCAGCACTCGGGCTTGCAGCACATCGCGGCGTGCGGCGCGAACCACCACCGACATCACGTAATCGCTCAGGCTAGTGCCGTTGAGCTGAGCAGCCTCACTGATGAGCGCCCGATTGTCGGCAGACATCCGCAGATCAAGCCGCGCGTCGCGAGTGGGAGACGTAAGCATAGACATAGCTCCATTGTACGGTGAACAACCGTACGTCGCAAGATGGCCCGGGTTCAAGTTGGGAGTGCAACGGTGGTGTGTGGTTGTGAGTGTAGCTGGTGGAAGACTTCGGCGGGGGTACGCCACCC
>Ga0123356_10007583_pt1 | contig 10819 bp, 12 predicted proteins | sample TergutEmb28metaG_2_FD_92546 | JGI IMG/M metagenome (GOLD analysis project Ga0123356, IMG submission 92546) | Embiratermes neotenicus P3 segment gut microbial communities from Petit-Saut dam, French Guiana - Emb289 P3 | ecosystem: Host-associated > Arthropoda: Insects > Digestive system > Gut ... | reverse complement strand
GCATACAGGACCGGATGCAAATGTGCCGTAATTGATGCAACCGGGTTGGTTTTGGACACAACAGTCGTATACCCGACTCCGCCGCAATCAAAAGTTGCCGAAGCGGCTGCGACATTAAAAAAATTAATTAAAACCCACAAAGTAACAGTTATCGCAATAGGAAACGGAACCGCGTCAAAAGAAAGTGAAATTTTCATTGCCGATTTGATAAAAGAAACTCCCGGAGTATCTTATATGGTAGTAAATGAAGCGGGAGCATCTGTTTATTCTGCATCAAAAATCGCGGCAGACGAGTTTCCGCAATTTGACGTTTCCATACGTTCGGCTGTTTCTATTGCACGCCGATTGCAAGACCCGCTTGCAGAACTTGTCAAAGTCGATCCAAAATCGATCGGAGTCGGTCAATATCAACATGATATGCCTCCCGCACAATTAAGCGGAACTCTTGACGGTGTTGTAGAAGATTGTGTCAACAATGTCGGAGTGGACTTAAATGTTGCATCGGCTCCGCTTCTTGAAAGAGTCGCAGGTCTCGGTCCGGCAATTGCGAAAAATGTTGTAACATACCGTGAAGAAAACGGTGCTTTCACAGACAGAAAATCGCTGCTTAAAGTACCTAAACTCGGACCGAAGGCATATGAACAATGTGCAGGATTTTTACGGATCCCCGGTGCAAAAAATGTCTTGGACAACACCTCGGTTCATCCCGAATCATATAAAGCGGCAAAAGAATTATTGACAACATTCGGCTTGACACTGAAAGATGTCGGTGATTTACCGCCGATCAACGATCTGATAGAAAAACGCGGCGAATTGAATGTTGCGGAAGTCTGCAGTGTAGGTGTCCATACACTCAGAGATATTGCATCATCACTTCAAAAACCCGGACGAGACCCTCGTGATGAACTGCCGCCTCCTCAACTTCGCACGGATGTGCTTGACATGAATGACCTTAAACCCGGAATGATCCTGACGGGTACCGTGAGAAATGTTATTGATTTCGGTGCATTTGTTGATATAGGAGTACATCAGGACGGTCTTGTTCATGTATCCGAAATAGCAAACAGATTCATAAAACATCCGTCGGAAGCGGTTAAAGTCGGAGACATAGTCAAAGTGATCGTACTTGAAGTTGATATACAAAGAAAAAGGATTGCTTTAAGCATGAAACAGGTAAAAGATGTTATCGAACAACAGGGAAGTGAAACTGTACAAGCATCTGTATAACTTCTGTATAACTTCTGTATAACATCATTCACCTGAATAAATGTTCGTTGAACGATTAAATGATTACCTTTGAAAGGGGATGCAGGGCAATCATGAACATCACGGTCATCGGTGCGGCAAATATAGATATTACAACCAAAAGTAAAGCAAAAATAATACCCGCGGATTCAAATCCGGCAGATATCACTCTTACAGCAGGCGGTGTTGCACGCAATATATCTGTTATGCTGGCAAGTTACGGTGAATCTGTTGATTTAATAACCGCAGTGGGTAAAGACCCGTTCGGTACACTCCTCCGCAAAAGTTGCACCGGAATAGGGGTAAAAACCGATGCATGGATTGAAAAAACAAACATAACAACCGGTGTGTGCCTTGAAACACAAAACAACAACGGAGAACGTTTTGTCGCATTCAATGCAATGTCTGCACCTGAATCGATACGAACGGCAGAGATCACAAAACACAAAAGTATAATAAAAGATGCCGATCTGTTGATTTTTGATTTGAATCTGACCGAAAAAATAATCGGAGTGATTCTTGATCTGCGCGAAGATCGTCCCGTTATGGCAGATGCGGTTTCGGTTGAAAAAGTTTTACGCATTGAAAATTACTTAAGTAAAATCAACATACTGCGACTGAACAGATTGGAAGCCGAATGCCTGACCGGTATTACACTCGACACAAAAGAACGGGTCAAGCAAGCATGTTACAACATAGTAAACAGGGGTGTTCAACGCGTGTTTACCACGTTGGGGATGGCAGGTGTCTGTGCAGCTGATAAAAATAATACGATTTTCGTACCTGCGATACCTATGGTCGTCAAAGATGCGACCGGTGCGGGTGAAGCATTTTCGGCAGGGATCGCATTGAAATTTGACAGCGATCTGCGGACACAAGCAGAATCAGGTGTAAAAACAGCCGCCGATCACATCGGCAGAAGCAGGTGATCGGCGAAAAAGTATCGTGTATGTGATTTATTTAAGAGCGTCTGTGATATCTGTTGCTTTCGGAGGGCATCCTTTCACACATTTTGAAAACCCCTCAGTACATATTCCGATACCCAAACCTGTACCTGTCTTATTTTTAAATCCCTGACCTATGTATATTTTACCGTCCGTTTTTACTCTGCCGCCGAGTCTGTGAAGTGCATAAATCAATGATGAATAGCAGGCTGAACAAGCCGCATCTTCATTTATCATCCCTCGATATCTTTCAGCCGAATATGAACTGCGCATATCAACGGTCGATTTATTTTCAGCATTAAGTTCAATGATTTTTGTTTCTCGGGACAGGTATTTGCCTATCCCGATTTTTTTACCGTAAGACAAATATTCAATATCGTTCGGATGATAACCTATGAGTTCTGCACACAAAGAATCGATTTCCAGAGGATCGCGTCCGGCTATTATCCTGTTTGATTGAACAGGATTTCCGCCTTCTTCAAATGATAAATCTCCGCATATCCCGTCAACCACGCAATATCCCGTTTTTATCAATGCATTCAAAACAGCAACGGGTTTATGGATCCCGAGCGTGTGGAAGCGTCTTTTTTCACTGTCGGGAATACAACCTTTCAGATTCTTTAAACAACATGTCAATCGTGTCTGACAATGTGCTTTCAAAACAGGTATATTAATAAGAAAATCGGTATTCAAAGCTTCATCGCATACTTTGATCTCATATCCGCTGTGCTTTAAAGTCGTACAACTGTCTGATTTTAAATCGATCAGCGGTATTTTGTATTTTTCGGACAGCTCTTCATACCCGCAATATTTATAAGCCTGTTTGGTTGATGCACCGACCCAGGAACTTTCGATTATTTTGATATTTTTGACACCGAAATCCTTGAGAAACATTATAACACCTTCAACGACCTGCGGATGTGTTACGGCTCCGTTTGAAGCAGGTCCGGGAACAACAAGATTCGGCTTAAGCGAAACATTATAACCACTTTTCAGGAATGAACCTATATCGGAAGCGGTTAATGTGTCGTATGTATTTTTTGTTATATCACTGCCGTATGTAATTACTATCACAGATGTTTCCTCCTGATAATGATATGAATATTACGAAATCAGTTCAACCAAACGGCTGCATACCAGTTTTGTTCATCAGATTCATTTCGCAACGGAAATAAAGGCAAACCGAGCTTTTTGACAGTAGTAAAAACGTCTATACCGACACTGTGAAATGACGGACGAGCCTTCATGACATTTCTGCATGATTCACCGGCCCTACCCGCACAATCCGGGCATAAAGCACAATCCGACATTGAAAATGAAAGAACATCACCGTCAAAATACGCTTCATTCTCAACGGCGAGAGAAGCTTTTTGTGCGATTTTCTTATCCGGTGAATGAATGATCAAAACGGTTTTGTATTTTTTCAATAATTTTTTCATGTCTTTCAAAGCGGGATAACCGTTTCGGGACGGACATGTACAACCCTTACCCCAATCATTACAACCGAACATACATTTAAGAATCGTCCTTTCGTCAAAAACGATATCATCGGGTGTAACGGCAACAACATTTGTCGCTCCTAAAGAAAGTGCCGCCTCAATATATTTTTCCATAAATAAACCTCAAATCTTAAAATATTACCGAAAATACAAAAAATATCGCAAAATATTCGGAAAAACCCTTCAAAAAGCCGTTTTATTGGACACATCATGTGCGAAAATTGATTTATACCCGGGGAGAATATCGGATAACCGTGTTTATCCGCGGAAAATCCGGAATTATTTACCGGAAAAATCTCAATGTGCACAGATTTTCTTCGGGTAACAAGACTTTAAATGTAACGGAGGGTACTTAAATGAAATTCTTACTTACACAAATCATAATCGTTATCTTGGTATGCGTCTTCATCGCAACAGTTTCCAATCTCAGCGATTGGGGCTTCGTCGGCTGGATAATCGCAGGCTCGACAGGTCACGCACTTTACAAAATCTATAAACACATGCATTACAGTTTCAGACCAAAAAAACCAAGAAAAAAATGCCCGTCATGCAGTTCCGATCTTCCTTCATTTTCCGATCAAATTCAATCATTCATGTTCGACGACGCAACCGGTGTTCATGATGATTAAAGAATACACAAAACTGTATTCTTTATAAACCAACTATAACACAGTTGGTTTTCAAATCCAACTGTGTTATAGTGATATATATTTTTCCTGAAAGGTTTCGTTACAGCGTGGATAAAGAATTACAAAAAAGATATGATGAACTGAAATCAAAAGTAAAAAAACGTGCCGGTGAATTCGCTGAACTGATCGAATACATCGAAACCGAAACACACTGGCTGACAGCACCTGCCAGCACCCGGTTTCACCTTTGCAAAGAAAACGGTCTGCTCGAACATTCTGTCAACGTCGCCGAAACATTAATACGCATAAAAAACACACTCTACCCCCTCATTGAAGACGAATCATGCGTAATAGTCGCACTCCTTCACGACTTGGGAAAAGTCGGCATGCCCGCCAAGCCCCTCTATCTCAAAAACAAACCCACAGACAACCAACGCCGCGCAGGTTACGGCCCGACCTATCCCTACAGTTATAATAACGATCTGACCTACCTGAGCGTCCCCGTCCGCAGTCTGTATCTTGCACTGCCGTTTCTCCCGCTTTCAGACGAAGAAACACAAGCAATAATCTACCACGACGGTCAATATGTCGAAGACAACCGCTCCGTTGCCAAAAACGAACGCCCCCTCACACTCCTGCTCCAATATGCAGATAATTGGTGCGGATTTGTTACTGAAGAACGCCCTTAAAATTTCCTGTAAAAAATGAATATTACGTAAAAACATCAAAAAAACAGTAAAATTAATTGAAACTTATTGCAAATTTAATATCTATGAAATACATTTTGCTAGGATGCTTAATATATCATTGCTATATTAATGATGCAGGGTCGCTAAAAACTTTTTTCATTTTTAATCCTCTAATCTTTTTTATCGCATAAAGGAGCTGAAAAGCTCCTTTATGCGTTTTATAAACAAAACCGTATACATTTAATCGGATTATTGGTATTATATGAAACAATCGCTGAACCCGAAAATTATTCGTACCGCGGAGATTATAATGAAACCTGTTATAAAATATATTGTATTTATTCTGTGTATCTGTTTATTAATATCTTTTTACGGATGCGACGCCTCCGAAACTGACCCGATCGATATTATTGATGACAGTACAGACACAGACACAGATACAGACACAGATACAGGCACAGCAATCAGCATTGATACAGATGACAATGCTGCAGCAAATCAAACCGACACCGGATCGACAGTCGGTTATTTTCCTATTGAATTTACAACCGACGATTTATACGGAAACACAATAACCGAAAAATCATTCGGAGAAAAAGAACTGTTTTTTGTATATCTGTGGGCAACATGGTGTCCGTCTTGTGTCGTACAGTTTCCCGAAATGGCGGAAGTAATGAAAGAATATAACGACAGAGTCGGCTTTTTGGGATTACTTTTAGATACCGACACAAATACAGACGGTGCGATAAACATCATTGAATCTGCAAATATACAAGACATTTTCATCAACACGGATGCAAGAGACCCTGTTATGAACGGATTGGTTCAAGCCATCCAAACCGGCTATGTCCCCACAACAGCATTTATTACAGCCGACGGAGATATGTTCGAACCACTTGTCGGTGCACACGGATCGCAATATGCAGATATAATCGATTTTATACTTGAAGGACATATACATGACGAGTAAATTGATTAAACCGGTTGTTTTAACCGTAATATTGCTCTTGGGTTTCAGCTTGATGATACTCGGTATATTACGCGGAGAATTGCATGAAATAATGCAAAAAGCAATTTTCGTATGCCTCGAATGCATAGGAATAGGTTGACCCCGGGAGGTCGCATTCATTGAAGATTTCAACACGGCGATTAATAATACAAATATTCTTTTTTTTCTTGCAAAACCCGGTGCTTAAAAATTTCATCAGCGGAAATATATATCAAGGCAAACTTAAAATGATTTGCACACCGGGTTTGAACTGTTATTCATGCCCGGCTGCAGTTATGTCCTGTCCGATAGGCGCAATACAATTATTTTTCGCCGGTGTAAAACATAATTTAAGTTTATTTGTTACGGGTTTTTTGTTCTCGATCGGTGTTATATTCGGTCGATTGATATGCGGTTATGTTTGCCCGATGGGGTTGATTCAGGATTTGACATACAAAATAAAAACACCGAAAAAGCTTGTTCGTTTTCGTTTCCTGCGATATATTAAATATCTGATTCTTGCATTATTTGTGATAATATTGCCTATACTGATATCACACGAACTGTCAGGATTCGGTGAACCGTGGTTTTGCAAATACATCTGTCCGTCCGGAACCGTCTTCGGGGCAATACCCTTGCTCACCGCAAACACTTTTTTGCGCAGCTCTGCAGGTGTACTGTTAATAATAAAGCTTGCAATCGCAATGCTGATATTATTAACATCAATCTTTATCTATCGCCCCTTCTGCAGAATACTGTGTCCCCTCGGCGCAATATACGCACCATTCAACAAAATCGCACTCCTCAAAATACGATACGATAAAGACAAATGCACATCTTGCAACAATTGCGCAAAAGCATGTAAAATCATGCTTGAACCGGCAACAAAACCGAATTCACCCGAATGCGTACGTTGCGGTGATTGTAAAACCGCCTGTAAATATAAGGCATTAAAATAACTGTAATCGGATAAAACGCAAAAATTCAATATGAAAGCAGGAACAAAATGAACAAGAAAAAAATAGTTATTATTTTCGGCGGATTTTCACCTGAATATGAGGTTTCCTTGAAATCAGCATATTCGGTTATAAATGCCGTTGATAAAAATAAATATGATATTATGTTGTTGGGTATCACAAACAAAGGTAAATGGTACGAATTCACCGGATCTGTCGATGATTTGCCGAATGATAACTGGCATTGCGACGATCGATATTTAAAAAAAGCTTTTATATCTCCCGAACGCGGCGGCGGTATTATTGTTTTCGATCAAGAAGGATTGACATCCGTTCATGTTGATGTAATTTTTCCCGTATTGCACGGACGATACGGAGAAGACGGAACAGTTCAGGGACTTTGTGAACTTGCCGCAATCCCGGTCGTAGGCAGCAGTTCGGCCGCATCCGCATTATGTATGGATAAAGAAAGATCACACAAAATAATTTCCCATGTCGGCATTACTGTTCCGAAAGCAGTGTGCTTTGAACGGGAACCGGATGAAAATGAACTGATGACCGCAGTAAAAGAACTGAAGCTTCCGGTATTCATCAAACCCGTCAAAGCCGGATCTTCGATCGGAGTATCAAAAGTTTATAATGAAGATGAAATTCCTGCAGCTGTAAAAGAAGCATTAATTTATGATGATGCGGTGATTATAGAAGAAACGATAACCGGTAAAGAAGTAGGTTGCTCTGTTATCGGAAATCATGAATTACAAACCGGAAGAGCAAATGAAATAGAAGTTTCACAAGGATTTTTCGATTACAAAGAAAAATACTCTCTGGAGACATCAAAAATCCATACTCCGGCACGAATAGATCCGGACAGCGAGCAAAGATTAATGGAAGCAGGGAAGTTGATATACCGAACACTCGGTTGTCGCGGATATGCCAGGATCGATATGTTTTTGACCGATGACGGTGATATTGTATTTAGCGAAGCAAATACGATCCCCGGATTTACGGCGCACAGCCAGTTACCCAAAATGATGAAAGCGGCAGGAATGGATTATCCTGCTTTGGTTGATAAGCTCATTGATCTTGCTTTACAAGTCAAACAAGGAGAATGGTATTGATGATCGAAAAAAAAATGCCCGATAAATGCGGACGGGCATGGGTTGAAGTTGATTTAAGCGCATTGAAACACAATATTTCGACGATTCAATCAATAATCCCGGATGAGACCGAAATTATGGCGATCGTAAAAGCAAATGCTTACGGTCACGGTGTTGAACATATTTCCGAATTCCTTGTAAACGAAGGGATAAAAATATTTGCAGTTGCGACAATAACAGAAGGTATTGAGTTACGCAGACATGTTAAAGCAGAAAAAATACTGGTTCTCGGATATACACAACCGCAAGACGCGGGATTTTTAAATGATAATCAATTATCACAACTCATTACCGAGTATGATTATGCAGAAACATTGAATAAAACAGGATTCAAACTCAATATTCATTTGGCAATAGACACCGGCATGCACCGTTTGGGTATGCAATCGGAAAGCACGGATGAAATCGAAAAAATATTTTCATTAAAAAACCTGACAGTTGAAGGGATCGCTACACACTTATCATCATCTGACGGTACTGATGAATCGGATGTCAAATTCACTGAAATGCAACTCAACAAATTCGACGATACAGTAAACAAACTGAAAAATAAAGGTTATAATGTCGGAAAAACTCATACACAGGCAAGTTACGGTATTTTTAATTATCCCGATCGCAAATACGATCAAATACGCCCGGGAATAATGTTGTACGGTATAAAAAGCCAAAACGATGAAACAAAAATAAAAACCGATTTAAAACCTGTTTTATCACTTAAAGCAACTGTTGCACAAGTGCGCCGGATCGACGCCGGAGAACATGTCAGCTACGGCAGATCGTATACAGCCGATAAACCGATAAAAACAGCAACGGTCAATATAGGTTATGCCGACGGAGTTCCGAGGCAAATGTCAGGCAACGGCGGCATATGTATTGTAAAAGGAATAAAAGTCCCGGTTATCGGCAGGATATGTATGGATATGCTGATGCTCGATGTTACCGAAATCGAAGATATCGAATCGGGTGATGTCGTCACTCTGATCGGCAGAGACGGAGATGAAGAGATACATTGTGAAGACTTCGCCGAAGCATCGGGCACGATAACAAATCATATTTTGACAGGTCTCGGAAGCAGATTGCCGAGAATATATATTTAACGGGAGGAACATTCATATGATCAGATTCGGCGGACCGATATTTCAGGCACACGATGACCCGCGTAAATTGGCTGAGGCATATAAAAAGAAAGGTTACACAGCTGCATATGTCCCGCCTGTTGATTTAAACGACAAACACAAAATAAAAGAAATTCGGGAAGCATTTGATGCGGAAAACATCATGCTCGCCGAAGTCGGATATTGGGACAATATTGCCGATACCGACGAAGCAAAACGTAAGCATAATATTGAATGCCTGACAAATGCTATGTTTCTTGCAGAAGAAATCGGAGCATGTTGTGCAGTTGACATTACAGGTGTTTACGGAACCGGAAGTGAACCGAAATTTGTCGCAAAAAACTTTTCCGATGAAGCATTTACGGACGCAGTCGATACAGCAAGAAAAATAATAGATACGGTAAAACCGAAAAATGCATATTTTACGTACGAAATATTTGCATTCACTGTTGTTGACAGTGTCGAAATGATCGAAAAAATACTTAAAGCAGTTGACCGGGAAATGTTCGGAGTACATCTTGATTTGTGCAATCTGATAAACAGTCCGAGAACATATTTTTCATCCGGCGATATAATGAGAGACTGTGTAAAAAAATTCGGCAACAAAATAGCTGCAGCACACGCAAAAGATATAAAAATCCAAGAACCTGCCATGAGTGTCATATTGGAAGAAGTAATACCGGGAACAGGCGGGATCGACATGCATACATTCCTTCGTGAATTACACAATCTCCCGCATGATATCCCCGTGATGATGGAGCATCTATCAACAGAAGAAGAATATGACATCGGAGCGGCATATATAAGAAAATGTGCAAAAGAAGAAGGCATATCAATATAATTGAAAACAAAGAAAGACCATGCAGCCGCAAGGTCTTTTTGTTGCTTGATCATTTTCCCGAAATATGTTCAAACCCCTGTTCCACAATATCCTTTACATGATTATCGGTCAGTGAATAAAACACATTTTTCCCTTGTTTATAATACTTGACCAAATTTGCCAATCTCAATGATTTCAACTGATGCGACACGGCTGATTTTGTCATTCCCAACAAAGCGGCAAGATCGCAGACACACATTTCTTCAGCAGCAAGAGCCCAAAGAATTTTCAATCTTGTATTATCGGCATACATTTTATACATGTTTGCCAAATCATAAAAGTTGTTGTTATCGGGCATAGCCTCTCTGACACGGGCTACCGTATCTTCGTGTATCACATCATGTGCACATACAAGTTGTTCTTTTTTCATAACGGTTTCTCCGTTGATAATTCTTTTTTCAAAATATAATTCAAACCGATCATTAATGCTGTTATTATTGCACATATAACATAAGCAGTATTGAAATTACCCGATAAATCGTAAAAATAATCAGCGATCACGGGTGCAACAACACCTGCGCATCCGTATGCCAGATAAACGATACCGTAATTCACACCGTAGTTTTTAAGGCCGTATTGATCGGCTGTCAAAGCCGGAAAGACTGCTAAAAATGTTCCGAAGCAAAGTCCGACAAAAATAAAACCGAACGTTACAGTGATGAAATTGTTGTAAAATAAAAAACCGACCATATTTAACATTTGAAAAACAATCGCTGC
>Ga0123356_10007582_pt1 | contig 10819 bp, 10 predicted proteins | sample TergutEmb28metaG_2_FD_92546 | JGI IMG/M metagenome (GOLD analysis project Ga0123356, IMG submission 92546) | Embiratermes neotenicus P3 segment gut microbial communities from Petit-Saut dam, French Guiana - Emb289 P3 | ecosystem: Host-associated > Arthropoda: Insects > Digestive system > Gut ... | reverse complement strand
TGGGCACATCAACCGTGTGTGCGGTACCGTTGTACTCGATATAGGTCACCTTAGGCATAGGGCTTCCCTCAAAAATCCGCCATTTGTTCAGCTGGCGAGCTCTTGCATGGAGACTGACACATCGCGCAGCCGGTCCGCCACCACCTTCTTCCGCCGGCCGATCATCGACTTACCGGCCATGAACTCCGTTGGCGCGTTGACCGCTTCCACGGCCTGCAGTCTTCCGTCAAGAGCGAGGTGAAATACTGCGAATCGCCCTGCAGCCGGATCGCCGCGCACGATCGCAGAGGCCGCATCAAACGGCAGGCCCGCGATCTGCAGCCTTATGTCGTACTGGTCGGACCAAAACCACGGAACTTCGGGTGCAGGCGGCGGCCGTCCGCACAGATCTGCCGCAGCCTGCCTCGCCTGCTCCAGCGCGTTCGGCACGGATTCCAGACGAAAGCATCGGTCGTAGAGCGGCAGGGGCCGCCACGTGCAATCGCCGATCGCATGTATATGCGGGTCACTGGTGCGCGCGGCGAGGTCGACGACAATGCCGTCCTCGCAAGCCATACCGGAATTGCGCGCCAACCGGTCATCGGGGCCGGCCCCGATGCCCACGAGAACGGCGTCGCAGGAAAGTTGCGCTCCGTCGCCCAGGCGGACGGACGTCGCGCGATCTGTGTCGCCGTCAATCGCAGCCACCGTCGCATTGCACAGAACGCGGACACCTCGCGCCTGGTGCGCCTCTTGGAAGAACGATGACAAGATGGGCGATGCGACCCGCGCGAGTACGCGTTCTTCGCGCTCGATCACGGCGACCGACGCACCGATAGCGTGCGCCGATGCAGCCACTTCCAGGCCAATATACCCGCCGCCGATCACGACAAGCCGGGAGCCGGCGATGAGCGCGGCCTTGATGCGGTCGGCGTCGGCGATGCTGCGCAGGTCGAGGACGCCGCCGAGATCATGGCCCGGCACCGGTAGGGCGCGCGGGCGCGCGCCAGTCGCGAGAATAAGCTCGTCGTACTCCAGGTTGCTTCCGGTTGAGAGCGCAACTCTATGGCGGTCCCGGTCAATCGCGGTCGCCGTTACGCTCGTCAACAATGTGACATTGTTGGTTTGGTAGAAACCGATAGGCCGGAGCGCAACGCTCGTCTCATCCACTTCCTGTTTCAGCCAGGTCTTCGACAGCGGCGGGCGCTGGTAAGGCAGGAACGGCTCTGCTCCGACCAGCGTGATCGATCCCTTCCAGCCGAACTGGCGCAAAAACGCCGCAGCGGAACCGCCGGCATGCCCGGCACCGACGATGACGACATGAGCGGTTGTGTCCGCGTCGGTCATTGCAAGCCGTGCGGGGCCCAAGCCAACTCGTGCAGGCGCTGGGTTGTCCGCGTCACGCCTCGCAATGACTCGTGGGCGGGCATCACCCTCAACCGAACTGTCTGGCGATCTGCGCCGACAGTCGCCCGTATACCTGCCGCGCGTTCCCTTCGTACACCTTCGCCTTATCGGCCGCCGAGAAGGGCAGTTGCTCGATATAACGCTTGGTGTCGTCGTAGTGGTGCCCCGTCTCCGGATCGATGCCGCGCACCGCCCCGATCATTTCCGAGGCAAACAGGATGTTTTCAGTCGGGATCACCTTCGCCAGTAGCTCCTGTCCCGGCAGGTGATAGACGCACGTGTCAAAAAACACGTTGCGCAGTAGATGCTCGGTCAATGGCGGCAGTTTCATGTCCTGCGCGATGCCGCGGAACCGGCCCCAATGGTACGGCACCGCTCCGCCGCCATGCGGGATGATGAATTTCAGCGTCGGGAAATTCTTAAACAGATCCGATGTCAGGCACTGCATGAACGCAGCGGTATCGCCGTTCAGATAATGCGACCCGGTGGTGTGGAACGCTGGATTGCATGCCTGACTGACGTGGATCATCGCCGGAACGTCCAGCTCGACCATCTTCTCGTAGAGCGGGTACCAGTACTTATCGCCCAATGGCGGGTCCTGCCAAAATCCCCCTGATGGGTCGGGATTGAGATTGCAGCCGACGAACCCGTAGTGCTGCACGCACCGCTCCAGCTCGGCGATGCAATTGCGCGGCGAGACGCGGGCGCTTTGCGGCAGCATGCAGACGCCGATGAAGTTGCGCGGGAACAGGCTACAGACGCGATGGATGAGTTCGTTGCAGGCCGTGGCCCAGGCCTCGCTTGTGGACGCATCGCCAAGGTGATGCCCCATGCCCGCCGCACGTGGCGAGAAGATTGTCAAGTCGGTTCCGCGCTCCTGCTGCACTTTCAACTGACCGTTGACGATGGTCGCACGGATTTCATCATCGGTGATGATAGGCCGTGGCGGAGCCGCCCGTCCTTCCTTTTGGGCTGCGACCTGGTCTGTCCGCCATGCCTCATGCTGACGCGGCGACGTCGTGTAATGCCCATGGCAGTCGATGATCATTGTTTCCTCCCTCGTTCGGATCAGTCCGGAATGATCCCGCCATCCACATTGTAGGACTGACCCGTGATGTTGCGCGCGCCGGGTGAGGCCAGAAACACTGCCATCGCAGCGATGTCCTCCGGGTCATTGGCCCGTTGCAGGGGAATGGCCAATGCCCGGCGTCGCTCCATCTGGTCGATCGTAACCCCCTCCTGCTCGGCGCGCACCCGCAGGTTGGCCTCAGAGAGTGCTGTACGCGTGACACCCGGGCAGATCGCATTCACGTTGATGTTGTGCCGTCCCAACTGCTGCGACGCGGTCTTGGTCAGGGCAATCACCGCGCCCTTGCTCGCTGCGTACGCGGCATTCGACGTGCCCGCATAGCCTTTGCCGGCGATGGAGGCGATGTTGATGATTCGGCCGCTGCGCCGCGGGATCATCTCCCGCGCAACCCGTTGCAGGCAAAAGAACACACCCTTCGCATTGACTCTGTGGATGCGGTCCCAGTCTTGCTCCGTCAGATCCATGATGTCGGCGCGGCGGGTGACGCCGGCGTTGTTCACAGAAATATCTACGCGACCAAATGCCTCGATTGCCCGCCGCACCATCGCATCGATCTGCTGCAGGTCGCCGACGTCGGTCGGCACCGCCAGGCTGCGCTTCTGGAACCGGCTCACCGCGGCGGCGGTCTGCTCGGCAGCCGCCCCGTTGATATCGGCGACAATCACGTGCGCCCCGGCCTCGGCGAAGGCCATCGCACACGCCTTCCCGATGCCCTGGCCTGCGCCCGTCACCAGGGCAACCTGATCGGTCAGGATCATGACGCTGCCTCCCTTCATATTCACGCTTGGAATACGGACCGCCCGGAGGGCGGCCGTCAAGCTGTCCGGACTTATTCGGTCAGCCGTTCGCACACCGCGGTTGGAATCAAGGGACGCTCAGTGTCGACACTCACGCCAGTCAGCGTGCGTCGCATGTCGGGAGTCCGCCGCTTCTGGAAGGCCGACCGCGTGGCCTCGTCCGCGCCGTGCAGAATCCCCTGCGGCGTGTGCGAGAGCATGCCCAAGCGACGTGCGCCCGATGCATCGTCGTGCACGAACACGCTTTCATCGTAGTCGACGTTGCGGTGATAAGACGGCAGCTCTTCAGCGCTGAGATCAGACACGGCCACCTGGGGAACGAAGGTGACCACCATGAACCCGGCCGCCTCGAATGTCGCCCAGGCCGATGGCGGGAGGTGGATCCGGTCTGAGCTGATCGGAATGATGTCACGAATGTTCAGCTTGTAGGGGAACAGGTCACCCTTCCATCCGACGGTCCGCAGTGGATTGTTGCGGTAAAAGATGGAGCTGTAGGCGCCGCCATGCTTCACGCGCAGTTCCCATTCGTCGCGGCGGTCGAAGCCATAATCGCAGAGTTCGGGTAGCGTCAGCACCGTCGGATCGACCGGCGTGTGCCTGCCGACTTGAACATGCTCTGTGAGCGTCAGTGGTGCTGGTGATTCAATCACCAACAGCCGGCATGCTGCCGAGGTCGGGTTCAATGCGAACGTCACTCCCTTTGGAATCAGCACGTAATCGCCCGGTTCGTAAGCCAACTGCCCGAACTCGGTCACAAACGCGCCGGATCCTTCGTGCACGAAGTAGAGCAGATCGCCATCGGTGTTGCGGTATGCGAAAGGCATCGCCTGGGTGCGCCGGCTGATCGCGATCGAGACGTCCGCATTGGCCAGCAGCACTTCGGGCACGCCCCGCTGATCGTGTTGATCGGGCGGCTCAACGCGTGCCGTATCGACCAGCCGTCGCGGATGCAGAGTGCCTTCGACACGCACGATTTCGTTGGGCCCATCCGTTCGGTAGACCATCGCCACCGGGCCGAAGAAGCCTTGCCGGCTGATATGCTCTTCCCTGAGCTCACCAAGTCCCACACGTGCCTGCCGCACATGCCGCCCCCGTGCCACGTGGATCCACGATCGCATGACGCTCACTCCTCTGCAGCGTGATCGGACACCCATCATAGCACAACCGGCGCTCATCCCGACCCGGCCGTCAGTGGCGTCGCCGCCCTCTGCACGGAGTGCCTGACCGATTGCTCGTGCGCGGGCCGAGGTCCGGTAGCAGCGCCGGTCCCGCAGGCGAATGCCGCGAGCCATCCGTAGCGGGCAGGCATCGCTCGGGCCGATACATCTCAGTCAGAGCACGGCTCGCCAATGCGGGAATAATTACGCGCTCTTGTCGGTAGAGTTGCAGAGCAAAGAACCGCATGGCGGCGGGGCCGCAGAGCCTCGCCAGCCGCTACTGGCAACTGCCGGCACGCCGCGGTGGGATTTACGGCTGATGGCAAGAAACAGCGAAACGATGGAGGCTGCGGCCATGGATCCGAACTATGCAACAAGAGGCGGGTTAAGCAATCGTAGTCTCGGAACCCTCGTGAATGACGTGAAGACGTGGGCCGCGACCGCGTCAGTCAGTAGGCCGAGCCTATGTGTCCCGGCAGGACGCCGGCCGGATAGCATCGGCCAAGCCGGTATCCACCATGCGGCCACCTCTCCTGCAGGCGGGACGCTGAGGTCGGAAATTGATCCGGCGCCACGACGGCGTGCTTTGCTATGCCGAGGCGTGGGAAGCGTGGTCGTGACTGCCCTCGCTATGATAGGTCGTCGCGCAATCGCCGCCGATGCCATGGTTGCGATCGACAACTTCACCTTTTCGCCGAACCCCCTCACTGTTGCGCGGGGTACGACCATAAGCTGGATGAACCGCGATGACATTCCACATGCCATCTACTGTCCGGCATTGAGCCTGCGCTCACAACCACTCGAGACGAATGACATATTTCGACATCGATTCGACCACGCAGGCGCATTCGACTACATCTGCTCGATCCATCCCCATATGCGCGGCCGAATCGTTGTGTCGGGTTTATGAACCTCAAGCCAGGCCCTGCCCGAGACTTTCAGCGGCTGAGAGAGGCGAGTGAGGGCTGACGATTGCTCGCCCGCGACAAGATCCCGCGATGCAGCTTCGAACTGCTACCCGGTGTACTCCTGCTGTGCATTTCTGTAGCCATGTTGTCGTGGTCCCTACCGCGTCTTAAACAGGCATTCCTGGACGAAGAGACTGTCGTACCTACCACACACATTTCGGTTGGCTCAGATTGTGAGTTCGGTCAAAGAGCTCGGATCGAATTTCATGTTGATGCTAGAATGCCAACGACGTTTACATTGGCGCTTCTACATATCGGCATACCGTCGTCATCGCATCCCTGTGAATACATTTACGTCCGCTTTCCAGGACACATCGACAGAGTCTATGCCGACAGAATACCAAACCCGATGTCGTCAACCGAATTCAAAGAGGATATCTATGTGCATCTTCCGGGGCAGCGGCCACAACTGGCGAACGCAGTTCTCGATTCTTCCGTCGGAGACGATGTCAGATTGACAGTGGCCATCAAAAAACTACCCGAAAACGTCCGATCCGGGGACATTTACGTTAAAGGTCAGCTCAGTGCGTTCCTATATGCCCGCTCATCTTCGGAGCGAGTTCTCCATTACTGGATCAGATTGCCTGGGAGCCAAATTCGTCAAGGATGTCAAAGCGACGCCGAATGCGAGGACGACTACATCGCGGACAATCGTCAACTCGGCGTGATAGACTTGATCTTCTCAAGGGACCTCGTGATCGAATCGGTGTTGCTTGCAAAGTCGGCCGAAGCGCTCACCCGGGACGGAAAGGCTCGAATCACCACAGAGAATGTGTCCGGCGCGATCGTGGCCGAAGACAAGGAGAATGCCAGGTCTCGCGACGTGGTGGTTTTATATGCAGGCGCTCTGTTCGCAGCGGCCATCGCAGTCTTGATAGACGGTGTTATGGAGTTCCTTCGCTGCGCCGTGAGGGCGGATCGCAGCCGATGACCAACAATGATGCCCCGTACAGTGGCTCGTGCATTCAAACTACGCTAGATGCTCCACACCTCAAGGAACGAGCGCTATTCCTAGACCTTGGCACAAAGGTCGGGGCAGCGACGCCCCGATACCGTGGCTTCCCGGCTTACAGGCCGGGTCACGCCATCCTGCTCGGAATTCGCTCGCTGGAAGTGAACCACTAGCTGCGGGCGCTCGGCGATTGCGAGACTGATTCGGTCGAACGCAAACCGGCGCGTCGAATGCACCTGGTGGGCGCATTCGACGGCGATTTGGCGATGATCATGCCGTTCGCAGTATCAATGTTATTCACGTTCGTTCCGGCTCGTCGTCGATTAGCTGACAACCGGCGCGCTGACCTCAATCCGCAGTGGCCGCGTCGATCTGCAGCTCGCCATCGCCGTTGATCTCCTCCAGCGAACGCCGCGCCGTCTCAGGGATCACGAACAACGTGCAGGCGGCGCCGACCAGCGAGGTTGCCGCGAGCAGCAGAATAACGCCCTGCTCGCCCAGGATGCCGAATAGCAGCGGAAAGACGAAGGCGGCGATCGAGGCCCCGATGCGACCGCCAACGACAGTGATCGCCTGACCCATCGTGCGGATGCGCGTCGGGCTGACCTCCACGCCGAGCATACCGGCGCCGGCGACCGTCCCTGGCCCCACGACGATCATGATATTGTACAGCCCGAGCAGCGCCAGCCCAAGCAGCGGCGTCGCGACCGCCGCGTCGTGCAGCCAGGCGAACAGGCCGAGTGCGATCCCTGCGCCGAGGAAGCCCAAAGTGGCGAGTGGCTTGCGCCCCATGCGATCGACCACCAGCGCACCCACGACCCCCGCCGGCAGGATGAAGACAACCGACACCGCGAGGGCGAAGATCGCCGGGGTCATACCGAGGCTGTGCGCGATCAACGATGGGCCGAAAAGGATGCCCGAGTAGATCACGATGTCGAACAGCAACCAGATCAACGCCGCGCCGAAGATCGCCGGCGCGTGCTCGGCGAACACCTGGCCAAACGGCCGGCGGTCGCGCCCGAGCGGCCGCTCTACCGGGCCACCTGCGACCTGCTGCACGACCTCGGCGGCCCCTGCAGTGTCGCCGGCGAGCCGGGCGAGGAAGCGCGCGGTCTCCGGCATCCTGCGTCGCAAATACAGCACGGAGATTGCCGGCACGGCACCGAAAGCCAGCACGATCCGCCAGCGCAGATCCGGCGCGATGCCGGTATCCATCAACACCAGCGACAACAGGGCTGCCACCATCGCCCCCGCCTGCCACATGACGCCGAAGCCAAGCCCGATCTTCAAGCCACGGTTCGGTCGGTTGGCGTGCTCGGCCATGATGGTCGGCGACAGCACGTAATCGGCGCCGACGCCGATACCGAGAACAAAGCGGATCGCGATCAGCCACCACAGGGTTGGGGCAAAAATCTGCGCGAATGCTGCCACTGCCATGAGCATCACGTCGTAGCCGTAAAATTTCTTTCGCCCGATCTGCGCCAGCGGGCCGAAGATCAGCGCCCCGAGCGCGGCTCCGACCAATGCCGAGCCGGCGAGCGCGCCGCTCTCGAGTCCGGTCAGGTGCTTCACCCCGAACGAAGCGAGCACGAGGGGCAGCACGATGCCGATTGACGACAGGTCGTAACCGTCTGTGAACACCCCCATTCCGGTGGTGAACAAGGCGAGCCAGTGGAAGCGCTTGAATTTTTGTTCATCGAGCGTGGCGAAAGGCAGGACGGCCATGTGGTGGTTCCCTTTTGTCTACGAGTGCCGGCCCCACTAACTCAGAATGGTTCCCTTCCGTGTTGCAGCGGCGCGAAGGTTCTGTGACGGTTAGGTTGATGGCGGCGATCTGGGCCGGCGCGGCCGAGGGTGCGGCTCGTCGCGGCTGACGCCACGACAACCCCACAGCGACGAGGGCGGGCCATGAGGGGTTTCGCTTGCCGAAACACAACAGGTAGGCAAGCCGTCACCAGCTGACCGCGAAGGCAAACCCGAAAACCAGTAGACCGACAAATCAGGATCAAGTCGGGTCGCGTCACGCCCGGCATCCGCAGCAGCATGGCAAGCGTCGCGGGAATCACGGTCAAGTATGCGCCCCAAAGCGGCGCGGCCGGCACCTCGCTCCTCAGACCATCACGGGTGCGCGTCAGCATCTGCGGTGCCGGAACGGCGCCATAGGCGATGGACCCGGCGGCGACGAAATCCAGCCACCTGTATTCCCCGACCTTTTGCCAAAGCACCTCGCGTAGCGCGCAGCCCACTTGCCGCAGGGCCGAGAACAATCTGCAGACGCAACCGAAGTGTCGTCGCGAGGGTGGTCGATCCCGTGAATTCCGCGCTCATGGCGGTTGGGTCCCAGACGGGGGGTCGCCACCCACCTGCGCCGGCCGAGACGGTTGCGTTGAAACCCGACCTTCTGCTGCCTCGAGCCCTACATGGACGCGGGCCCCTCAGGGTGATCGTGCCGCGCGCCGGTTGCTGCCGTTCTGGTGCAGGATAAGAGCCGAGGCGGTCCCGTCAGGCGCTAGCTCGAAGGTGATCTGCGCATCCGCGACCCGGGAGAAGAACCGCGTGTCGCTCTCTGGAAAGACCTCTTGCTCGTGCTGACCGGTGGCCTGCACCATCAATCGCCCGTCCCTTGGCGTCACGGTCAGAACAAACCTCGGCGTCAACGGGTAGCGCCCTGCATACGCAGCCAGTTTGGCCGGATCGATTGACACCTGCCGGTGCAACGCCGGCAATGGAAAATTCGGGTCGAGAAGATGGCGCCCGAGCCCCGGGGTTGTGCTCCAGTCTGCAATGAACGGGGGCGCCAAGTAACCCGTGTTGGACAACAGCACGGTGGCTATGGCGGTCCGCGCCGAGTAGCCGATAAAGCTCGAATAACCGCCGGTCCCGCCATCCTTTACGACGAGTTCGTCATTATGCGCAGTTTCGACAAACCAGCCGCCTGCCGCGTAGACACCGTTTTTGTTGGTCTGACGGCGCACCTCCAGCAGGCTCCGGAACGCGGGCGTCAAATCGGTTTTCCGCTTGCCCTGAGCGGCGTCCAGGAAGCGCATCATATCATTTGCTGTCGAGCGCAGCGCGCCGGCGCCAGCGAGTGTCGGGAGATCCCAGCCTGGGACGGGGTGCAGTGACTTGTCGTGGCCTTGTGCGAGCCGCTCGCGCATCGCAGGGGTCAGCGCGATGCGCGTATCGCTTAATCCCAACGGCTTGCAAATGCGCGACACGACGAGCTCCTCATAGCCACGACCCGCCTTAAGCGCGAGGACATGTCCCAAGAGCCCGAACCCCAAATTGGCATATTCGTAATGCGACCCCGGATAGTATCGCGGCGCGTATTCGGACAAGAATTCGTAGAGTTGCTCGACGGTGTAATCGGCATAGGGATTTTCGAGGTCCCGCGGCCTGAAATTCGTCGGCACGCTCGGCAGACCGGACGTATAAGTGACCAAATCAAGGAGGGAGATCGGCTTGTTGTCGAAGGGCTTGGGTCGGCCTTCGGCAGGCAGATATTTCGCTACCGGGTCGGTCAGCGTGACCTCGCCACGCGCCACCGCGTCCGCCAGCAGCAGCGCCGTGAACACCTTGGTGACCGAGCCGATCTCAAAGACGGTGTCGCCGTCGAGGGGGCGGCCTCGTTGCTCGCCCGCTGTGCCGTAAGTGACGAGGTGCGGGCCAGCGTCGTCCCGGATCAGCGCGACATACCCGGGACTTTCTTGCCCGGCATCGACCCTTGATGCCAGCACTGACCGAATTGCGTCCGAGGTTGGGGCCCGATCGGGTAGCGGCGCGGCGGCGTCATTACTGGCTCCGCCTTCCTGCTGTGCGTAGCTGGCGATAGCGATGACCGGCTGGGCAAGTGCCGCGAGCAGCAGCCCCCGGCGGTTAACGTGGACGCCTCTCACTCACCGCACCCCCGCGAGATTGGATGCAAAGCAGATCAGGTTGTCGTCGAGATCCCCGACGATCAGACTACGCATGGCCCACGGCTCGTCGCGAGGTGCCTGCCAGATGCGAGCGCCTGCGGCCTGCAATTGTTGGTGCAGCGGGTTGACGTCCGAGACCTCAATGAATGCGCTCAGCAAAGCCTCACCTGCTGTATGGTCGATTACAGGTTTGCTGACGTGGCGGATCGCCAAAATCGCTTCGTCACGCGCTACATGAGCGTAGAAGGGAACATCGCCATAGACGAACAATGGATGAAATCCAAGCGGGCCAGTATAATAGGCGAGCGCCGCCTGGAAATCTTTAACGAACAGGTTCGGAATTGTCTGTTTCAACATGAGCGGGAGTCCTGATTCCGTGGATCCGCTTACTTGCCGACTGGTATCGCTCCGATAATGGCTGATCTGGCGCCCTTTGTCTGTTACATATCGTGTCGGGCTCGCGCCTCTGCGGATGTGCGGAACGCAAGCAAGATTTCTGCACCACACACCACAGAGATGGTGGACCAAAGGCTTAGCTGGATCCAATCTGAC
>Ga0123356_10007581_pt1 | contig 10821 bp, 10 predicted proteins | sample TergutEmb28metaG_2_FD_92546 | JGI IMG/M metagenome (GOLD analysis project Ga0123356, IMG submission 92546) | Embiratermes neotenicus P3 segment gut microbial communities from Petit-Saut dam, French Guiana - Emb289 P3 | ecosystem: Host-associated > Arthropoda: Insects > Digestive system > Gut ... | reverse complement strand
TTGCGGCTTGATAAACTGATTCAAAAAATCCAAATCAGCGAGGATGTATCCAATGAACCCTATGTTGCCCTGATTAAACGTATGGTAGTTACTGATAAAATTGATTTTGATACAGCAAAAATTTTAATTTCTGAATATAAAAAAGCAGGAGGAAGAAAATAATGAATAATTATGTAATTCCGGATGCCGCCGGAGAAAATGCGGCTATGAACTCGATGGGTGCTTCATTTGTTTTGGTATTAGTGCTTGTTTTTTTTGCAGGAATAATAGTATTGCAGGTTTTTTTGTCAAAAAAAGAAAATAAGTGGCTGGGTTTGATTCTGCCAATAATATCTTTGTGTATATCTTTAATTACTGTTTTTAACATAACTGCATTCACTGCTGTAACAGTATCTACAACAGCTTCATCATCTGACATAGTCCTTTATGAACATGGATTTGCCGAATTGCAGGATACTCCGGAAATTTACGAAACAAGGCGGATATTTCCGACATCATCATTGGTTTTTTCTGTAGTAAGTATTTTTCTTATTTACAATATTCCAACCATAGTTTTAATGACAATATATGCAGCTTGCAGGGAAAAACAGCGTCAAAAGAAAGCGCTGGAAAAAATGCAGGCGCAGGATTTAGGGTAATATAAACATGATTCTCTACGATCCTTGTGCATTAACAAAACATCGTGATTACGGAATCATGATTCCTGTTGGACGTAACAGAGAAAGCCGGGTATTGGAATTTTTGGATGGCATTTTTCCTGTATTGGATTTTAATGAAGCCAGAAAAATATTAAAAATAAATGAGCCGTCATTATCCAGAGAAGATCTGGAACGCATTCACTGCAAGGATTTTATTGCAAAGTTATACGGAAATGATTTAAAAACAGAATTGTTAAAAACCTATGAACTTATTGATGCTGATGGAAAATACAACCGTTATGAACCGGAAAAAGCTGTAAAACCTTTACAGGACATGTTTCAAACCCTGTTTGCAAGAGTCGGCGGAACATACCTTGCCTGTCTGTTAGCACTGGAAGCTGCGCTGCAAAATGCTCTGGCGGACAAAGCATTTACGAATAAAGTTTTTTCTGGTACAGGTTTTTGTTATTACCTTGGCGGCGGTATGCACCATGCCCGTTATGATGCGCCATCAGGATTCTGCCTGATAAACGATATAACTGCCGCAGCTTTTAAACTTCTGGCAGAAAAATCAATGCGATTAATCTGGATAATCGATCTTGATGCGCATAAAGGAGACGGAACTGCTGAACTTGTCCAATTTGCCAGGGATAGGGGAGAGTTGGGAATTCCGCAAGAGGATCCGCATAATGAAATACAATCAGATAATACATCAAAAAATGATAAACCTAACATTCTAACTCTATCTGTTCACATGGCAAGGGGATGGCCGCTGGACAGTGAAAGTCTTGCAATAGCTGAAACAGGAAGAGCTCCCCTGATTCCTTCCGATGTCGATATTGGAATTGAATCCGGCGAAGAAGCCGAATATACTTCAAGGTTTGCAGACGGTATTCGCAGGCTCGAGTGTTTAAGCGGCGGTAAACCAGACTTTGTACTTGTCGAAGACGGCGCAGATCCTTACGAACATGACGGACTTCCTTCTACAAGTCTTATACGTTTAACTCTGGATCAATGTATTGATCGGAATCTGTATTTATTCAACTATCTTCAGGAACATTCCATTCCTTCCGCTTGGGTTCAAGGCGGAGGATACGGAGAACGGGCATGGGAACCATCAGCGCATTTTTTAAAGAGAGTATTTCCGGTAAAATTGACAAGTACTGTTAAAATCATGTAAAGTATATAAATTATGTTTTAAGAGGGGATGAGTTATGGAACTGGTAAAAAACGGAAAAACAAAAGATGTTTATAAACTGCCCGACGGCAATTATTTGTTCAAATTTAAAGATACAGTTACAGGGCATGCTCCAGGCGTATCCGACCCCGGCGGCAACAAAGTTGTAGGGTCTGTAGACGGAGTGGGGTCAGCTGCTCTAAAAATGTCAGCATATTACTTTGAACTTTTTAAAAAAAAGGGTATTTCTACGCATTATGTAAGCGCAGATTCATCAAAAAACGAAATGATAGTCCGCCCTGCAGTATTTTTTGGCCAGGGGCTTGAATTTGTAGTCAGGTATAAGGCAGTTGGTAGTTTTGTAAGAAGATTCGGTCTTTATTGCAAAGACGGAGATGAATTGCCGAATGTATTTGAAGTTACTTTAAAAGACGATGAAAGAGAGGATCCTCCTGTAACAAAAGAAATTCTTGCTGCGCTTAAACTGTTAACTCCTGATCAATACGATGAAATACGCAGTCAGACCATTAAAGTCTGCGATATCATTAAAAACGATCTTAAAAGCCGTGGTCTTGAACTTATCGATATAAAAGTTGAATTTGCCATAGTCGACGGAAAAATTGCGCTTATAGACGAAATCAGCTCCGGAAATATGCGTGTGTATCAGGACGGAAAAAAAGTAGACTATATTACGCTGTCAAATATAATATCAGGATAAAATATCAATTATTTCAGCCTGTCTTAGTCTGTAAATGTTATGATTTTTTAATATACATTTTCATAATCTCTTGCCATTAATAGTACAATAGTGTATAATTTTACAAAGTCAGTTTGCACTTGGGAGGGGAGAACTGAAATTTTCTAAATTTGCCCTGCTTTTTTTGGCAGCGGGGATCCTTTTACAATTACCAATAATCTCTGCTCAGGAAACATCAAACCTTCAGGAAGATAATCTCTTTTTTGGGGATGAACAGCTCCTGGATGAAAACCCTCATTTGACCAATGAACGGAACCTGACATTCACAAATGACGGTTCATCTGACTTGACGCAGCCAGGCATGGATGCCTGGGCTATTGTGCAAATGGTACTGGTTCTTGTTCTTGCCGCTGCAGCAATATACGGCGTTGTCTTTATCATTAAACGCGCTTCAAAACGGACTGTCGTAAACGATCCATATTTAAAAGTTCTGGCAAATTCGCATTTAGGCGCCAACCGTTATGTGCATATTGTTTCTGTCGGATCGAGAGTTTGGCTTTTGGGAGCAAGCGACGGCGGAGTAAATCTTATCAGCGAGATTGATGATAAGGATGTAATAAATGCAATGCTGCTGGATGATTCAAGAAAAAGCGCCGACAATACGCAGGGGCGTTTCCCTGATTTTCTTTCAATTCTGAAGCGGATGGGTACTTCTGTACAGCCGCGAACTCCTGGCGCCAATGAAATCCGCAAGCGCCGTGAAAGGCTCAAGGGGCTTTGAAATGCGGCAACTATCATTAAAAATAATTATTTTTTTATTTATTTTTATACCTGTAATTGCAGATGCGCAGGTCTGGGATCCGAATATGTCGGTTTCCGGCACAATGGATATGTTAAGTCCTGACGGACCGCCTGTTATTCCATTTATTGATTTAACTGTACGCAATCCTTCATCGGGGCAGGAAGTGGCTTTTTCGCTTCAGTTACTGCTTCTTTTAACTGTTCTTTCACTGGCTCCCAGCATCATTATTCTTATGACAAGCTTTTTGCGGGTTTCCATTGTTCTTGATTTTATAAAACGCGCTCTTTCGTTGCAGCAGGTGCCGCCCAACCAGGTGCTTTTGGGTATTTCGCTTTTCCTGACTGTGTTTATAATGTGGCCTACATTTACAGCTGTTTATAACAATGCAATACAGCCGCTTGCCGCAGGTGAACTTTCCGTCGAAAACGCATACAGGGAAGCAGAAGCCCCGCTGCGGTTATTCATGTACAGCCAGATGAGAGACCGCCCGGAAAACATTCGTTTGTTTATGGCGATGCGCGGACTTGACCGCCCCGATACGTTAGCTGATGTTCCGACCTATGTTTTAATTCCCGCATTTATCCTTAATGAGCTGACTGTAGCTTTTAAAATGGGAATACTTCTGTTTATTCCTTTTATAGTTATTGATTTTGTTGTGGCAAGCGCTCTTATGTCGATGGGTATGATCATGCTCCCTCCTGTCATGATATCAATGCCTTTTAAATTAATTCTGTTTGTTCTTGTTGACGGATGGGGGCTCCTGACAGATCAGCTTGTCCGTTCTTTTATGTAGAGGTAAAAAATGAGTATCGGCGACATAGTAAGTCTTTTGCGCGGAGGGATATTACAGGTATTGACAATGGCGGCTCCGCTTTTGTTATCTGCATTGGCAGTAGGTTTGATTGTGGCGATATTGCAGGCTGCCACATCAATTCAGGAGCAGACACTTACCTTTGTACCAAAGGTATTTGTAATTCTTATAATGCTTGCGATTTTCGGCGGACTGATGTTCACATCACTTGGCAATTTTACAACGGAATTATTCAGCAGAATTTCCGGTTTGGCGCGCTGACAGTGAGCAGATAACAGTGAACGGCAGAAACACAAAAAGGGATTTAAATGATTGAAAATGACATCCTGCAGAACATTCTCTCTTTTGGTCCGGTGTTTCTCCTGATCGCCGCAAGGGCTCTTGCAATGATGCAGGTTGCTCCGCTTCTTTCGTCGGAAGCTATCCCTCAAACAGTTAAAATAGCGCTTGCCGGCCTTGCTGCATTTGCAGTTATTCCCACAGCTGAAATATTTATGGCAGCTAACTCTCCGGACGGTATCGTAACGCTTCCGGGCGGCTCATTAAGCGATCTGCGTTATGAGACATTCAGCCTTCGCTTTGGACTTCTTGTAATCGGCGAAGCGGTTATCGGCATTATAATCGGTTTTTACATGACAATTATTTTTGCCGCATTCTCTACAGCAGGGCAGTTTTTCTCGCTGCAAATGGGTTTCGGCGCTTCAGAAACTTTTGACCCTGTTGCCCAGGTTGAAAACCCGCTTATGGGACAGTACTTTAACCTTGTTTCGATGCTGATTTTTGTAACGATTGGCGGATTTCATCAATTGTTTCTCGGCGGGTTTTGGCGATCGGTACAGACAATAAACATCATTTCATTAATCGACGGAAGAGAACCTGTCATAACCATGGTTGTTTCAGGTTTATCAAGACTGTTTATGGATGCGATGATTATATCGCTGCCTATTCTTGGAACTTTATTTCTTACATCACTTACAACAGGATTGATTTCCAAAGCATCACCACAGGTAAACATTCTTTCGGAAGGATTTCCGATTTCCATTTTAACGGCTTTCCTGCTTATTTTTGCATCTCTTCCGTTTTTGGTCGAAGCTTTTTCCAGAATCATCAATTCCGGTTTTGGAAATATTCAAACCCTCTACACCATGATTGGCAGACAGATAACAATAGGAGGGTATTAATAGTGAACTCGAACCTTCAGTTCGGTGAACAGATAAAAGTGAACGGACAGGCTGATAGATATTTTTTCCCTGTTAACTTTTCATTGTTAATTGATTTACAGTGGTTTGCGGACAGCGACGATGAAGATGCTCCCGGCAAAACCGAACAGCCGACAGAACATAAATTAAAAAGGTTACGCGAAGAAGGTCAGGTAGTAAAAAGCCAGGAATTAATCGGAGCAATTGGTTTGTTTGTTCCGGGGCTTTTACTGCTTTTTCTTGCGCCCTCCATGCTTCGAACCTGCGTTGAAATGGTCAGGTTTTTTTTCCTGCGGATTACAGAACTGGATCCAACACAGGACGGATTAATCGCAGTGGTTTTTTTGCGGTATTTTCTTATTCTTGCTTTGCCGGTTCTGATTATCGCCGTTATTGCAGCGATATTATCCAATCTTGTACAGCTTGGCGGTTTTTTGTTTACAACAAAACCATTGATGCCGCAATTTTCCAAAGCGCTGCCTAAGTTCGGACAGTATTTTAAAAGAATTTTTTCCGCAGAAGGATTATTTAATCTTGGAAAATCCCTGGCAAAAATTATTATTATCGGAGTTGTTGCATTTTTATTTATAAACTCAGAAATTGAAAAATTGCTTAACCTGCAAAAATCAGATGTCTATACAGGTCTTGTCCTTGTAGCGGGAATCGCAATCAGAATGATAATTGTAACGGCAGTACTGCTGCTTGTACTTGGAATTGCAGATTATTTTTTCCAGCGCTGGCGGTTCCGCGAAAGGCACAAGATGACCCGTTATGAAATAAAAGAAGAATTAAAAATGTATGAAGCCGATCCGATGATACAAAGCAGGATACGAAGCCGCTTCCGCGATCTTTTAAAACAGAATATCGCAGTAGCTGTTCCGACTGCTGATGTTGTTATAACAAACCCGACTCACCTTGCAGTAGCATTAAAGTACGATCAAAGATCAATGCCAGGTCCGATGGTTGTCGCTCTCGGCGCTGATGCAATTTCTGCAAGGATCAGGGAGATTGCGCAGGAACATGATGTTCCTTTGGTTGAAAATAAACCGCTTGCCTGGGCGCTGTACCGTGAAACAAGCGTAGGTGACATTATTCCCGAATCGCACTGGAATGCAGTGGCAATGGTTTTATCCAAAGTCTGGACTCTTAACGAACAGCGGCGTGAAAGGATGAGTGCATGAAGTACCGCATAATGATTGTGTTTAACGAGGAGATGATATATGGCTGATATAGCGCAGGGTTCGGAAGGAACAGTTTCACGTAACCCGCTGAATTTTCTGAAAGACAGTTTTCCCGCTGTTGCAGTAATTACGATTGTAATTGCCATTATCCTTCCCATGCCTACAATTCTTCTTGATGCATTAATGGCATTAAATCTTGTTTTTTCGCTTTTAATACTTTTAATTGTTTTATATACCCGGAAACCTACAGAGTTCAGTCTTTTTCCGACTGTACTGCTTGTTACTACAGTATTCAGCCTTGCATTAAATGTTTCTTCTACACGTCTTATTCTGACGCAGGGAGCGCGTTTCGACGGAAGAATGATTAAGGCATTCTCGAGCTTTGTTGTAGGTACAACAGGGAACGAAGGAATTGTTGTTGGTTTGATAATCTTTATCATTATTATCGCAGTACAGGTTGTTGTTATTACAAAGGGCGCAACACGCGTTTCAGAAGTTGCAGCGCGTTTTACACTGGACAGCATGCAGGTAAAAATGATGGCTGTAGAAACCGAATACAGCGCCGGAGCAATTACCGAAGATGAAGCTCAAAAAAGAAAAGCGCAGATACAAAAAGAATCTGACTTTTACGGATCGATGGACGGTGCCAGTAAATTTATTTCCGGTAATGTCAAGATTGGAGTGTTCATTATAATTGTCGAAATGCTCGGCGGATTTATTATAGGTTCTGTCATGTACGGCGAATCAGATGTAGTGCCGACTTACATCAGCCTTGCAATCGGGGATGGTCTTGTTACACAGCTTCCGGCGCTTCTTGTTTCTACTGCAATGGGTATTGTTGTAACAAGAGCTGCTGCAACGGGAGTTCTTGCCGATCAGGTAATTGAACAGATTTTTTCCAGGGATGCAATTGTATACTGGATTTGCACCGGCGTACTTTTATTCCTTTCCGCATTGCCTGGTTTTCCGTGGTATGTGTTGCTTCCGATGGCAGGACTGGTTGCCTTTCATGCATTCAGAATCGGAAGACAAAAAAAGCAGGCGGAAAGTTTTAACGAAATGATGTCAAAAACCCGCGATCAAAAAGAAGAAAAACCGGTAGATTTTTCGCCGGTTGTTCCGCTTGATCCCCTGTCTTTGGAATTGGGTTACGGTCTGGTTCCGCTTGTAGAAAAAGAAAAAGGAGCTGAACTTCTTGAAAGGGTTCAGGGAGTAAGGCGGCAGTCGGCTTATGATCTGGGTCTTGTTATTCCCAAAGTGCGTATAATAGATAATTCCATTTTGGAACCTTCCGAATACTGTTTTAAAATTAAAGGAGTAGATTCAGGCCGCGGAAAAATCCGCCTGGGTTATTATCTTTGCATAAATCCGGGAATGGTAACCCATGAAATACCCGGAGAAAAAACAGTAGATCCGGCTTTCGGGCTTCCTGCGATTTGGATCGATCAGGAAAAAAGAGATGAAGCCGAACGCGCCGGTTATACTGTAGTTGATCCGCCTTCGATAATTGCAACTCATTTAACCGAAATTATACGCAGATCCGCGGCAGACATTCTTGGGATGCAGGATACACAGGCGATACTGGATACGCTTCGCAAGGAATACCCGGCTGTTGTTGACGAAGTGCTCAGGGAAGGCAGGGGATTGCGCATAACAGAGATACAGAAAATTCTTCACGGACTTTTGCGTGAAAGGGTATCTATACGCAATATGGTTTCCATTCTGGAAGCAATTGCCGATTATGCCCATGTATCCAAAAACATCTGGTTCCTTACCGAAAAGGCAAGACAGGCAATTGCCAATCAAATTTGCTATCAGTATGCAGATGATGATCGCAGGCTTAGGGTACTTACGATAGACCCTTCCCTGGAACAGAGGATCATCGATGCAAAATATGAAACAGCCTCGGGGCTTGTCTGCGCGCTCGATCCGCCGACACAAAAGGCATGGATTAAAGCAGTTGTTAAAGCCGTAACGGCAGTCAAGGAAAAAGGATGGATGCCTGTTATCCTGTGTTCTGAGCAAGCGCGCTTCCTTGTAAAAAATTCAACAGATCGTGAATTGCCGGAACTTGCGGTTTTATCAGTTCCGGAAATTGTAACAGATATTATACCCGAAGCAGTAGGCGTGATAAGAATAGATGATACGGCATCCGGCGGATTTGCAGCCGGATCGTCAACGGAGTAATTAATATGGAAATGTATACTTTCAGGGGCGAAAGCCGGATGGACTGTGAACTTAAAATTGCCGAAAAATATAAAAGGCCGTTTCATATTCTCAGGGAAAAGGAAATCAGGGTTGGCGGTATTTTGGGTATGTTTTCCAAACCAGCAGTTGAAGTTGAATTTTACTTTTCTCCGTTAAGTAAATCTTTCTCCGCGGTTTCTCAGACGCAAGGTTATAATCCCAAACCTGTTTCCTGGGAAGTATCCGATTACAGGCAGCGTCAGTACGCAGATCCGGCATCGAAAACAAATCTTGAAGAAGAAAAGAAAAAGGTAATTGCCGCCGCAAGAAAAAACATGGATGAAATATCAGCCAGCGGCAAAGAAGCATCGCAGCAAATTCTTGATGCCCTAAAGGAAATTAAGGAAAGATTTGATTCAACAGGAACTGCAGGCAGTTTAAAAAATGATGATCATCCTGCTTTTGTACGTACTGCAGAACTTTTAAAGTCAAACGATTTTTCGGAAAAATTTATAAAAAATATGATTGATAAGCTGCGCAGGGAACTTTCTCTTGAACAGCTTGAAAAACCGGGAATTGTGCAGGATCGTCTTCTTGAATGGATAGGGGAAAGCATAAATATTTTTAAGGAAGATGATGTAATGCGCAAACCAAGGATAATGGTTCTTATCGGTCCTACCGGAGTAGGCAAAACAACTACCATTACCAAACTGGCGGCAATTTACGGAATCGGAACTGATGAAATACAGGCGGTTGATGTAAGAATGATAACCATTGACGCATTCCGTATCTGCGCCAAAGAACAACTGGAACAAATCGGAAATATTATGCAAATACCTGTTTCCTGTGTTGTTAATAAACAGGATTTACGAAAAGAAATTGGAATTTACAGCGAAGATACGGATCTTTTTTTAATTGATACAATAGGAAAAAGCCAGAAGGATTCATCAAAAATCGGTGAAATGAAAGAGATACTTGACGGCGCTCCGAGGCATACAGAATACCATCTGGTTATCGGCGCGGGAACAAAGGCTTCGGACATAGAAGATATATTAAGACAGTTTGAACCGTTTAACTATAAATCAGTTATACTTTCAAAAATGGATGAAACAAACTCATATGGGAATGTAATTTCCGCTCTTGCCGATAAAAATAAATGTATATCATATCTTACAGTAGGACAGTCAGTACCTGTAGATATTAAAAGAGCGACAGTTATGCATTTTCTGACCAATCTGGAAGGCTTTAATGTAGATCGTGAAAAATATGAAAAACTTTTTCCTTCGGGAAAGGCGAATCAGTTTAAATGGAGATAAATCCATCAGCCAGGGTGGATTAGATTTTATTGCGCTGGTATGTGTTTGCGCAGTATGGAGGTAAAATGGAAGATCAAGCTGAAAAATTACGGGAAATAATGAAACGGAAAAAAGGCAGTGCGCAAACCGAAAGTACGCCTTCGGCTAAAAGTTCATCACAGGTAAAACAAAATATCAAATCCGCTGACAAAGCCCGCATAATTACTGTTACTTCCGGCAAGGGCGGTGTTGGAAAAACAAACCTTTCTGTAAATATGGCTCTTGCTTTTGCAAGACTTGGAAAAAAAGTCATTGTTATGGATGCAGATTTGGGGCTTGCCAACGTAAATGTAATGCTTAACATGATTCCGAAATATAATCTGTACCATGTGATCAAAAAGCAAAAAACAATCAGGGAGATTCTTGTTGAAACAGAATACGGAATTTCCATTGTAGCCGGAGCTTCAGGCTTTTCCCAGATTGCCAATATGGGAGAAGAAGACAGAAGGGATTTTATCGGCGATCTTGAAACCCTGTCCAATGCAGACATAATTATCATTGATACAAGCGCCGGAGTATCAAGCAATGTTCTGGATTTTATTGCCGCAGCGGATGATGCCGTAATCCTTACCACACCTGAGCCTACAGCTATTACCGATGCTTACGGAATTATAAAGATAATCGCAACCGAGTATGATTCGCTTAATATGGGGCTTAAGCTTGTTGTTAACCGCGCAAAGGGAGCGGCTCAGGCTAAAAGTGTGGCAGACAGAATGATTAACATTGCAGGTCAATTTTTGAATTTAAAAGTTGACTACCTTGGTTTTATATATG
>Ga0123356_10007580_pt1 | contig 10825 bp, 6 predicted proteins | sample TergutEmb28metaG_2_FD_92546 | JGI IMG/M metagenome (GOLD analysis project Ga0123356, IMG submission 92546) | Embiratermes neotenicus P3 segment gut microbial communities from Petit-Saut dam, French Guiana - Emb289 P3 | ecosystem: Host-associated > Arthropoda: Insects > Digestive system > Gut ... | reverse complement strand
TGAGTAAACAGATTAACCTCTAAATAGGAGAGAACACTGAATGGCTTTTAAAATTATCATGATCCCATTTGCGATTATCATCTCTCTATTTTCTATTTTTTTTAGCTTGCTTAAAGCAGCGGCAGCGCTCCTTGTAATAGCGGTGAAATTTACGTTCGACCGCGGTTTCGGCGCTGTCTTTGGCGCGGCCGGAGGGCTTTTGCTTGGCAGGAGGCATATTAAGGTTAGGGTGTTTTGATGGGAAAAACACTGTCCGGATCTTGATTTACAGGGTTTTAGGATGAACAGGATTTTTTTACGGTCTTATCCTGAAAATCCTGATTTTCTGTAAATCAAGATTGCCTGCGATAAACACGGTCAGACATTTTTTAATTAACCAGCGAAACGCGAGTACGGTAGAGCGGCGCGCCGTTATTACTTTTCACTACGAGCAAATAGCTGCCGGCAGAGACGTTCTTTTTATTAAGCACAAATGGCTGGCCATTACCGAGCGGGGCGTGGGTTACAACCCTGCCGCGGATATCGTACAGGGTAACCTTTGCGCCCGCTTCAACCGGGCCGCGCAGTGTTAGACCATTTACACCGGCTGTGAGCGACCACGCCGGGGTCTTGCCGCGAACGCCCGTAAAATTATATGCAATAGAGGTCTGATCCTTGGCCGCGGCGGCGATCAGTTTGTCATACACAAATCTGCCGGAAGCGGTAAGATGAGAGTTTGACCCCTCTGTTATCCAGGGTGTTGCGGCGGTTGGTTTTGTTGGAGCGTTAGGTCTTACCGCCGAAGCGCCCTCCTGTTTAAGGCAAATAGACCAGTTAGCCCAGCTTATCCGGTGTTCTTCCATAAAGTCAAACCATCTGTTTGACCATTCCACAGAAACGTCTCCGCCGCCGCTTGAATGAACAACGCCGAATTCCGAAACAAAAACAGATTTGCCGGCATCGAGAGTAGCTTTAGTTCTATCCATCGGCCCCTGCCGGTGGTTCTCATCCCCCGGGTAAAAATGCAGCGAATAAGTCAAATGCTCACCCTGAACAGGATCTTTTATGGCTACGCTCGGAAACAAACACCATAGCGGAGTGCCGATTACAATAAGGTTATTGGGATCTATAGCCCTTATCGCGTTTACAACTGTTTGTGAATATGGCTTTACCGCCCGGTTCCAATACGCCTGTACGGAATCGGCGTTAAACTCCCTCAAATTATTATCCCAAATCACAGGCCCTACAGGCTCGTTGTATATCTCATAAATCACATTAGGGTAATCTTTATATAGAGCGGCCATCTCCTGAAAAAAACTCACTGCCTGATTCGTATGCCTCTCCGCTTCATGGGAGTGCCAGTCAATAATAACATACATCCCGTGCTTTATGGCGGCGTTTACCACAGTTTTTAGCCGGTCATCGTTTTTTACTCCGCCGGAATTGTTACCTGCAATATATCCCGTTTGATCATTACCCCAGTTAGCCTCCACAGCCATAGCCGCTCTAATCAGGCTTGCTTTCCACTCATCTCTGAGCCACACTACCACCTCTTCGTTGTAGAAATCTCTGGCCTCCGGAGCGTTGCTCCAGAAAAGACTCATCCCGCGCAGCTGCACCGGCCGGTTGTTTTGGTCAAGTATCTGGCTCCCAACAACTTTTAACTGGCCATGACGCGCAACAGGACTGCCGGCAGGAGGGGTTTGCGCAAAGAGGCTGCCGGCAAAGGCAAAAACAACAGCGAAAATCATAATATTCAATTTGCAGAGCATATTCATAGGACTCCTTTACTTTGTGTGTACAGGCCTGTGTGAGCAAACTAATTTAAAGACGATAAGGACGGTAAAGACGATTTTTTCGTCCTTACCGTCCTTACAGTCCTACACCCCTGCGGACTAATTAACTAACAAAACGCGGGTTTTGTAAACGTCTTTGCCGGAGCTGTTTCTCACAACAAGCAGGTAATTACCAGCCGGAGCAACGGTTTTACTTAATGTAAACACCTGACCGCTTTTGAGCGGCGCGTGGGTTACAAGCCTGCCGCGGACGTCGTACAGAGAGACCCTCTCACCGCTTTGAGCAGGACCGCTAAGCTGCAAGCCGCCGCCTGTACGGGTGATTGACCATACGGTTTTTCCCGCTGCCTGAACTTGCGGCAGAAGAGATGAGGAGCCGCATGCCGGAACCGGACTCGGAGGAGCTCCGGTGGCGGCGCCGGTTTCCGCAAGCCTCACGTTGGTCAAAAACCAGTTTGCAGCGCTTCCGCCATACCAAAACTCTACACGGCCGTTTGTCTGATCCTGAGTCATGTCAAATTCTACAGAAAAAGATTGAAGCGTATTGGTGAGACAAATGGGATAAGCGTTGCGGTTATTGGCAAGACCGGGATTACTGGGGTTATAGAGATATCTGGAGCCGGCGCGGCCGGTGTTGTTACAAACAGTAACAGCTATTTCTCTTGGCTGCGCACTGCGCGCATCAAATGAGAGCCGGTATCTGCGGTTGTTCTTAAACTCCAAATCTCTTTGAAAAAGCCACGCGTGACCCACCTGATCGCCAGTCACAACCGGCGTGTTATATGTGAGAGTTAACTGGTTATTTGTTACGGGGCCCATAGCGTTCGACGGGTTAATATTTAAGTTACCTTCTATGTGCCAGCTATTTGTACCGCCGCTAAAATCACCGTTTTGGAGAATATTTCCACCCAGAATAAATGTTGCTGTAATATTTTGGTTTGCGTACATACCAACTAATAGCTTACCAGAACCAATATCATCTCCACCTCCGCTCCAACCGGACAAAACCCACCCTTGCGCCGGAACAGCCGTAAGCTCTACGTGCTGGCCGTAACGGTAACCGGATTTGGTAAACGAGCGGGTAACCGTACCCTGACCGACAGTGTTTACTGTAAGAGTATAGTTTTGACGCGTGGGATCGCCATATAAACGCGCCTTGTTGCGAATGTACGCGCCGGACGTCGACAGGTTACTACCTGTCCAGTTCGAACCCGTAAAGTCTGCGCTGCCTGCGAGCGCCGCGGAAGCTTGACCACCCCTTAATACCGACCAGTTCATCCAACCGATACTGTATCTGTCAAGAAACCGGAACCATATGTTGGCCTCGAGAGTATCTACATTATTTTGGTTACGCATGCCGCCGTCAGCTTCAGAGACGCCAAATTCAGTGACAAGCAGCGCCTGACCAGCATCAAGCGCAATAGTGCACCAACTGCGAAGCTGACTCTGGTGTTGTGTTCCAGGCTCGGCCGTGTAGTAATGCACGGCGTATACCAAATTGGTACCGGTTACCGGGTTACGGGACGCTTGATCTACGCGTTTGCTATAGTCGGGAGTACCTATAACTATGATAGCGTCATCGTTAAGATCCCTTATGGTCTTAACTACAGCGTCGGAGTAAGGCTTAACATGTGTAGCCCAATCGTCTCCCCTGCATGTGCTTTCGGAACTGGTGCCATAGCCGCCTTGCGGACACGGTTCGTTGAAAATTTCATATATCACGTTGGGGACGCCTCTATATAAACCGGACATTCTCGTAAAGAACGTTTGTGCATTAGCTCTGTCAGTATAGTCATGGGTGTGAAAATCTATTACTACATATATCCCCTTGGCTATGGCGGCGTTTATCACCGTAATAAAATCCTGGTTATTGGTACGATTCGGAGATACCGCCACCCGCACTACATTCGTTCTCCAGTCGTCGGCCAGAGTGTTTACCGCGCCGGCGGTATAGAAGCCTTCGCCCCCCCACCCCGGGACATTCCAAAAAAAGCTCATACCTCTGAGCTGCACAGGCTCACCGCTTTTTTGACCAACAATTCTATTGCCCACAACGTTCAACTTGCCATGTATATCCACCGGAGAACCGGCCGGCGCCGTCTGCGCACAGAGAGTACACGCAAAAACGCTAATAAGAGCAAACAATACCGGCAATTTCAGCTTTTTCATATTACAACGTCTCCTGTGTTTTTATTTAGCGAGTAAAACCCGTGTTTTGTAAACATTTTTGCCTGTGCTGTCTCTCACAACAAGCATATAACTGCCCGCCGGAGCGGCGGCTGTACTCAACATAAGCGGCTTACCGCCTGAGAACGAAACATTTTTTACCAATCTGCCGCGAACATCGTACAGAGATACTTTTGCCGCGCTGCCTAAAGCAGGGCCGTTAAGCTGCAATCCACCGCCTGTACGCGTAACCGACCACGCGGTTTTTGCGGCCGGCGAAGTGCGCGGCAGAGTTGAAACATTACAAATAACGCCGTCATTCCAGCATTCAATATTAGCCACGTTAAACTCTCTGCCATTGCCGCCGCCGGACTGGTAATTTCCTTCAAGAAGACTAATGTTTGTAATTGTCCAGTTAGTAGCGTTTATCCCATACCAAAACTCCACGCGGGCTGTAACATTTCCAGTCGCGTTCGCGACAAAATCAATATTAAAAACCTGCGGCTGAGTAGTGAGGTCGATTTCACGGGTAGGCATATATCTTGTAGCTCTTGTAGTGGTGTTTGCAACCGCAACCGCGATTTTTCTCGATTTATCAGCATGCGCCAAAAACGAGAGCCTGTACGCTTTTCCGCCCTCAAGCGCTATATCGCGCTGCTCTAAATAATAATGTTCCACATTATTGCTCTGGGAAACTATAGCAGTCTTTAATTCACCATTCTGAACACTGGGCGAATTAGCTACCCCTGTAGCGTTAAGCGATGAAGTATGCCGCCACGTAATAGGATTAGTGGTAAAACCTGAGGCGAACCTGCCGTTTCTAATAAGTCCACCCCTGTAAAACGCCGCGCCTATGTTTAAGTTTATCCCCTTTATAGTCACCGCCTGAGAAGCATTGCCGCCGCTTAAATCGCCGGTCCAATTTGTAAACTCCCACCCCGCGGCTGGAGCCGCGGTTAGAGTAACGGTTTGATCGTAATTATAATTTGGCCCGGGAGCGCTTCTGTTAATGCTGCCGCCCTCAATAGAGGCAGGTGTGGTAATAGTGTACACGGTATCTCTAATGCCGCTGGTAACGCCAAAGCTTGCAGTTCTGAGTCTGTTACGAACATATCTGCCAGACCGGGTAAGGTCTGAATTAAGATTCCTCCACCCTCCCTGGGTACTTGCTGTGGTAGAGCAAGCCGCGGAACTCTCATTTTTCTTGGTAATAGACCAGTTAGCCCAGCTTACTTTGTTTTGGTCAAGCATATTGAGCCAATCGGTCGAGTTGTCGAGATTTATAGCTCCGCTCCCGCTTGCGGCGCTCACACCCCATTCCGAAACAAAAACCGCCTGAGGATTCGTACCCCCCATCATATCGGTGACTCTGGCTTTATAAGCGTTGTGAGCGTTATCGGCGGCATAAAAATGCATAGAGTACGCAATGTTGACGTTGCTGCCGGTGCGGTTGCCGGTGACAAGATTGTTTTTTATTGTATTTACCTGACTGCCCTGCCAGCCTCCAAAAGAGCTCCACCCGGGCGTACCTACTATGACTATATTTTTATGGCCGGAACCCTCATAAACCCTTATTGTGTCTAATACCCTGTTCGCATAGTTTCTGATAGAAGTCCAATCATCCCCTACACAGGCTCCGCTGCTCCCACCGCTGGGACAAGGTTCATTGTAAATTTCATAAATGATATTGGGGTAGCGGCCCCACTCCTGAACCACGCGTTTGAAAAACTGCTCAGATTGAGACTGGTAATTGACAGCCCTGTGAGTGTGCCAGTCAACTATAACATATACTCCCCTTCTTATAGCCCCTTCTACAACTGTTCGTAACTGATTCCACTGCCCCGCCGCGTCGCCGTCAGTATACCCCGGGTTGCCTCCGCCGCCAGTATAATTGGCTGCGCCTATGGCAGCGCGTAAAACGTCTACTTTCCAGTCATGAACCAACCCCCCGACTGTACCGTCAGTGTAAAAAGGGGCGCCTTCCCCCCCGTTGCCCCAAAAAAAACTCATCCCACGCAGCTGCACGTCTTCGTTGCCGCTTTTACTGCCGCGCATTTTACCGCCGGCTATACTCAGATAGCCATGTCTGTCCACGGGACTGTTCCGAGGCGCAGAACCCGGCTCCGGCAAGGGGGACTGCGCTAAAACCGCGCCGTTCAGCGCGAAAACAAATAACGCGGCTAAAGATAAAATATGTTTCGTTTTTTTCATAATAAGCGCTCTCCTTAAATTTTGGGGCAGAAACTTCACGCAGCGCTGCCGCACGCTGTGATTTTTTCTGCCGGATATACGTTAAAAACCAATTTACCGCTTAAATAAAATACAACATTTTGGGCGAGATATAACTTCTATATTATACATTAATACACCGGGATGCGCAATAAAAAAAATAATTAACTGTACTCAATAGCAGGACAATTGCCTGCGGCGGGATAAACAAGTGTCTTTACCGTCCCCGGCATGTACGGGCGGATGGTGATCCGCCCGTAGCTGTGGGGTACGCAAAAAAAAGCCCCCGCAAGAAACGGAGGCCTTTTTTAATTATCGGGCAGCCGCGAGAGGACTGCCCTGCTTTGTACGGGCGGCCCTTGCGGCCGCCCTGTGAGCTTACTTCACAATATTTACAGGAACCTGCTGTACAACACGTTTGCCATTTACATCTCTGGCGTCAATGCGTACGAAGTACATACCTGTAGGCAGAGCGCCTTTTGTTGAGAGCTTAGCCGCAACATTGCTGCCTGAAGCCTTAACAGACTGTGACGCAACCGTAACGCCCTTAATGTTAACAAGCGAAATCTTGCCGCTTGAAATCTGAGAAGGAGCGTTCCAGTTCACGTTTATGCTGCCCCTGCTGTAGGTAGCGCGCATTGCTGTGGCGCTGTTAACCTTAGAGCGGAGGGTTTGAACTCCTACGGTAAAACCGGTACCGTAAAAGTACACATTGTCAATAGCGATAGAACCCATCCCCTGATTAGCCTCGTGACGGAACTGAAGCTCCGCAATCTTGGTAAGATCAAGAGGACGTGTCCAGCTTGACCATCCGGGAACCGCAAACTTGTCCCAGGGTATACGCGCGGCCGCCCAGGCGCCGTCGGTTCCGGGAACTTTGACTGAATACGTAGCGTCAGCTTCGGTAGTACGGGCGAGCGCCGCAGAGTCAATAACAGATATTACAAGCGTACCCATACCTATGGTTCTGTACATAAAATAGATACCTTCTACCTTGCCGCTAAGTTCACTGGGTTCAGGCAAGTGAGCGGCAGTAATGCCTGTATTCGCGTTAAAAAAGCCGCCCTTGGTTGGCGCGAGTTCAGTACCAATACCTACAAAACCGCGAATGTTTTCTCCATCAGGGTCATTCCAGCCGGAGCCCATGTTAAAGCCGATAAACGCGCCGTTGGTGTTGGAATGTCCTTTTTTGCCTTCCATAGGTTCGCCTATAGTGTACTCGTTATCTATGGCTTCAATATTTAAACCAGCTCCTCCCTGTACGCACACGGCATTACCAACCGGACACCTCTGTCCGGCTTGTGCGTGACCGGCAGGATAGACGAGATACTGAGGATCGTTCCAGAGTCCCATAATAATTTCAGACGGGGTTGCGCCAGCATTTACCGCGTCAGCGGCGTCATCGAAAGCATACCAGGGGCCGCCAAGTCTGTTCTGCGAAATATATCCGTAAACTTCAGGATCAGGATCTTCATAGAGGATGTTATCAAAATCGGATAACAGCCACGCGCCTGACGTAGGACGATTCGCCGATACTCTGCAGTCAGGGCAAAGTCCTGGGCGAGTGTAGTTTCCGCCGATGGTATGGACACTGTCAATAACCAATCTGTGTGTTGCTCCCGCTGTCGGAGCACCGGTTGTTCCTCCTTGAATAAACCATGCAATTTTGACAGCATCTTTTATGTCAAATACAAAATCATGGTGCTGACTGGTCTCCCAACCTGGACGTATGATATCCCCAACGCATTGACTTGTTGCGGTTGTACCGGCAGGCCGTGGGTTACTACCAGCACCCGCAGTGTAATTACAAGCGCCTGTGACCGCAATTTGAAATTTCTGCCACACACCATGCTCGGTGAACTTTAATGGGGCATAGAGCGCGGCTTCCGCCAACTTTTTTGAGTTAGCTAAAGTACCCACAGTAGCTCCCGGCTGATCGACGTGCCTTAACTGTTCCGCAGTCTCTACTTTAAATCCAACAACACCATTTGTCATTGATGCATGCGAAACCTTGGCATAAAAACCGATATGTGTAACATTGTTAAAAATATTGCCTACAGGCAACTGCGGCGGATTGTCGCCGCCGGGAGCGGTAACAGGCTTATCAGGATTGGGAGCCTTTGTGAGGTTTGTACCCATACCAACACCGAAATAGCAGGGTTCATCGTCACCATAAAGATTTGTATACTCCAATACCGCGGTATTAACGCCGCTGCCGGGACGTCTGTCATTATCCCAAGGCATAAAGATCAACTGGTAATTGGGATGGCCCAAGTTACCCCTAATCTGACTCGGATCAATAGTGATCTGCTCGCGTGAATCACTCGCACATCCGCGAATATTACGTGATACGAGAGCGCCATTATTCCACTCCAACACTACGCTGTTATCCGGCAGTGCCGGCCGCGGCGGATCAGCGGCAACAGCCTGCCCTCCCTTAACCCCTGTATTCGTATAAAAGTACCAGTAATGTCCCATATAGTTCTCATTAGACCCGCTTTCAAAGTTGTCAATGAGAATACCCGGCTGAGCAGAGGCCCCAACAGCCATCGCCAAAACCGCGGCGGCCCCGGTTACCAATCGTTTAGTGAATTTTCCCATACTACCCTTCCTTTTTTGGTTATAGTTTAGTGAAAAATGTGTAATTCTGTTTAGGTTAAAAGTTAAAGTATCTGTTAATACCATAAATTATCGGCAAAACGCAAAATATCTTTACTATAATACAATGCGCGTTTTTTTTGCGCACTGAATTCCTTAAACATTTTAAGGAACCAATAGCAATAAAACAATTTTCATAAGCGTAATTAAAACTGTACGTAATGCCCCTTCTCTTCTAAATTAGTGTAGTCTTGATTGGCTTGTGATTATCTACCGGCAAGTTTACCGCTTAAAAAACACACTTTGACCGACGTACTACACAATTATAATATAAGCTGCAAAACAAAAAACACATAACAAATTATCTTCAGCATCAAACAAAACAGCAATTATCTGTATCCAATGCCAGTACAATTTTTGCTGCTTATAAGTAACACTTTCTACCGGCTAAATGCTTTATGCAACAAAAAAGGTGTCACCAATTACAGCAAAAACATTTACCATAGACAACACTATCCACGCTCAAAACCGCGCTATGGTTTTGAGGCATAGAGTTTCCTACCTTAATATTATAATTAAAAATTTGGAATAAGGCAAGGTTTTTTTGTGTTTTGAGGAGTGTTGTGATTTTTACGCATCGTTTTCGCAAACCTTTTCAACAAATTCTTTAACCTCTTTCGCATATTTAACCGCAACCTTTGCGTCTTCGTCTGTGATTTGCAATTCATTGGGGTATCTCGGCGCAACGGCGAATTTAGTTAAAAAAAAGCACTTTTAATGCTCCGCTAATCGCAGGTCGGCATTTGCGTGTGAAAACCATTGCTTTAGTTCTTCGTTTCTATCCATAAATTTTTATGCCTTCTCTTGCTATTTTTCTCTCCATTGTAGCATCTGTAACCCTATCGTCAAATCTACTTTTTTTTAGCGCCAAAATATCAACCGCTCTGTGAATCCTTTTGTATCTTGCTTCATTAACATCGTCCATATAATCTAATTCTCTTTTGGGAGCGTTGTCTTTAATGACTATATATATATCCAAATCGGAATCTTTGTGCGGCGTCCCATAAGCATAAGAACCAAAAACATAAATATATTCTGTCGGAACTGTTTTAATTATAATGTTTTTGAGAGTTTCCAAATCATTTTCTATTTCTTCAATATGCGACATTTCCGCCTCCTTTATTTGCTATGTAGCAAATTTTGAGGTAAACTCTATTAATTTCTGTAACTTCTCAAGCGCCGCGCCGCTCTCTATTGAATTTTGCGCCGCAATAATACCATCCATAGGCGACTGTGTAATATTAGCCGCGCACAACGCAAAAGCCGCGTTTAAAACTACAACATCACGGGCCGCGCCCTTTTTATTATTAAGAATATCCATTATTATTGAGGCGTTATAAGCGCTGCCGCCCCCGGCGATCTCCTCAGGCCGCGCTTTTTTAAGGCCGAAATCCTCCGGTTCTATTTTATAGGTGAGAATCACGCCCTCTTTGATTTCGGAAATTTGAGTTGTCCCGCAGATAGATATCTCATCTATCGGATCAAATCCATGCACCACAAACGCACGCTTGCTGCCCATGTTGAGTAAAACCTGAGCCATTGTCTCTGTGAGATTTGGGGAGAAAACGCCAAGAAGCTGGTTCGTTGTACGCGCCGGATTAGTGAGCGGGCCGAGGATGTTAAATACCGTACGGATACCAATCTGCTTACGCGCAGCCGCCGCATGCCTCATAGCGCTGTGAAGTGTGGGCGCAAAGAGAAATCCAATGCCGAGTGAGTTCAGGCAACCGCTTATCTGAGAAGCGCTGAGGTTAATATTAACCCCCAAAGCTTCAAGTACATCCGCGCTCCCTGAACGGCTTGATACCGAGCGGTTGCCGTGCTTCGCGACCCGCGCACCCGCGCCGGCGGCAACAAACGCCGCGGCTGTTGAGATGTTAAACGAGTTGGAACCGTCGCCGCCTGTTCCGCATGTATCTATTAGATTATGATGAGAGTCACAAAAAATCCGCGCGGCTTTATCCCTCATAACGCCCGCAGCGCCCGTAATCTCCTCC
>Ga0123356_10007579_pt1 | contig 10825 bp, 3 predicted proteins | sample TergutEmb28metaG_2_FD_92546 | JGI IMG/M metagenome (GOLD analysis project Ga0123356, IMG submission 92546) | Embiratermes neotenicus P3 segment gut microbial communities from Petit-Saut dam, French Guiana - Emb289 P3 | ecosystem: Host-associated > Arthropoda: Insects > Digestive system > Gut ... | reverse complement strand
GAGACAAGCCGGGTACTGTTTTTTATCATACTGGTAGCGCTTGTAACACTGTTTGTGTTTATGATCTGTTTTGTACTCGCGAGATTTATTTCCGGCGCTATTGAGCGGCGGATAGAAAATATGACAAAAGAGCTCCGCGAAGCGGAAGAGTGCATGCGCGTTATGCGTGACTCAGCGGAAGACGCCAACAGAACCAAGTCTCTCTTTTTAGCAAACATGAGCCACGAGATCAGAACGCCCATGAACAGCATCATCGGATTTTCCGAGCTTGCGCAGTACGGCGATATTCCCAATAAGACAAGAGAATACCTTGTCAATATACAGGAGAGCGCGGAGTGGCTGCTCAAAATCATTAACGACATATTGGATATCTCAAAGATCGAGTCGGGTAAAATCGTACTGGAACATATTCCGTTTGACTTACCTGATATATTCGCGCATTGCCAGTCGTCAATTATACCGAAAATCAAGGAAAAAGGTATCGCGCTGTACTGCTACGCCGAGCCGTCTGTAGGGAAAAAGCTTTTGGGCGATCCGGTGCGCTTGCGTCAGGTGCTCACCAATCTGCTTTCAAACGCCGTTAAATTTACAAATGTCGGTACGGTCAAGCTTCTGGCGTCTATTGAGAGCTCCGACGAAAAGAGCGTAACTATAAATTTTGAGGTAAAAGACAGCGGCATCGGCATGAGCGAAGAACAGATCACCATGATATTTGACCCCTTTATGCAGGGGGATGACAGCATAACCCGCCGGTTCGGCGGTACGGGCTTGGGGCTCACCATAACCAAAAACATAATAGAATTAATGGGCGGTACGCTCTGTGTGGAGAGCGCTCTTGGGGTTGGCAGCAAGTTCCGTTTTCAGCTTAAATTTGACCTGATTGATGATGAAGCTAATAATACAGCCGAAAAAATTATGGTTAATGAGTTCGAAAAGCCCAATTTTAAGGGCGAGATTCTGATTTGTGAAGATAACAGTCTGAACCAGCAAGTCATTTGCGGTCACCTTGCGCGGGTGGGTCTAAGCACCGTGGTGGCGCATAACGGCAGAGAGGGCGTTGATATTGTTGAGCAGCGCGCAAAATACGGTAAAAAACCGTTTGATCTGATATTTATGGATATACACATGCCGGTAATGGACGGCCTGGAAGCCGCGTCTAAAATCGCCGAGTTTAAGACGAAAACTCCCATAGTCGCTCTAACCGCGAATATAATGTCAAACGATATGGAGCTTTACAGAATCAGCGGAATGGCGGAATGTCTGGGCAAACCGTTTACGGCGAAAGAGCTGTGGAGATGTTTAGTTAAATATATCGCCGTTGAGAGTTTTTCGCATACGGACGCGGGCCGTTTATCTGACGAAGATGAGAAGATGCTGAAAAAACTCAAAATTAATTTCGTAAAAAACAATGAAACAATATATAATAAGATTATTGAGGCCGCGGACTCCGGCGATATAAAATCAGCCCACAGGCTTGCGCATACGTTAAAGAGCAACGCGGCGCAGATAGGTAAAAAACAGCTGCAGTCGATAGCGGCGGTGGTGGAAACCATGCTGTCGGAAGGAAAAAACCTTCTTACGGAGGAGCAGAAAAACAGTCTTGAAGCGGAACTGAAATCGGTTCTTTGTGAACTGGCTCCGCTTATTGCTGAGGTTAAGCCTCAACAAAGAGAAGAAGCGGTTGGGGCTGAAAGAATGCTTGAACTGATTGAAAAATTGGAGCCCCTGTTAAAAAATAACGACACTGAGAGTCTGAGCTTTTTAGATGAACTTTACGCTGTGCCGGAAGCTAGTGAGCTTGCGCGCCAGATAGAGGAGTACGAGTTTAAACTCGCGACCGCGATTCTTGAAGATCTTAAAAAAAGGTTAATGACCGCAAATGAGTGAACCGAAAAAAAACAGCGTTTTGATTGTAGACGATGAGAAATCAAACATAATTGTGCTGACGAATATTCTGAGCGCGGAATATAAAATTCTCGCGGTGAAGGATAGCAGGGAAGCGCTCAGAACTGCCGAAGAGAATGTGCCGGACGTTATTCTGCTTGATATAATCATGCCGGAAATGGACGGATACGAAGTTATAACCGCGCTTAAAGCTTCTGAAAAAACCAAAGATATTCCGGTTATCTTTATTACGGGGCTTGATAATACGGAAGCCGAAGAGAAGGGGCTTAGTTTAGGCGCGGCGGACTACATAACAAAACCGTTTCATTCCACTATTGTCAGATTGAGAGTTCAGAATCAGTTAAACCTTATCGCTAAAAAACGCGCGGAGTACCAGAGCAGCGCGAAAAGTGAATTCCTGTCGCGCATGAGCCACGAAATGCGCAATCCCATGAATACTATTGTGGGCATGATGCAGGTCATAAAAATGCGCGGTATTCCTCACGAGCTCAAAGAGTATTTTGACGAAATCGATAAAGCCAGCGGTCAGCAATTGAACATGATAGACGATATGCTTGACATGTCGAAAATTGAACTCGGCGTATTCAAGATGACGGATTCCGTTTTTAACTTTAACGCGATGGTTGGCGGCGTATTGCAGACTGCGCGTGAGAGCGCGTCCGTAAAACAGCAGACGTTAAATTTCAATATTGATCCAAAGATTCCCTCTTCGCTCGCGGGTGATGAAACCCGTTTGAAGCAGGTGATTGACGCTTTATTGACAAACGCGGTCAAATACACGCCGCAGCACGGCGAAATATCTTTTGACGCCCACATACTTGCGGAGTACGGCGGAATAATCACAATAAAGATTGAGGTTGCCGATAACGGAACGGGTATATCCAAAGAGCTGCAGGAGAAGTTGTTTGACGTTTTTGAGCAGGGGGACGGCAGCACCACAAGAGAGCACGGCGGCATGGGTATCGGTCTTGCTCTGGCGAAGCGTATTGTTGAGATGATGGGCGGAAGTATTTGGGTTGACTCGGAGCCTGGTAAAGGTTCAGAGTTTACATTTACATTCACATGCAAGCAGGTAACCGCGTAAGCAGGGGAATTAAGAGGTAAAAATGACCGCAGTGAAAAATCGAATAATCGTCTTATTCTTATTTGTTGGATTTTTTATAGCTATTGCCCCAACGCTTTGTTTCGGCTCACAGCCGCGCAAACCGCCGCAGAAGAGTTTTTCTGCCGGTATAGACGCGGTAACGTCGTACCGTGACATACCCGGCATAACAAAAGAGGAGATAAGCGCGGTAGAAGCATTGAAAGCGTCAAGATCTCAATTTATTTACGGGAGCGTAGTTTCAGCGGAAGCGTTTGCGCTGCCGGATGGAACTCATGTCGGATTTTCGTCGATGTTTTGCGGTTTGCTTTCCGAATTGTTCGGCGTACCTTTTGTTTTGGAGCTTGTTACATGGGAAGAGCTTATAAACGGGATAAACGCGGGGACAATTGATTTTACCGGTGATATGACGGCTACGCCCGAACGGGAGCGGACGTACCATATGTCATATCCGATAGCGGAGCGCGGACTTGGCGCCTTCACGCGTAAAGATTTTGCAAAAATTGAATTAAATAACTTACAGGGCAAAAAAATTGGGTTTTACAAAGGCACAATTACCGCCGCGTCTGTCCTGGCGGCTTATCCCGAGTTAAATTTTAAAACGGTAGACGTATTAAACGAGCAGGATGTGAAAGAGAAGCTCTCGTCCGGCGTTATGGATATGTTTATCGGAGAGACTGTGTCGGAGTTGGTTTTTGGAACTGAATTTACCATGCACACAGATGTTTTTCAGATAGTATACACGCCGGTTTCTTTAACCACGGCAAATCCTGAATTAAAACCTGTTATATCCGCCGTAAACAGGTACATCGCAGCCGGCGGAATAGACAAGCTGGTCGAATTTTACAAGGCAGGAGATAAAAAATACAAAAGGCACCGCTTTATAAGCTCTCTGAGTGACGCGGAAAAGGCTTATATAAACGGTTTATCCGCGAATAATAAAAAAGTGAGTATAGCGCTTGAAAACAGCAACTATCCTGTCAGCTTTTACAATGACAAAGTGAAAGAGTTTCAGGGGATAGCGTTAGATGTTCTGGCGGAGATAACCGAGCTTGCCGGCATGGAGTTTAAAAATGTCGCCGAACCTGACGAGACGTGGAGTACTACGCTTGGCAGGCTTGAATCGGGTGAAGCGGCTATGGTAACGGAACTGCTTTTTGCCGAGGAACGCAAAGACAAATTCTTATGGCCGGATCGTCCCTACGCCAAAAGCCGCCACGCTCTCATATCAAAATCTGACTTTCCGTATCTGGAACCGTATCAGGTTGTAAGAGCGTCCGTAGGGGTATTAAAAAATTCCGCCCGTGAATATGTTTACCGCGCGCTGTTTCCCAATAATGACAACATAAAATATTATGAAAGTTCAGGCGAAGCCTTCGAAGCGTTCGAACGCGGTGAGATAGATTTGAAAATGTCAACGGAATATGAATTTCTCACTCTGTCTCATTTTCTTGAAAAGTATGACTATAAAATTAACATTGTGTTTGATTCCCCGGTAGTTGAATCGGTTTTCGGGTTTAACAAAAACGAAGAGACGTTAAGATCCATTGTATGCAAGGCGTTAGGCTACGTTGATACCGACAGGATTGAGAAGGAGTGGGTCAATAAGACCTTTAATTACGAGAGAAAATTAGCCGAGGAGCGTATGCATTACGCAAATCAGCGTCTGATAATCATGATCACGCTGACTGCGGTTATGCTTCTGCTGTTGGCGGTGATCCTGTTGCTGTTTATAAAGAGCAGAAAACTGTCGTTGCAGGTTATGAATACGAATGAACGTTTAATGGTTATGCTTGACACATCGCCGCTGTGCGCGCAGATATGGGACAGGGATCTCAATACGATAGACTGCAATGAAGCGGCTGTAAAACTTTACGGATTTAAGAACAAGCAGGAATATAAGGACAAGTTTATAATGTGCTGTTCGCCCGAGTATCAGCCGGACGGAGAACTTTCAGGCGATAAGGCAGTGAGGCTTGTCCATCAGGCGTTTAAAGAGGGGCACTGCTTTTTTGACTGGGTTCATAAAATGCCGTATGAAGATACGCTCATACCCGCTGAGATTACGCTTGTACGGACAAAGTGCATGGGCGGCGATATTGTGGTAGGGTATACGCGCGATATGCGTAATCATAACAAACTGACGGAAAAAATCAAATACCGCGAAAAAATGCTTGATATACTCAATAAGATGAGCATAATGTTTTTGTCGCAGCGAAAAGAGACTTTTGTGGACATAATGTCTGCGGCGTTAAGTCCCATTATTAAAGAATTGGATTTGGACAGGCTGTCGGTCTGGCGCAATTTTAAAATGCCGGACGGTCTCCACAGCGGTCAGATATATCGCTGGGATAAGGAATCCGGCGGCACCACTCCGCCGACGCCTGAATTGACCGATATATCATACGCCAGTTTCGCCCCCCAGTGGGAAGAGCTTTTTATGAGCGGCGGAACTATAAACGGTCCGGTACAAAGCCTTCCCAATCCCGCCATGTTTAAATCATTCGGCGTTGTTTCGGCATTTATCTCGCCGGTATCCATAGACGGCGCTTTTTGGGGTTTTGTACTTTTTGAAGACCGTAAAACCGAGCGGTATTTTGACAGTGACAGCATTGATATTATGTGTTCAGCGGCAGCGATGTGCGCCAATACCGTTATACACGCTGAAATGGAACTTGGTATGGAAAACGCGAATGCGGAGCTTAAAGAGGCTATCGAACAGGCAAACTCCGCCAGTAAGGCTAAAAGCGAATTTCTGTCAAACATGAGCCACGAAATAAGAACGCCCATGAACGCGATTATAGGCATGACCGCCATAGGTAAGCAAGCTGACAGCGTAGAGGAAAAAAATCAGGCTTTCATTAAGATCGGAGACGCTTCCGCTCATTTGCTCGGCGTAATAAACGACGTGCTTGACATAGCAAAGATAGAGGCCGGCAAGCTTGAACTCTCGCCCGTTGATTATCATTTTGAGGATATGCTGCAGAATGTACTCACGATGATCCATTTCCGCGCGAAAGAAAAACGGCAGACGCTGACCGTTAACATAGATAAAAAAATACCGCAATACGTATTTGGAGACGATCAGCGGTTGGCGCAGGTAATAACGAATCTGCTCTCTAACGCGGTAAAATTCACGCCCGAAGAGGGTAAAATACATATAGACGTCTCTTCTGTAAAGGAGAGCGGCGGTCAGTGCGGACTGCGCGTAGAGGTAACGGACAGCGGAATCGGAATATCTTCCGACAAACAGGAGAAGCTGTTTGACGCTTTTGTACAGGCTGAAAGCGGAACAAGCCGCGTGTATGGCGGCACCGGACTCGGGCTTGCCATAACAAAACGCATCATAAAAGCGATGGACGGCAATATATGGGTAGAGTCTGAGCTTGGCAAAGGCGCAAGGTTTATATTCACTGTAGACATAACGCGCAGTTCAAAAGAAGATGATAACAATCAGAAAAATGCCGGCGGTAAGGACGCGCCGGTTGAGGGCTTATTTGACGGCAAACGGCTTTTAGTTGTTGAGGACTTTAAAATTAACCGTGAAATATTGATATTGCTTTTAAAAGAGACCGGAATTCTAATAGACTGCGCTGAAAACGGCAAAGAAGCGGTAGAAATTGTAACTGCCGATCATGAAAAATACGATATGGTCTTTATGGATCTGCAAATGCCGATAATGGACGGTCTGGAAGCTACGCGCCGCATACGCGCGCTGCCTGCGCGGACGCGTGAAAAACTGCCTATTGTCGCAATGACGGCAAACGTGTTTAAGAGCGACGTCGAAGAGTGCGCCGCTGCGGGTATGGACGATCATATAGGCAAACCCATAGACATCGACAAGGTAATGGATGTTTTGCGCAGGTATTTGTTAAGAGCGTCATAAAATATGAGCGAACCAAAGGGAGCGGCGTACTCATGGCAGAATCCTCAACACTAAAAAAAATTAACCTGTATCTGCAGATATTGGTTATACTGCTCGTGTTCGCGTTCATGATTTTTGCGACTTATCTCTTCACAAGCAAAACGGAACAGGCGCATTTGCGGGAAGACGCGAGAACCGTTCTCTACGATATGCAGATGAGTACGGAGTCCAATTTTCAGGAAGCTGAGGTGGTGCTTGGAAGTTTCGCTGAAACTATCCGCCTTCTGATTTTGCGGCGGGGCGCGGATTTTAGCTCCGTTTCAAGATATATTTATGATTTACCAAGTCATCTCAGCTCTAAGGAAAAATTTGAATCGTACGTATTAGACGTATTCGGAGTTTTTGACGTATTTGATAATCAGCTTGCCGTCGCTTTTGACAGGGCGCTGCCGGACGGTTACGATTACAGGGAGCGCCCCTGGTATAAAGCCGCCATTGAGGCAAACGGCGCGACAGGGGTTACGCAGGAGCTGTTTTTAAACGCGATAACCGATGTTTATACCATCACCTTTGTACGCCGTATTTTTGACGAAAAGGGAGAGCCGCTCGGCATAATCGGTTTAAATTTGAAATTTGACAGAATCATAGAGCGTTTAAGCAAAGTATCAGACAGGCGTTATGATTTTGCGATACTTACAGACAGCCGGCAAAGGATAATCTACTATAGCAACAATTCCGCGTATCACGGTAAAATGCTGCGGGAGATGCCCTACGGTATCGCGGATCTCGCCACCGATCTGGAGCAGGGCGCAGAAGTTTTCGAACGGGAGATTATCAATCATAAAAACGGAAAATGCGTCACGTTTTTCAAAGAGTTCAATAACGGCTGGCATATCGGAATCGGGGTAGAAAAAAAGGAGTACTATAATAGTATAACGCAGCTTGCTCTGTATCTCTGCCAGATCGGGATTTTGGGAGCGGGCATACTGATAGTATTTCTGCTGAGAATAACCAGAGCGCGGGACAGGGCTCAGGAGAGAATGCGTATTATGATTGATTCGGTGCCCATGTGCGCGAATCTTTTAACTAAAGACGCAAAGCACATCGACTGCAATCAGGAAGCGGTAAGGCTTTTTGGCTTAAGCTCCAAGCGGGAGTATATGGAGCGGTTTAACGACCTCTCGCCGCAGTATCAGCCCGACGGCAAATTATCAAGCGAGAAAAGTTTTGAAGTTTTAAACAGGGTGTTTGAGGAGGGGCACTGCCGTGTTGAATGGCTGCACAAAAAGCTTGACGGCGAGCTGATCCCCTGCGAAATCACGCTTGTGCGCGTTAAACATAACAACAGTTTTATCGCAGCCGCCTACGCCCGTGACCTGCGCGAGTTAAAAGCCGCAAACGCGGAGGTGCGCGAGTCCAAACAGTCGCTTAACATGCTCACAAATATCCTTAACGGATTAGAGGTAATGATTTATGTGACCGTTCCCGACACCGGCGAGATTCTTTTTATGAACGATCACATGAAAGAACACTACGGTATTGAAGGAGACTGCGTAGGGCAGATCTGTTATAAAATCCTGCAGGACGGGATGGATGAAAAATGTGAGTTCTGCCCCTGCTTTAAACTAAACAAAGATCCCGAAGCCGTTATTAAGTGGGAAGAGCGCAGTACGCTGACAAAACGCTCATACCGCAATACGGATCGTTATATAAAATGGCATGACGGCAGAACGGTTCATATTCAGCATTCGGTAGATTTAACCGAGCTCATTGACGCAAAAGAAGAGGCTGAGCGTACAAGCCGCTTCAAGAGCCACTTTCTCTCCCGCATGAGCCACGAGATCAGAACTCCGATAAACGCGATTCTGGGCGCGACGGAGATTCAGCTTCAAAACGAAATCATTGCGCCCGATATTGAAAAAGCGCTTATGGTGATTAACAGCTCCGGAGAGCTTTTGCTTACCATTATCAACAATATACTTGACCTCTCTAAAATAGAATCCAATAAAATGGAGCTTGCCGCCGCCAAATATGAGATTTCAAGCCTTATTAACGATACCGTGCAGCTTAACATGATGCGCCAGAGCAGCAAGCCGCTTGAATTTGAGCTCCACGTGGATGAAAATACGCCGGCCAAACTGATAGGGGACGAGATCCGCATTAAGCAGATTTTAAACAATCTGCTCTCAAACGCCTTTAAATACACGCATAAGGGTTCGGTAAAATTATCGGTCGCAGCCGAAAATGAAGAGAATAAGGAAAAAGCCGTTCTGGTTTTTAACGTGAGCGATACCGGTCAGGGGATGACGGCGGATCAGGTAAACCGGTTGTTTGACGAGTACTCCCGTTTTAATCCCGAAAACAACTACTCCGTTGAAGGCACCGGACTTGGCATGAATATTACCAGAAATCTAATAGAGGTAATGGGCGGTCAGATCACGGTTGAAAGCGCTCTGGGCGAGGGTTCTACGTTTACGGTGCGTCTGCCGCAAAAGCGGGGCTGCGATACCGTTATAGGCAAAGAGCTTGCGCGGAATCTGGCTAATTTCCGTATGGACAAAGCCGCGTTGGTCAAGCGCGCTCAGTTTATACGCGAGTATATGCCTTACGGCAGCGTGCTTGTTGTTGACGACGTAGAATCCAATCTGTACGTAGCGAACGGACTCATGTCGCCTTACGGTTTGTCAATTGACACGGTCAAGAGCGGCTTGGAGGCGATAGACAAAGTTAAAAGCGGCAAAATTTACGACATCATATTTATGGATCACATGATGCCGGTAATGGACGGTATTGAGGCTGTAAAACATATCCGTGATTTCGGCTACATAAATCCTATCGTAGCGCTGACGGCTAACGCGGTGGTGGGTCAGGAGGAGATCTTTCTGGCAAACGGTTTCGACAGTTTTATCTCCAAGCCCATAGACGTAAGAATACTGAATAACGTACTCAACAAGATGATCCGCGATAAACAGTCCCCTGAAGTTGTAGCGGAAGCGAGACGGCGCTGTTATCTGGCAAAAGTTCGGAAAGAGAGCGCTGAAACGGTAGATCCGGGTCTGATCGCCGTATTTGTGCGGGACGCGAAAAATATAGTTCCTGTTATAGAGAACACTCTGAAAACGGCGGATAATATAAGCCCTGAAGATCTGCACCTTTTCACAATAAACATCCACGCCATGAAGAGCGCTCTCACGTACGTGGGTGAAGCCGCCCTGAGCGCCAAAGCGGCAAAACTTGAAGCTGCCGCAAGAGAGGGAGATAAAAAGACAATATCCGAAGAGCTCCCGCCCTTTTTTAACAATCTGCACTCTTTAGTTCAAAAGCTGACGCTTGCGGAAGATGACGACGCCAACGAAACGCAAAACGAAGACACAGAGCTTCTGCTGAAGCAGCTCTCGGCTTTTAAATCCGCATGCGAGAACTACAACAACAAAGGCGCCAAAGAGATACTGATAGGACTCTGCGCCGACAAATGGTCGCGCCGGACTAAAGAGCTTTTAAACGATCTTTCGGAGTATCTGCTTACCGGCGGGTTTGAAGAGGCGGCGGAGAAGGCGAAAGAGTATTCTCAAAACATTAGTTCTACGGTATAGTATACATTAATCTAAACTTTTGAAAAAAAGGAACTCCGCTCCCCGGCATACCGTATGTTTGTTCAATGCCCCAACGGGGCATCATATCATTAACCCCGGGCAGCGCCCGGGGTGGTTACACACTCCCGATATCTCTCCATAGCCCCAAAGGGGCGTCACACCTATAAACACTGTCCGAAATCCCTCAAAAACGCTTAAATTCCAAACATAGCCGCTATCCGCAAATTTTTTACACAATAATAGTAGAAAACACTTGACTCTATCCTATGAAAAAAGTATTATTAATGGGTATGCACGGGTAATTATGACGTGATAATGGGTTAGTACGGGTAGTTTTGGGGGAAATGTGGCAAGTTTTTT
>Ga0123356_10007578_pt1 | contig 10826 bp, 7 predicted proteins | sample TergutEmb28metaG_2_FD_92546 | JGI IMG/M metagenome (GOLD analysis project Ga0123356, IMG submission 92546) | Embiratermes neotenicus P3 segment gut microbial communities from Petit-Saut dam, French Guiana - Emb289 P3 | ecosystem: Host-associated > Arthropoda: Insects > Digestive system > Gut ... | reverse complement strand
GGCGTTTGTGAAAGCAGGTGCTGACGTAGCTGTTATCGATTCTACCGGCAGCCCGCATACAAAAGTTATTCTTAGACTGCTTTATGGCAGAACGGGGATCAAAGCAGCAACCAGGCGAGCTGGTGCAACACCCTTGTTTGATACAAAGACAAGCGCAGTGAGTTATCCGGAAGGGAAGATATTTAAGGAATTTGAAATTCTATCGCCCGTGTATGAGGCTGATCTCGTTGTATCGCTGGCAAAGGCGAAAACTCATGGATTCATGGCGATGACAGGTTGTGTTAAAAACATGTTCGGCTGTATACCCGGGATGGGGAAACCGCGGCTTCACCACAATTTTCCGAAGCGCGAGGATTTTGCAGCTATGCTTGTCGACCTGTGTGAATTCATTAAACCCGGCTTCAGTATCCTTGATGCAATTGTCGGAATGGAAGGACAGGGACCTGCATCCGGTGACCCGAAACAAATAGGCGCAATAGTGGGAAGCACCTCTCCTTACGCTGTTGACCTGGTACAAAGTTACTTGATGGGACTGCGCACAGATACTATCTGTACTATACAGGAAGCCATCGCACGCGGATTATCACCGTCAAACGTGGAAGAAATGACATTGCTCGGCGATGACCCGAAACCGCTCAGAGCAAGCTTTAAACCGGCAACAGAGAACAAAAACGACAACATACCAACGATACTGGAAAACTGCACAGGCTGCGCCGCCTGCGCCCGCGTTTGCCCGATGAAATGTGTCAAGATAGAAAAGAAAAAAGCAGTTATAAAAGAAAAAGAATGTATCAGATGTTATTGCTGCCACGAATTCTGCCCCGAAAAGGCGATATCACTGGAATAATATGCCAATTTTCGCAATATTCATCATAAAAAAGCGGTAAATACAGGCGATTTTGCTTGTATTCATTAAATTTTTGTAAATATGCATATTTTTCTTGTAATTTAATAATAAAACTGTTATTATGTAAAGCGCAATATGTCACGATGCCGATGATATCGGTATTTCTTATTGTTTACAGGCGGTCAGCCCCGGCAGCTAAAACAGCGGTCAACCACGCAAAAACGTGTTGATTATAGAAGTTTGTCAATATTAATATTAGGAGGAAAAAGAAAGAATGAAAAAGTACAATCGCATCATCGCATTAGTGATTGTCACAATGATGACACTCGCGCTCATCGCCGCATGCGGAAATCAGTATGAGACCGCAGCACCGACACCTGCACCGACAGCAGCACCGACCGCAGCTCCCGCAACAGCAGCCCCCGGACAACCCGAACCGGCACCTGCCCGTGAGTTCGATCCGAACAACGTGCTCCGCTTCGGAACAACAAGCCTTGACGGCGCATTCAACCCGATCATGTCAAGCAACATCTATGACAGCTATGTTGCAAGCCTCATTTTTGAAGGCCTCGTAACAAACGATCATTCCGGCGAATTCATCCCCAACATCGCAGATTGGGAAATCTCCAGCGACCATCTGACATACACATTCACACTTTTTGAAGGCATCCACTTCAGTGACGGTGTACCGCTTACAGCAAGAGACGTTGAATTCACATACAAAGCACTTGGTCACCCCGACTATAGCGGCGTACGCACATATGTCGTAGCAGACTTTGAAGGCTTTGCAGAATTCAGAGCCGGTGAAACAGATGAGTTCACAGGAATCAAAGTTATCGACGAAAGAACAATATCTTTCACATTTGCTGAAGGCACAGCAAGCCCTGCTAATATTTCAAACTTCGGATTTGGCATAATGCCGGAACATCATTATTCATTTAATGTATGGGACGAGTTCCTTGCACTGCTTGCAAACCCGCTTGGCTCAGGCTGGTTCGTATTTGAAGAGTGGAGAGACAAAGAATTCCTTATGCTTCACACAAACTTCAACTACTGGAATCCGGACGAAATGCCTCTCATTGACGGCGTACTCTTTGTAGACATCCCCAACGAGAGCTTACCGGGCGCATTTGCATCAAATCAAGTTGACCTTGCAAACCCTGCAGTCAGCGTAGACGCTTACAATGCATTTAACGCTATCCCCGGCGTATATGTACAAACAATTGCCGGCAACAGCTATAACTTCATGCAGTTCAACACAAACCAACCGCAACTCGAAGACCACCGCGTACGTCAGGCACTGCTTTATGCACTTGACCGCGAAGCATTCGTCGAAGCAGCATACGGACCGTTCGGCCAAGTTGGTATGTCACCGATCTCCCCCGTATCTTGGGCATACAACCCCGAAGGCATGAACGCCTACGCATTTGACCTCGAAAGAGCAGCAGAGCTTATGGACGAAGCAGGTTGGACACTCGGCAGCGACGGCATCCGTCAAAAAGACGGCATGAGAATGCAAATTTCATGGCTCGTATATCCGGAAGCACCATGGCCGGGAATCCTCTCATCACTCGCAGCAGACACATGGGCACAGCTCGGTGTCGACCTCAGGATCGAGAACATGGACTTTAACACAGTCGGCGCTCTCACAATGGACGCTGATGTTGCAGACAGAGACTTCTACATGTTCACAATGGGCTGGTCAATGGCGATCGACCCCGACCTCACAGGTGGTATCTTCGGTCTTGACGAAGGCGCACTCGGCGACGGCGGATTCAATGCATCAGGCTGGCACAATGAAGAAGGCGCACGTTTGATGGAAGCAGCGAAACAAGAGTTTAACCAAGCCAAACGCGCAGAAATGTATCAAGAACTCTCAGCAATGTTCAACTACTATGTACCGACAGTCGTTGTCGCTCTCCGCTCAGTTATGTGGGTAAACAGTGAGCGTGTTGGAAACCTCGACATCAGCACATATGTTGACTGGACATACTACATCAACAAAATCACACTCAACTAGATCAACAAACGCAGCTTAACGAAAGTGCCGGTCATTCCGGCATTTTCGCTTAGCGCGTTATTTTTTGATTGCATTAAAGTAAAAAAATATTATATAATGCTTCCATGACAAAAGTGGTGAAGGAGAGGAACTTGTATGCGCACCTATATAATCCGCAGGATATTGCAAATAATACCGGTATTCTTCGGGATAACGATAATCATCTTTTTGATCATCGAACTGAGCCCCGGTAATGCAGCGACAAACTTTATGGATCCAAGGCTGACAGCAGCTCAAAGAGCAGAGATTGCTACAAGGTTTGGATTGGATGAACCGGCTCATACCAGATATTTGATATGGGTAACAAATATGTTGCAAGGCGATTTAAGCATGTCTCTGAGGTACCAGAGACCGGTGGCGGAGGTATTGGCTCCGATGATCCCGCCAACTCTTATGCTTATGTCGCTGTCATTTTTATTTTCCGTACTTGTCGGCATACCTGCAGGTATCATTAGTGCAACGCGGCAGTACACTTTGGCAGACAACTCGCTCACGGTATTTGCACTCATAGGAATAAGCCTTCCAAGCTTTTTCTTCGGCTTGCTTATGCTCCGGGCGTTTTCGATCGAGCTCAACTGGTTCCCTCTGTTTGGTTTACGAGACCCGCTATACAGACCGCCAAATGCTTTTGCAGGGGCGTTACATGTTCTTCACCATTTGGTTTTACCAATGCTTGTCCTTGGAATGGGTGGCACAGCCACATTCATGCGATATACCCGCTCAAGTATGCTTGAAGTTATAAAATCCGACTATATTAGAACGGCAAGAGCAAAGGGACTAAAAGAAAAAGTCGTTATCTATCGCCACGCATTGCGCAATGCACTCATCCCGATCATAACACTTTTTGGATTTTGGATTCCTTCACTTCTGAGTGGTGCCGTCATAACCGAGTCGATCTTTGGCATACCCGGTATAGGCAGAACTGCCATAGATGCTGTAAACTTCCGCGATTTTCCGATTATTCTCGCCGTCAACTCAATGCTTGCGATGTTGACGCTGCTTAGTGCTCTTATTGCGGACATATTATATGCGGCTGCTGATCCGCGTATAAAGTACGATTAAGGGGGGTGGAAAATAATGTCAGATACAGCAGTAACAGTTGAAAAAACAAAGAAAATAAGAAAAGAATCCGAACTGAGTTATTGGGGCAGTGTGTTTTTCCGTTTCAGGAAAAAGAAAATGGCAATGTTCTGTATCATTTTATTATCACTGATCGTTCTGGGATGTCTTTTTATACCGATCATCACCCCGCATAACATAGTCACAACAAATGTCGAAGGCAGAAACCAACCGCCCAGTATCACACACTTGTTTGGTACTGATGAAGTCGGACGAGATCTGTTTGTACGCTTTTTCCACGGAGGCAGGATCTCGCTGGGCATTGCACTAACAGTAGTTACAATTGAATGCATGGTAGGCATCATAATGGGTTGTATCGCCGGGTTCTACGGAAAAGTAGTCGATACGATAATAATGCGAATATGTGAAATCCTTATGAGCTTCCCGTTTTTGATGTTCTGTATAACAGTTATCGGAATGTTCGGTAACAGTATCCCGATACTGATATTCGTCCTTGTGCTGCTAACATGGCCGTCTATATGTCGTATCGTCCGCGGTCAAATCCTGACTCTGCGTGAGCTTGAATATATGGAAGCATGCGAAGCATTGGGCATCAGTGACCTAAAACGTATTTACAGACACCTGCTTCCAAACGTTCTTGCATATGTTATCGTTTTTGCTACACTTGCAATGGGATCGGTCATACTCACCGAAGCGGCTCTGTCGTTTCTCGGTCTCGGCGTTGCACCTCCAACACCAACCTGGGGCAACATGATCGAGCCTGCACGTCAGTACACTGTACTGGCACAAAGATGGTGGATCTGGATGCCGCCCGGACTTGGAATATTCATCTCCGTTATGTGCTTTAACATCGTCGGTGACGGACTGCGCGACGCGATCGACCCGAAAATGAAGCGATAGGCGGTGGATGATATGAGTAATAACGATGTATTAAACATGGAAAATTTAGATGATGCAGCAGACGTGGACATCAGTGCTATAATGAAATCCGACCCGGGCATGCCGCAGGTTCCGGTAAACTCGAATGAAATACTTCTGGATGTCAAAGGGCTGAAAACGTACTTCTACACCAGTAACGGAACAGTTCGCGCTGTCAACGATGTAGATTTCTACGTACGAAAAGGCGAAACACTCGGTCTGGTCGGTGAGTCCGGTTGCGGTAAAAGCATATCCAGTATGTCACTTACACGTATAGTTGAAACACCACCGGGTAAATACGAAGGCGGAGAAATCACTTTCGACGGACGCACACTTATGCGTATCAATGAAAATGAAAGATACCTGATATCCGAAAGGGAAATGCGCTCAATTCGCGGTAATGATATTTCGTTCATTTTCCAGGAGCCGATGACATCCCTTAACCCCGTTTTTAAAATCAGCAAACAAATCAGCGAACCGATGATGCTCCACAGAGGCATGTCAAAAAGCGATGCCTTGCAGGAGAGCATCAGGCTTTTAGAAGTTGTTAACATACCGAATCCCGAACGTATCGTCAACGAGTATCCGTTCTCACTCTCGGGCGGTATGCGTCAGCGCGTCATGATAGCGATGGCACTAGCCTGCGAGCCGAAGCTTCTGATAGCTGATGAACCCACAACAGCACTCGACGTAACTGTCCAGGCACAAGTTTTAGACTTGATGAATGACTTAAAAACCAGAATAAACGCATCGATCATCTTCATAACACACGACCTCGGCGTTATCGCAGAAATGTGTGACCGCGTTGTTGTTATGTACGCCGGCAAAGTTGTTGAAACATCACCGGTAGAAGAACTCTTCAACTCACCGCAGCATCCGTACACACAAGGTCTCATAGCATCAAAACCGGACATGGCATCATCAGAAGAGCGGCTGCATGTTATTCCCGGTAACGTCCCCGACCTGACAGAACTCCCGGACGGCTGTCCGTTCCACCCCCGCTGCTACAAAGCAAGCGACAAGTGCAGGCAGGAATATCCGCCGACACATATCATATCGGATGAGCACATCGTTTCCTGCTGGGGATATGAAGGAAAGGGGGCGCAGGCATGAGCGGCAATGCATTTATTGAAGTAAAAGACTTAAAGAAATATTTCCCGATCCAGGCAGGAGTAATACGTAAAACAGTCGGTTACGTAAAAGCGGTCGACGGCATCACCTTCAACATCGAACGCGGCAAAACCATGGGTCTTGTCGGAGAATCAGGCTGCGGTAAATCCACCACAGGGCGCACGATGCTCAGACTGCTAAGTGCCACCGATGGCGAAGTGAAATTTGACGGTCACGACATGCTCAAGATGGACAAAAGTCAACTAAGATCATTCCGTACACGGATGCAGATAATATTCCAGGACCCGTACAGCTCACTTAATCCGCGTCTGCCTGTAAAAGACATCGTCGGCGAAGCGATGATGCAGCATAAAATAGTCGCAAACAAACAGGAAATGAAAGAACGCGTAATTGAAGTTATCGGAAAATGCGGCCTGTTCCCCGAGCAGTCACTGCGTTATCCGCATCAATTTTCAGGCGGTCAGCGCCAGCGCATCTGTATAGCTCGCGCCCTTGCGGTAAACCCTGAGTTTATCGTATGCGACGAAGCCGTATCCGCTCTGGACGTTTCGATCCAATCTCAGATAATCAACCTGCTCAAAGACATGCAGGATGAACTGGGTCTTACATACCTGTTTATCTCACACGACCTCTCGGTCGTCAAATTCATCAGCGACGATGTCGGCGTAATGTACGTCGGTCACCTTGTCGAATACGGAAGCCGGGACAAAATATTTGAAAACCCGATCCACCCATACACAAAAGCACTCCTCTCAGCGGCACCGTCATTTGACCCGAAAGCCCGCGGCAGTAAAAAACGCATAATAATGGAAGGCGACGTACCATCCCCGGCAAATCCGCCATCAGGCTGCCGCTTCCACACAAGATGCCCGCACGCAGAACCGATATGCAAAGAAGAAATCCCAGAAAACAGAGAACTCGAACCCGGCCACTTCGTAATGTGCCACTTAGCAGAGAAACTATAAAAAATATAAACGCATTTAGTAACGAGCAAAGTCGGCTACATATGCATTCTGACAAGCGTAGCACGGACGCGGAGCGAGCGCATTTGCCGCACGGACGCGGCATTAAGCGAGAAGGAATGTATATGTAGTCGACTTTGTGAGGGCGGTGTACAGACAATAGAAAGGGACTATCATTGTGATCTTTGGTAACAGACGAGTTGAAGAAGAGCTTGAGCGGATCCGAAAAGCTAACCTCACTCCTGAGCAAAAGGAAGCTGAGGAAGCTAACGAGCGTGAAATGAGGGAAGCCGTTCAATCAAACGACCTCAAGATAACCGCCAAGGACATACTGGCAATGATCATCGCAGCATTCAGCATCATCATACCCTATGCGCTGATATTCCTCGCCCTTGCTATTTTTATGTTTTTACTATTCTTCTGGCGCGTATTGTTTTAACAGACGCTAGAATTTTTCTAAGGAGCTCCCGATAATGCAGCAAGACAACCCCAAGCCCCGTATCGCTCTCTTTCTGATATGCACATTTTTATATTGGTGTTCCATGTACGCATATACACCGACAATGACCCCATATCTGGCTGATCTGGGCATCAGTTTCACTATGATCGGACTCATCGGCGGAGCTTACGGGTTTTCTCAAATGCTCTTACGTATACCGGTCGGGATACTTTCCGATAAAATCGGAAAACGCAAGCTTTTTGTGATCCTCGGTCTTATAACGGCAGCTATCAGTGCCACAGGGATGTTTTTCACACAAAATGCATATGTAATACTCCTATTGCGGTTTCTTGCAGGCGTGTCCGCATCAGCGTGGGTCGTATTTTCGGTACTTTTTTCAAGCTACTTCGATAAAAGTAAACTCGCGAGTCGTTTGGCATACCTTTTTATGGTCACCGGGCTCGGTCAAATGGCATCCAGACTTGTTGGAGGACTTGTCGCCGAGCGGTTCGGGCATGAGTACACGTTTTTGCTCGGAGGATTCGCAGCGCTCGCTGCTATTTTACTTGGCCTGTTCATCACAGAAAAAACCCCGGATATAAAAGAGCTACCTTCAGTCAAAAAACTCTTTGGCGTTATAAAAAACAAAAATCTTATGGCTATGTCCGTACTTGCGATATTCTCACAAATGATAATGCACAGTACGATCACAACATTTTTGCCGGAAGCCGCATCTCAAATCGGTGCGGATTTGATGCAACTGGGCTTGCTTGCGACTATAGCAACGATCCCCAGCATATTGTCATCTTTTTTATGCGGCAGGTTGTTTTCTGTAAAAAGTGTTGATGTCCGGATCGTATCATCGATCGGGTTTACTTTTCAAATCGCAGGAACGCTTATAATTCCACTTACCAACAGCATGGTAGCAGTCTTTATAGCAGCCATAGCAATAGGATTTGGCTGCGGTATATGCATGAGTACATTTTTGGGATTTTGCACACAAACCGTCGACGAAAGTCGACGCTCGGCAGCTATGGGATTCTTCCAGGCGATCTACGCATTTGGAATGTTTATGGGACCTGTGATAATAGGCTTCTTCGTAGACTGGAGCGGAATCTCCGGCGGCTTCTTCATGGCCTCCGCATTTGCACTGACAGGCTTTATACTAACCTTTATATTACTAAGCAAACCGGAGAAAACACCTTAGCGCACGTTGTAGGGGATGCACACCCGGGCGTCCCATCCTCATTACCGCTGCATCCATTACCGCTGTCCGTTTACCGGATGGCGGTTATTGTTTTTGCACCATGATAATTTATTCACGATTTGTTCACATTTATCTTGTTTTTGTGAAAAGAATGATGTATTATTTAGTTTAACTAACAATTTGAAGATGCCTGATATCATGGATAGCAATGAGGGTGTAAATATGTATCAAAAAGTAATGACAGCCGCAAACGACACAGCATATTTCACAAGCAAACTCGCAATAGAGTTATCCCACTTTATCGGGTTTAAATCTATTGCTATGGAATTTCCGGTGTTTGCACTCGAAAACGCCATGAATGACGATACATTATTTTTTGTGATCCAAGAGACTCTGGATGAAGGATATACCATAGAGACGCAAGGCAACAGAATAACTGTCAGCATCTCATCGGACGAAAAATCGGTACAGGAAGCATATGAAAATTTATGCAGCAGCTTCGACAAGCTCTCAAACAACTACCACACAGGCACACATAAGGCAGCAGCGCATAAAGAATATCAGGTAACACAAAATGTACCACTCGAGCCATTTGACAAACGGAAGAAAAAAGGTCTGGAGAGCCTGTTTGACAAAGACTATATTTTACACGACGACAACGACGACCTGCTCCCCGACAGACTGGCTGCAAAAATACTCCAACCCGAAGAAATAACCAAAGAGCAACTTGCAGCGCTATGCAATATCGCAGCAAGACTCGGCATGGAAACAACGATAGTCCAATACCCGCTGACAACCACAGACGAAGATACGGACGATCTGTTCGTATTGGGCAACAACTGGAATAACTGCAGCCTGACCTTGGACGAAGACAACGGCAAAAAACGCTTCATCTTATCAGGCACAGGCACAGAATTAGCTGATTTCAGCGCAGCTTTTTGCGAGCAGTTCCCATTACAAAAGCCCGGCACACGCTGGCTTGACATAGTAAACGAAATAGCCGACGGCCTATGTATGAAAACAGTGGACGGACAACTTGCCCATATCGAAAACCTGAAAGACCGGATAACAGAAGAAACAAACTGTTATTTTAACCCAAAAATCAGTGAAGTGAGCGAAGCGGTACTCAAAGACTACGCACCGGCAACATTTAAAGGATACAAAGACCTTAAAAAAATACATGAAAAAGAATACGACATCCCCTGGGAAGTAGACATCTGCAAAGAGATCCTTGAACAAAAGCTGTGGTCACAGATAAAATCGGGTGACAAAGTTGAAGTAAAAGCAGTTCTCAGCGAAGATAAACAAGTCAGAGCAGAGCTGAGCAAAGAGATCTCAGACAAAATTACAGACAAAAACGCAGACCTTCTATCATCAGAAGTAATATGCGCATATAAGCAAGGGCTCAGTTGGCTTGAAGACATCATAATGCCAAAGCTCAGCGTACATATAAACGCAGGTGAAGCGATAGACGAAATAGAAATATTCTTCAAACCGTTTCTTGCTCCCGGAGTCACAGACTGGCAAGATGAAGACGGCGCCGTACCGACATACAACAACATCAAAACAGACGATGAAAACAAATGGTTCGACCTGCCGATCCGCTATCTTCAAGAGCTATATCCAATAGATGATATCCTCTCCAAAGGGCTTGGCATAGCACGAGATAAAATCATCTTCTCAGAATACACAGGATGCCAGGACATCACATACCTTGTTACAGCAAAACAAGGAGATAAAAGGATCTGCGATGCGTCATACAAAGCTTACAACCATGAGCGCAACTACATCGACGCATTTCCCGGAATGGGCAAAGTACACCCCGGCACAGGCTGGATATGGGCAACTGTCAATGGCAATGAAATCATCAACGAGCGCATAGAAACAGACGTCGAACGCGTATGGCGCATATATCAGGAAGACGTACTGCCATACGTCCACGAGTATTGCGACAAAAAAACCGGCGGCAAACCAACATCATCACTTCAGCCGTTTTTTGCACAAATGCGCCTTGATATACACCTGAGTGAACCGAACGAAAAACTTGATATCCGCGAGGACATCCTGTCATCCCTCGACTCACTCCACGAGGATATATACTTTACAGGTCTTGACTACTTTAAAGTCTACGGCAATATGACAGCAGGGGAGATTTTCGACGCTCCCGGACTCATCCTGCCGAT
>Ga0123356_10007577_pt1 | contig 10826 bp, 6 predicted proteins | sample TergutEmb28metaG_2_FD_92546 | JGI IMG/M metagenome (GOLD analysis project Ga0123356, IMG submission 92546) | Embiratermes neotenicus P3 segment gut microbial communities from Petit-Saut dam, French Guiana - Emb289 P3 | ecosystem: Host-associated > Arthropoda: Insects > Digestive system > Gut ... | reverse complement strand
TTTTTTAGTGCCGAAAGTTCCGGTTTTATACCCTTGATTTTCTCCCTGTCTTCCGTTACTACATTTGCTTTGAAATAATCATCCAATGCACCCAGGGTTTTATGCAGGGATTGTATATCTTTGATGTTTTTTTCAAGATAACCAATGATCTGATCTTCTGACATGGCTGATAATTTGTTATATGCCGGTCCGCGCACAAAACTGCATAATATTTTTATTTTTTTGTCCAGATCACCGATAAATTGATGGAAATACAGTTTTTCCTTTATTGGAACTCCCTTGGTATCATCCATTTTTTCTATCTGGTAGACAACTTCTTCCGGCTCAGCTTTTGTTATTTGTCTTATTAATTCCTTAACTTTTTCAAAAAAGCTCTTTTTGCGGTTATCCATTACTGTTTGGTTATCAGAAAGTTTTGTGTTTATTTCAATTAAAGTATTTGATGAGCCGCCAATAACAATGATGCCGTCAAGCAGTATTTTTTTAAAATCAACTACTTGTTTAACGGTTTTGGATTTTTCCTCCTTTACCATCAGGGTGTTTAAAATATTGTCTCTTAAATCGCTTCCTTCGGGTGCATAATCTTCTTTTATAACTTCATCAACCAATTCCTTGTAGAAAGGCGAACCCGGCATTGCCGAGGGCATTTTTTTCTTTATACTTTCCGGCGTAATTTCTCCTGCCTGCATTTTTTGGGTTATTTCCTGGCGCACTCTTAGCTTATATTCTTCCCTGTAGTATAAATTAAGTTCTTTTAATGAAGTCATCGTATAAGCTGTATTTTTTGATAATCTGGTAAGACTTTCCCCGATTATACTGAGTGTAAGTGTATCAACACCGACTTTTGCATTGTTCGTCATTAATGCAACTGCTTTGGTCATGATTGATTGAGAATCTGCCGAAAAACTTATCCAATCGATATATCTTATCAACCCTACAATCCGTTTAATCCGGTCAAGGTTTAAAAAATCCACACCTAATTGATAAAAATTTACCAAAAAGTCAAGTTGATTATCATAGTTTGAAAGCCGGATCGAAAGCTGTTCTATTCTTTTTGTTTCAATAAAACCGGTTGATTCCGGTATTTCCAACTCGCTGATTTTTGTTTCCTGTTTGTAAGGATCTTCATCAATTAATTTTTTCTTTAAATAGATGTTATAAAGTGAAGCATATGATATTTGAAATGTACGCAAATTTTCCTTGAGTTTCGGCAGTTCTTCCTTTTCCAGCCATTCCTTCCGGGTAATTAAGACTTGTTGAAGCGTACTGATGTAGCTATTAATATCCATTTTATTAAGTATGATATATTTCCAAAAAAAATGCAAACCATCACGACCATCGGCCATATTGGTTTCTCAGTATCAATTCAGGAACTTATGTTGAATAAAAATCTGTAATTATGCTATTATTTTTCCACAAGGAGCAAATTATGGCACAAAATTCAATTTGCAGAATTCCGGTTGGCATTTTAGGCGCAACAGGCATGGTTGGGCAGCAGTACATTTCTCTTCTCAATGATCACCCCTGGCTCGAGGTACGCTATGCGGCAGCCTCTCCGCGAAGCGCCGGTAAAAAATATAAAGAAGCAGTCGCCGGAAGGTGGCAGTTGGCAAAAACTTACGCGCATCATGTCGGCGAAATCATTGTCGAAGATGCCAATGATGTAAGCAAGGCAGTTGAAGCATTCAAAAAAGGCGGATGTTCGTTTGTTTTTTCCGCACTCGAAATGAGCAAGGATGAAACCCGCGCTCTGGAAGAGCAATATGCAGCTGCAGGTATTCCGGTAATTTCAAATGCATCTGCGCACCGCTGGACACCGGATGTGCCGGTTTTAATTGCCGAAGTTAATCCTGAACATACCGACATTATCCCCATGCAGAAAAAATCGCGCGGATGGGATCGCGGATTTATTGCTGTTAAACCAAATTGCTCGATTCAGAGTTATATGAAACCGATTCACGCTCTGGCGCAGGCAGGTTATCCGGCAAAGCGTATTATTGTAACAACAATGCAGGCTGTTTCCGGGGCAGGTTATCCCGGCGTACCAAGCCTGGATATGATTGATAACATTGTTCCGTACATCGGCGGTGAAGAAGAAAAATCCGAAAAAGAACCGTTAAAGATTTTTGGATGTATCGATAATGGCGTGTTTAAAAACGCAGAGTTCCCGAAAATATCGGCGCACTGTAATCGTGTTCCGGTTGTTGACGGCCATTCAGCCTGTGTTTCTCTGGAATTTGCTGACGATGTCAGAGACAGAAAACCAAACCTGGATGAGATTAAATCCATTTGGGCTGCCTACAAGGGATTGCCGCAGGAAGCGGATTTCCCGACAGCGCCTGCACAGCCGATCATTTACCGCGAAGAAGACAACCGTCCTCAGCCGCGCAAAGATCGCGATGCCGACAAGGCAATGGCAGTGGTAATCGGGAGGCTTCGTCCCTGCAATGTATTTGATATCCGCTTTGTTGCGCTTTCGCATAACACTGTCCGGGGCGCTGCCGGCGGCGGAATCCTTAATGCAGAGCTTTTAAAGCATAAAGGCTTTTTGGATTAAAGAAGAAGACCTCACGCTGTGGCGCAGGGGGTGCAGGGAACGCGGGGAAGAAATTTAAATTTTAGCTCTGCGTCCTCTATTATCTCTGCGATCACTGCGAGAAATAATGGAGAGTGTTTATGAATAGAAAATATTTTCCGTTGGACAAGGCTGCGCTGGAAAAACTGGCGCTTATGTATCCGACACCGTTTTACATATACGATGAAAAGGCAATAATCGAAAATGTCCGCCGTATTAAAGCTGCGTTTTCTGTTTTTCCGTCATATAAAAACCATTTTGCGGTTAAAGCGCTGCCAAACCCATATATCTTAAAAATCCTTGCCGCAGAAGGATTCGGCGCCGACTGTGCAAGTTATCCCGAGCTTCTGTTAGCTGAAATTGCCGGAATGAAGGGCGAAGACATCATGCTTACTTCCAACGAAACTCCGACAAGGGAATATGCAGCTGCAAAAAACATGGGAGCTGTGATAAATCTGGATGATTTTACCCACATTGAATTTCTAGAAAGAACTGCAGGTTTGCCTGAACTTATTTCCATACGTTTTAACCCGGGTCCTCTCAAGGAAGGCAATGCGATCATCGGCAAACCTGAAGAAGCAAAATACGGCTTTACGCAGGAACAATTGATAAAAGGTTATGCCTTGCTCAAAGAAAAAGGCGTAAAACGTTTTGCCCTGCACACCATGGTTGCGAGTAACGAACTTTCGGTTCCGTATCACATAGAAACTGCACGGATGCTTTTTGAACTTGCAGTTGAAATTTTAAACAAAACAGGAGTTCGCCTTGAATTTATAAATCTTGGCGGCGGTGTTGGAATCCCATACAAACCGGATCAGACAGCTGTAGATTATGATTTTCTTGTTGATGGTATTCAAAAAGCATATAACGAAATTTTAAAACCTGCCGGGCTTGATCCCATGAACATACGCACCGAATGGGGCAGGGTAGTAACCGGACCGTACGGCTGGCTTGTTACGCGCGCCGTTCACAGAAAAGAAATATACCGCAAGTACATCGCTCTTGATGCCAGTATGGCAGACCTTATGCGCCCTGCCCTTTACACTGCATATCATCACATAACGGTTCCCGGAAAAGAGAACGCGCCGTTAACCGAAACCTGCGATGTAGTCGGCAGTTTATGCGAAAACAACGACAAGTTTGCCATTCAAAGGCAGCTGCCGCAAATCGTAACTGCCGCAGAAGCAATGTTAAAAGGTGAAACCGGAGATTTTGTTGTAATCCATGACGCAGGTGCACATGGCAGGGCGATGGGTTTTAACTATAATGGTAAGCTTAGATGCGGCGAACTCTTACTTAGGCAGGATGGTTCTGTTGTGCAAATACGCCGCCCGGAAACAGTAGACGACTACTTCGCCACACTGGACATTAACGGCGTAAAAGACTTTACTTAAGAAGAGTTTTAACCACGAACCACGCGAACTGGCACCTAACGGTGCTTTCACGAACTAGTGTTAAGATATCGAAGCGAGGGTTCGTGAGTGTTAGTGTGGTTAGCGGTAAAATAAAAAAAGAATTATTTTAGGAGGATGATGTGATAACAAGAAATCAAAATATAGCTAATTTAAAGGCAGGGTATTTATTTCCGGAAATCGCCAAACGCCGCCGCGAATATGCCGCTGCCCATCCTGATGCAAAGATCATCAGCCTTGGTGTTGGCAACACAACAGAGCCGGTTTTAACCCACACTAACGCAGGTCTTGTGGAAGGTGCCCGCAAACTTGGCACAATGGAAGGATACTCAGGTTATCAGGACGAAGGACTTCCTGAGTTAAGAGAAAGAATTTCCAGGGTTTTCTATAAGGGGAAATTTACGATAGACGAAATATTTATTTCTGACGGAGCAAAGTGCGATATCGGCAGGCTGCAGGTTCTTTTCGGCTCTGATGCAAAAGTCGCTGTGCAGGATCCTTCTTACCCGGTGTATGTTGACGGCTCTGTTCTGGCAGGCGCTGCCGGAGGCTGGGAAGGTTCAGGTTACAAAGGTATAACATATCTTCCATGCACTGCAGAGAACAATTTCTTTCCAAATCTGGATCTAATTCCGGATAACAGCCTTATATATTTTTGTTCACCTAACAATCCCACAGGCGCAGTTTCAGATCACAAACAGCTTTCTGCGCTTGTCCAGGCTGCTGTCAGTAAAAAATGCATAATAATTTTTGATGCTGCGTACAGCGAATTTATCCGCGACCCTTCTCTGCCCAAATCAATTTACGATATTGAAAAGGCGGAAACCTGCGCCATAGAAGTTAATTCATTTTCCAAACCAGCCGGATTCACAGGAGTCCGCCTTGGTTGGTCTGTTGTTCCGAAAGCGCTTAAGTATTCCGGCGGAGAAAGCGTAAACGCAGACTGGAACAGGATAGCAGGAACAATTTTTAACGGCGCGTCAAATATCGCACAGGCTGGCGGCCTTGCTGCGTTAGACGACGAGGGTATAAAGGAAATCCGCTCCATTACTGATTTTTATCTTGATAATGCAAAGTTGATCAGGGATGCGCTTCAAAACTTCGGTATTAAATGTATCGGCGGTGAAAACTCACCATACATCTGGGCGCACTTCCCCGGCAGGGACAGCTGGGATGTATTTTCGGAAATACTGGAAAAATGCCAGGTTGTCACTACTCCGGGCGTCGGCTTTGGTCCTGCAGGACAGGGATTTATACGCTTTTCGGCATTCGGACACAGAGCTGATGTCCAGGAAGCCTGCCGCCGTTTGTCAAAATTTTTTGAACACTAGTTCTTAACAATTGAAAATACAATTACTTCTGAATCCTTGCCTTTTTGAGCTTTACCCTTAGGCACATCTGCAGTGACGGTGTCTCCTTCGCGGATTATTCCCGCAATAACCTGCTTTGCCAGCGGATTTTCCAAGTCACTTTGGATCGTCCGCTTTAAAGGTCTTGCTCCGAACATAGGATCATATCCCCTTTCGGCAAGCAGGGATTTTGCTGCATCTGTCAGGTTGAATGTTATCTTACGTTCTGCCAGCCTGTCCGATAATCGCGTTAGCTGAATATCAACAATTTTGCCGATTTCGTTTCTGCCCAGACGGCTGAAAATTACTGTTTCGTCAATACGGTTTAGAAATTCCGGTCTGAAGCTGTGTTTTAACAGTTCCATGAGCGAGTTACGTATTGTTTCCGGATTTTCCGCTTCCAGGATTAAATCCGAACCCAGGTTACTAGTCATAATGATGATAACATTTTTAAAATCGACGACCCGTCCCTGTCCGTCTGTCAGGCGCCCGTCATCGAGTATCTGCAGAAAAACATTAAAGACTTCAGGGTGTGATTTTTCAATTTCATCAAAAAGAATCACGCTGTAGGGCCGCCGCCTGACTGCTTCTGTCAGCTGACCTCCCTGTTCATAGCCGACATAACCAGGAGGCGCGCCGATAAGGCGGCTTACTGAATGTTTTTCTCCATATTCGCTCATGTCGATTCTTGTCAGCGATTTTTCGTCGTTAAACAAAAATTCTGCCAGTGTTTTTGCCAGTTCTGTTTTGCCGACGCCTGTCGGTCCAAGGAACAGGAACGATCCCAAAGGACGCGCTGCATCGGATAAACCTGCCTTGTTGCGCCTTATTGCATCAGCAACTGCGGCAAGGGCTTCATCCTGCCCTACTACCCGTTTTTCAAGAACTTTTTCCAGGTCAAGATATTTTTGCAGTTCGCCGGAGAGCATCTTTGAAACCGGAATGCCTGTCCATGTTGATACTACGCCTGCAATATCTTCTTCGCACACTTCTTCACGTAACAATGCAGTTGTTTCTCCGCCTGCAGATTTTTTCTTTTCCATTTGATCTGTAAGCACAGCAAGTTTTTTCTGCGCTTCAGGAATTTTTCCGTGTTTAACTTCTGCAGCTTTTGAAAGATCACCCTCACGTTCATAGCGAGTTTCTTCGATTTTTAATTCTTCTATTAATTGTTTTATTTCACGTATTTTTTGAATATCGATTTTTTCACTTTCCCAGCGGGCTTTCATCGCATCACGTTCAGCTGTCAGATCAGCTATTTCTTTTTCCAGTTTTGTCAGCCGGTCTTTGGATGCCGGATCTTCCTCCCGCGAAAGAGCCTGTCTTTCTATCGAAAGCTGCAAAAGTTTCCGTTCAAGTTTATCAAGTTCTGTCGGCCGGCTGTCCAGTTCCATTTTCAGGCGGCTCGCCGCTTCATCAACCAGATCGATCGCTTTGTCCGGCAAAAATCTGCTTGTGATATAACGGCTGGATAAACTTGCTGCTGCAACAAGCGCTTCATCTTTTATACGTACGCCGTGATGTACTTCGTACCGCTCCTTCAGTCCGCGCAATATTGCAATTGTATCTTCAACTGATGGTTCTGCTGTGTAAACCTGCTGGAAACGGCGTTCAAGAGCCGCATCTTTTTCGATATGTTTACGGTATTCGTCTAACGTTGTCGCGCCGATGCAACGCAATTCCCCGCGTGCAAGCGCAGGTTTTAAAAGATTGGATGCGTCAGTTGCGCCTTCTGCAGCTCCTGCTCCCACAAGCGTATGCAGTTCATCGATGAAGAGAATGATCTTTCCATCTTCGGATTGAACTTCGTTGATTACTGCTTTTAAGCGTTCTTCAAATTCGCCGCGGAACTTTGCGCCTGCAACAAGAGCGCCCAAATCCAATGCAAGCAGTTTTTTTCCTTTTAGACCTTCAGGCACATCACCTGCTACAATCCGCCGCGCAAGTCCTTCGACAATTGCTGTTTTTCCGACGCCTGGTTCGCCGATTAATACGGGATTGTTTTTTGTGCGGCGGGAAAGCACCTGCATGCATCTTCGGATTTCTTCATCGCGCCCAATTACCGGATCAAGTTTTTCCTGCCTTGCCAGTGCTGTCAAATCACGGCAATATCGATCCAACACCTGATATTTTCCTTCCGGGCTTTGATCTGTAACCCTTGAGTTTCCTCTTACCTGTTTTAGTGCGCCAAGAATTGCGTTTTTATTTACACCTGCTTTTTTTAACTGGTCTGATACTTTACCTTCGCTTGCAGAAATTGCAATAAGTATATGCTCTGTGGAAACATACTCGTCTTTCAGCGCCGATGCTTCAACTTCTGCTTTTGCCAGAATTCTTGATAATGCTGATGAGAAAAAAACCTGCGCAGCATCTCCGTAGATTTTCGGTGTTCCTTTAACCAGCTTTTCAATGTTTGATGTAAGCATTGCTGCGTCTGTGCCGATTCTTTCGATGATTGGCAGGACTATTCCGTTTTCCTGGCGCAGTAATGCGAGTAATAAGTGTTCGCATTCGATTTGCGAATGATCGTTTTTTTGCGCAATGGCGGTAGCTTCGCTTATTGCTTCCTGTGCTTTTATTGTAAATTTGTCGTAATTCATGATTTTATTATATAAAAATATCCTATAGACTGTCAAAGCGGCAATTGGGCAGGGTGTCAGAGTTTTTTTGTCATGCGGTTCAGCACTGCTTTAATATTATATATTGTTTTTTTATTTATTTTTCTTTAATGTATTTCTTAACAACTAATTTTTTGTCACATCTGCCTTTAGCTAAGACTCGTATTAATTTTTCTATGAGGTTGATGATGGATGTTATTTATTTTTTCCGTGAATCTGGTGTTGTTCGTGTTCCTTTTTTTAAATCTGCGCCTGCATTGTATCATTTGCTTTTATCCAAAGGAGGGAACTGGGATAAAAACCGGCAGGAATTTATATTAAAACGGGATTTTGATGTTTGTAAAATTAATGTTGATTTACATGTTCCGTTTGTTATGATTGATGATTCTCCGTCTGCTTCCGGCGGGCTTAAATCTTTGGTTTATAATTTTTTTGAACGTTCCTGGAATGATTTGTCTGATATCCAACGGTTTCCGGCTGCGAATCATAAAATTGATAATCCTATGATCAGCAATTTTAATGTTTGCAATTTTACTTCATCTCCGGTTTCTGATATTGATCAGCCTTTTAGTTTTCCTGTTCTTCCTTCTCTTCCGGAAATGTTATCTGATTTCTGGCTGCAAAAGCTGGATATTGAACTTCGTTCCAGAAAATACAGTCATCAGACTCAGAAAGCTTATATTTACTTTAATCGTTTGATATGCCGTACTCTCCAGAAAACTCCTGAAAGTATTCGTCCTGTTGATGTAACAGAATTTCTTGCACTTATTGAAAAGAACAGGGATTATTCTGCTTCTTCGATGAATTTAGCTATCAGTGCGATAAAGTTTTTTTACCGTTATGTTCTGAAAAATGATGATATCAGCGAACAGCGCCGTCCGCGTCATGACGAACGTCTACCCATGATTTTATCGAAAGATGAAATTATAAAAGTTCTTGGAATGGAAAAGAATCCGAAACATCGTTTGCTGTTAATGCTTGTTTATTCATCTGGTTTACGTGTCAGCGAAGTTGTTGCTCTTAAAAAGGAGCATATTGATTTATCACGCAAGGTTATTTTTGTCAGACAAGGTAAAGGCAGAAAAGATCGCAGTACTATTTTATCAGATAAAGCTGCTCAATTTATAAAGGAGTATTATTCGTTTTTTATTATTGATAAATGGCTTTTCCCCGGCCGGAAATCTTCACGTCCCCTTTCAATACGTTCTGCCCAGCATATTTTTGACAAAGCAATCCGCCACGCCGGTATAGCCAAAAAGATTTCGATTCACGGTCTGCGTCACACTTTTGCCACACATCTATTGGAAAGCGGAACCGATATACGCTATATTCAAACATTGCTTGGTCATTCCAACCTGCGTACTACTGAACGTTATACCCATGTTGCCAAACGCAGTGTTTTAAATATCAAGAGTCCTTTAGACAGTATTTTGTAACATTAATAAAATAAATGGTTAAACAAATTATTAGGATGTTTATTTATTCGTGCAGAGGGGTTTAATACCCCGTCTCTTCAGGGCGGAGTTGTTGATTGTTTATTTTTTCTAATATCTTTCCATAATAAAATATCTGGTTTTCTATCTCCGTTTGCATTCGGAATAATTCCGATAATACAGTACCCGCATTTTTTATAGAATTCGTAAGGATGATTTTTGTAATTTTTGATATTTATTATTTCTTCAAAAATATTACCAGCTGTTATTTCTTTATCCGATAAACTTGTACTGTATGTTTCATCATCAGAACCTGCAAATACTCCGATTACACCTTTTTCCAATGCAATTCTTTCTAATTCATTCAATAATATTTTTCCGTATCCTTTTCCCTGGAATTCTTTTTTGATAACCATTGGATGCAGTTCCCATGTCAGTTCATACATTGGTCTTAACCCTACCCAGCCAGTAAGTTCATTCCCGGTCTTAATACCAATACAGATATTTGGTTCAGTAACACATTCATTCACTTCTTCTAAAGCAGATTCCATATCAGGCCATGCATCCTTATTTATCTCTGTAAAAGTCTTAAAAAGTATTTCCGCTGCCTGCTTTTTCGTATCTTCTGATTCGTTTATTTTACAAAAACCTTCTTTCATTTTAATATTTTACCATACAATATCTTTCATTTCAAACATGTCAATAAATACAACATTTTCTCACATAGTGATTAATATTTAGCTTTTATGTCTATTACATAATATTTATCCTGTTTGGATATAATATGCAATAATTTTCTTTTTACACCATTGTTTTTTCATTAAAATAAAAACACTTTTTACCCAACTGTAACTTTTTATATGAATATTGTGTAAATTGCGTTATGTGAAATAAGGTCTGGGAATATATTCAAAAATGAAGCATATATATTGACATAAAATAAAAAATGAATAATATTAAATAAATGGAAAATAATATGGATATTAAAAATAGGTATATAAATACGGCAAAATTGTATGATTTGGATCAAAGGGATAATTTAACAGTAGATATACCTTTTTATTTGGAATATGCAAAAAATCAAAATGGAAAAATACTCGAATTAGGATGTGGAACAGGACGTGTTTCAATTGAATTGGCAAAAGCAGGTTATTTTGTAACTGGACTTGATTTATCAGAAACAATGTTGGGCATTTATAAAGAAAAATTAAAAATATTGCCAAAAAACATTCAAGAAAATATAGAATTAATAAATGGTAATATGGCAAAATTTATAATAAATAAAAAGTATTCATTAATTATTGCTCCGTTTAGAGCATTTCAGGCTCTTACTAAAGATGATGATATAAATAATTGTTTAAAATGTATTAAAAATCATTTGGAAAATGATGGTATATTTATTATTAATGTATTCCGTCCTTCAAAAAATTTGGATGAAA
>Ga0123356_10007576_pt1 | contig 10827 bp, 8 predicted proteins | sample TergutEmb28metaG_2_FD_92546 | JGI IMG/M metagenome (GOLD analysis project Ga0123356, IMG submission 92546) | Embiratermes neotenicus P3 segment gut microbial communities from Petit-Saut dam, French Guiana - Emb289 P3 | ecosystem: Host-associated > Arthropoda: Insects > Digestive system > Gut ... | reverse complement strand
TATTCCCCTTCGAACAGCGCGGCCACGAATTCTTCCGCTTGGAAAGGCCGCAAATCTTCGATAGTTTCGCCCACGCCGATCATCCTCACCGGCAGGTTGCTTTCATAACTTATGCCCACCACCGCGCCGCCTTTAGCCGTGCCGTCCAGCTTGGTCAGGATCAAGCCGGTAAGCGGCGCTGCTTCCCCGAATAATTTGGCCTGCGAGATAGCGTTTTGCCCGGTGCCGGCATCCAGCACCAACAGTGTTTCTTTTTTGGCCTCCGGCGCCTCCCGTTCGATCACGCGGGCTATTTTCGCCAATTCCGCCATCAGGTTGGCCTTATTCTGCAAACGCCCCGCCGTATCCACCAGCAATATATCCATATGCCGCGATTTGGCCGCCGCCACCGCGTCGTAGACCACGGCAGCCGGGTCGGCCCCTTCGGCCTGGCGTATCAAATCCACGCCGGCCCGCTGCGCCCATATGGCCAACTGGTCGGCGGCGGCGGCGCGGAAGGTATCGGCAGCCGCCAGCAGCACCCGCCGGCCCTGCCCGCAGTACAGCGCGGCCAGCTTGCCCAAGGTGGTGGTTTTTCCCGCGCCGTTCACGCCGGTAAGAATGAATATATTCAGCTTGCCCGCTTCCAGCGCCAATTCACCGGCGCCCTCGCGCAGCAACATGGAAGTCATCTCATTGCGCAAAGCCTGCCACAATTCGGCCCTTTCCTTGATATGCGCGCTTTTAGCATGCTCTTTCAAACGGCGGGCCAACTCCACCGCCGTAGCCACACCCACGTCGGCCAAGATCAGAGCTTCCTCCAATTCCTCATAAAACTCCTCATCCACGCGGCCATGAAACACAGCGGACAGCGAACCCATCAAATTCTTTCTTGTCTTAGCCAAGCCGCTTTGTAAGCGGGAAAATAGTCCCATATTTGTTCTCCTCTCCTATTTCTTAAAACACTTTTGAACTTTTCTAAGTTACATATTTTTTACGTAATTATTTATAGCAGAAAATAAGTTTTTATTGAAATAAGAAGCCTTTTCTGCTATATTGAATATGGAAGATGTATTTTGCGTACCTATACGCAAAGGTTGACATAGTTTCTTAATAATTACTAATGGTGATAAAAATGGCTGTAGTACTTCCTGTAACTTCATATAGCGCAATTCAAATAGATCAGCGCGAAATAACGCAAGCTTTGTTAAACATTGAGGATAAAAAACGTTCGAACCTATTTGCGTGGAACGGTCAATTTTCTCCACAGTTTATTGAAGCATTGTTGGAGCAGTATGCAAGGCAGAACTATGTTGTAGCTGACCCATTTGTGGGTTCAGGAACGGTTCTTTATGAATGTGCGCGAAAAGGTATTGCCGCCTTGGGAAATGAGTTGAATCCATCTGCATACTACATGGCAAAAATATATGAATTATGCAGACTCTCCAAAGATCAAAGAGTGCTTTTGATTCAGTACCTAAATAAAAAAATCGCTATAATCTCTGTAAAATCAAATCCTCTTGAACTAATATCGTACTTAGCAAAAAACGATTCATCACCAACAGCAAGAAATGTTGTTTCATTGATTGTCGTTTTACTTGACTTGTTTAATAATCAGTTTTCAATAGGTCTTCTTCTTGAGAAATGGAATAACCTGAGAAATATCATTATGTCCCTACCATTCTCAAATAACAATTTGAGTGCGATATTAGGAGATGCACGCAGGCTAAGTATTCAAGAAAATGAGATTGATCTAATTATTACTTCTCCGCCATATATCAATGTTTTTAACTATCATCAAAAGTATAGACGTTCTGTTGAATCATTAGGGTATGATGTATTGAGAATTGCGAGAAAAGAAATCGGGGCTAATCGTAAGAACCGTGGCAATAGGTTTCTAACGGTTATTGAGTATTGCGTTGATATGTCCTTAGCTATCAAAGAGATGCTGCGGATTTCTAAAAAAAATGCTCGTATTATTTTTGTCGTGGGTAGAGAGTCAAATGTTCTTGCAACGCCATTTAGTAACAGTGAATTAATCTACGGATTAGCCTGTGAGGTTCACGGAATTCCGTTAATACTAAAACAACAGAGGGTGTTTAAAAACAAATATGGTCAAATGATTTATGAGGACATACTACATTTCGAAAATGTTAAAACAGATGATAAAACACTGTCAGAGGATACATTACTACAACAATCAAGATTTATAGCTGTTAAGTTACTAAATGAAAAATTTGCTGCATTTGATTCATCAAGCAAGAACTATCCACTGTTAAGAGCCGCAATACGCGATGCTCAATCTGTTATGCCATCGGAGAGAAGATAAGTTATGGGAATACATGGAGAAAAACTAACAGCAGCCCTTTCAAACGAAAAATTGCCATCCAGTGACATACAAAGACTGGAAGCGACACTTATTAAGTATACATCATGGATCAACAATCTGGAAGCGGTATCTTCCAACAGCCTTCCCGCGCTAGTTAGCGCGTTTGTTGATTTGCTGAATGAGTACAAATACTATCTTGATGTTGAACTCATTTTTGATAGTCCAAATGACTTCTTGTACAGGCAAAAGGGGCAATTGAAAATCGACAACTCAGTTGTTGAGGAGTTTTTACCGATACTGGTTCGTAAAAGCATTGATCTTGTTGTAAAGGAAAACATGATTGATATTACACCTCAAACATCTACATTTTCGTCTGTTCACTTTAATTCCAGTCTTGGCAATCCAGCCATAGGCGGCGGACTTACAATAAGGACAAAAGACCAAGATTTTGCTATTAGTCGAAAGCTGTATATCCGTTCTTCATATTCAGGGAGATTCGATGCTAATGATACAGTAACTATTGCGACAAATATTGGGTATGTGATAGCGGAAATAAAGACAAACCTTGACAAAACCATGTTCCAAGAAGCATCAGCAACGGCTCGCGACATAAAACTTGCGGTATCTGGAGCAAAATACTTTTTGCTATGTGACTATCTGGATATGACCCCAATCAGTTCAGCTACAACAGATATTGACGAAATCCTCATACTTCGTAAAGCTAAACGGGTTAGCTCAAACATTAGGGCGAAGTACAGCACCTTCAATGGAAGACAGTCTACTCGTAACGATTACACAAAGTATTTGAACGATAACCCCTACTCCCCGGAGGTATTTCTGCGTTTCGTTGAACATATTTTGGCTCAATTCAATAATGAAGAACTAATAGAGGATGATGTTTTGAATATTGGGTATTTCTAGAAAACAGGGGACTAAGCTATGACCTGCCCCTCCAACCTTACAGATAATATCTTCGATACCCCTTCCTCCTCCATAGTCACGCCCCACAAACTATCCGCCGCCTCCATGGTGCCCTGGCGATGCGATATCATAACGCATTGCGTATGCTGCGCCAACTCGCGCAGATAGGCGGTGAAACGGTCGATATTGGCTTCGTCCAGCGCCGCGTCTACCTCGTCCATGACCACGAACGGCGTATGGTGCACGGCCATGGCGGCGAACATCAAGGCTATGCCCACCAGCGCTTTTTCGCCGCCAGAGAGCAGATTATAATTACCTATTTTTTTGCCGGGCAAAACCACGCTGAGATCCACGCCGGTATCCAGTATGGCTTCCGGTTCGGTGAGTACCAGCGCGGCTTGGCCGCCGCCGAACAGACGGCGGAAGGATTTATCGAATTCCTCGCTCAGGCGGTTGAAAGCGGCGCGGAAGCGATTGCTCATGATGCGGTCGATATCGTCGATGACTTTATAGAGCTGTTCGCGCGCGCCGAGCAAATCCTCGCGTTGCGCGGTAAGGAAGCGGTAACGTTCGTCTACCTCCTGATATTCCTCTATCGCCGCCAAATTCACCGTTCCCAGGGCGGCTATCTCCTTTTTCAGTTGTTGCAAGCGGGAGGAAATGGCGGTGCGCGACCCTTCCACTTGCGGCAATTCCATGGCTTGCTCCGGGTTAAGTGAGAACTGTTCGGTCAGTTTCAGGCGCTCGTTTTCGCAATCCGCCTCCATGCGCGCTTTTTTGATCTCCAACTGATGCAATTGCCCGCGCAGGCTTTCGCAGCCGGCGGAGAGTTCCTTCTCCTCTTTTTCCAATTCATTTAAGCGAGCCGTGTCCGCCGCTAAACCGTGGCGTTTGCTTTCCAATTCCTGCTCGGCATTGAGCAGCCGCTCCGCCAATTCCACCAGCTGGGATTGCATCGTGGCGATAGTGCTTTGATACTCTGCTAATTCCGTATCGCATTGCCGCAGATCGGCGGCTTTGGCTTCCTGATCCCAATGTATATTCTCTATTTCCGTTTCGATGCGTTCCAGGGCTTTGCGCTGCCCCACCAGCTTCTGTTGGCGGGAGGCCAGCTCCACGCGCTGACGATTGATGTCCTCACGCTCATCCTCCAAGGCCGCGGCGCGGCCTGCCAGTTGCCCGCTTAATTCGCTCAGCCGCGCGGCCAGCTCCTGCTCCACGGCTTCGCCGCCTTCCAGGGCTTCATTAATATCGCGTTGTTGCTCCTCAATGAAGATATCCTCATCGGCGAGCGCGGCCAATTGCCGCTTTAAATCCTGTTGTTGCCGCTTGAGGCTTTCATCCTGCTTCAGCAGGCCTTCCGCCTCATGGGTCAACGCTAGTTGCCGGTTGCTCAAATCTTGCAAGCCTTGCGAGCCGGCCTCAAATAGCGCGTTCAGTTCATGCAGCTTATGCCGCGCCGCTTGCAGGGCCTGTTCTTCCCCGGCTAGTTGCTGTTTCAGCGTTTCCTGTTCCTCCCGCGCTTCGGCCAGTTGGCGGCGTTTGCCCAGCAAATCGCCGCCCTTTTTATTGCGCGAACCGCCGGAAAGGCTGCCGCCGGGATTGATCATATCGCCGTCCAGCGTCACGATATGCAGGCGATAGCCCGTAGCTTGCGCCGCTGTTACCGCCGCGTCCATATCCCGCACGATCAGGGCCTGATTGAGCAGGAAATCAACGGCCGGGCGGATATCCTCCGCGCAGGGAACCAGTTCCGAGGCCAGACCCAATACGCCATCCTGCCCCGCGACAGCGCGGATATCGCCTTTGGCGCGTACCCGCAATGTGTCCAAGGGCAGGAAGGTGGCCCGGCCCAGCTCTTTTTCCTTGAGATAAACGATGGCGCGCCGCGCCGCTTCCTGGGTGGCGCAGACGATATTTTGCAGCGCCCCGCCCAAATATGTTTCCACCGCCACCTGATACGCGGCCGGCACATCCAGTAAATTTGCCGCCACGTCAATGATGCCGGATAGTTGTTTTTCGCCCTGTGCTTTCGCTTGCAGCAATGCGCGCACGCCGGGATAAAAGCCCTCATAGCTTTTTTGCATATCCTCCAGCATGTTTACGCGCACGCCCAGCGCATGCGCGCGATAGCGCAATTCTGTTTCCGTGGCGGCCAGTTCGCCCACCGCTTGGTTCTGCTGCCGGATATTTCCCTGATATTGCTCCATGTCGCGGCGCATCCGCTCCGCTTCCGCACCGGCCGCCTGTTTTTGCTGCGCTATTTCCTCTTTTTTTTGCGCCGAGAGCTGCAATTCCTCCTCCATCTGCCGCCCCTGCTCCCGCAGGCGTTCCACCGCCGCTTGGTTTTTCTCCCATAATTGCTGCTGATAATGCAGTTGATTGCGTAATTGCGCCAGCCGGCTGGCTTCGTTGAAAGCCTGTTCGCGGGCTTTGGCTAATTCCTCTTCCAAATAAGCCACCGCCTCGCGGCGGCTTAGCGCATCGCCTTCGCCCGTGCTGACCCGCTCGGCCAGTTCCGCCACCTCCTGCTCGGTGGCTTGGGCATGGGCCAATAGCTGTTGCGACTCCTCGCGCCGCATTGCTTCCGCGGCGCTAAGCTCCGCCAGATCCGCGCGCAAACGCTCGCCATTGCTTTCACTGTTTTGGCGCTGCCCCTCCGTTACTGTACGCCGTGACTCCAATTTTTCCTTTTGCCCCTGTATATCATAGAAATTCCGCGCCAATTCGCTCACTTCTTCATCCAGGCGGGCATTGATGGCCTTGAGTTGCTCGCGTTCCGCCGCCACGCGCAAGCGCGAGGTATCCGCCGCCAGCAAGGCGGCGCTTTGTTCATCGACCGCCGCCGCCTGCTGCCGCAATTTGCCTTCATATTCAGCCAGCAAGCGCACAGCCAAAGTGATGGCGCAGCTATCCGCTTCTTCGCGCAAGGTCATATAGAGTTTGGCGGCGGCGGCTTGCTCCTGTAAGGGGCGCAAGCGCCCGGAAAGTTCGCCGATGATATCGCCCACCCGTTCCAAATGACGCTCAGTTTCACCCAATTTGCGCAGGGCTTCGCGTTTGCGGTTACGGTATTTGACAATACCGGCCGCCTCTTCCACAAAACCGCGCCGCTCCTCGGGGCGGGCGGAAATCAGCTCATTGATCTGCCCCTGGCTGATCAAGGAAATGCCATCCACGCCCACGCCGGTATCCACGAACAATTCCTGTATATCCTTCAAGCGGCAAGGCTTACTATTAATGAGGAATTCCCCGCTACCGCCGCGAAAGGCGCGGCGGGTCACGGATATCTCGGCAAACGGTTGCCTAATCAAGCCGTCGCCATTATCCAGCAGCAATGTGACCTCGGCCATGCCCAGCGCCTTGCGTTTTTTGCTGCCGCTGAAGATAACATCCTCCTGCTTGCCGCCGCGCAAATTACGCGCGCTCTGCTCGCCCAGTACCCAACGCAAGGCATCGGAAATATTAGATTTCCCCGAACCATTCGGCCCCACCACGCAGGATATGCCCTCTTCAAAAGCTATTTTAGTTTTTCCGGGAAAAGACTTGAAACCCAGCATTTCGAGACTCTTTAAATACATGCCGCCTCCGCTACGAGTAATGATTATGTATGATTTCGTTATACCTATATTTAAAACGTAATATATTCCATCCTTATCAGCAAGGAGTTCTCATATGTTCCGCCTGTCCCCTCGCTGGTATATGGATATTCATCCTTGTAAGGGGTAAGGTGAACTTCCACTCCCGCATAGTCCTCCATGATCTGCTTCAAAACCTTTACATCAACGCCATCCTTGGCAACCTCGCCATTGATCCATTTAGCAGCGTAGCCGGCGGCGGCAAATGTGTACATGAATTCATCTTTGACCGGCCAGGTAGAAAGCCTGCCCAGCATGTTTTTCCCAGCTAAAACAGCCCTTATGCGGGCAAAGATATCCTCAAGGGAAGCCATTACATAACCGGGATTTTCATATGTTACCGGATCCGCCTCATAACCGTCATCGGAAATATACAATCCGAGAAGGGCGCGGTCAAATCCTTCGTAGGGGTGGGGACGCCATGTTTGCGGAAAAATCGCGCCCGCTTCGACCACCTCTTTGATAATCGCGGCCGGCGATAAGCCGCGGGTACCGTAAAATGCTATGTCCTTACCATATTTTTCCACCATTTCCGGTATGCCGGCGGCCAGAAACGCATATTCGTCAAAATCATGATGATTGCCTGCCGGATCGGTGGCTGTTACTTCGACCAATTCCATGCCCAGATCAGCACATTTTGCCCTGATCAGTTCCTGCCCTTTCTTGAGCAGGGCTTGCTCCAGCCTTATTGTTTCCCGCATACCAGGATCATCTGCATAAAAATCAGGGTCATGCGCCAGCGCTTGATATCCGCTTATTGCCCTTGGGGAAGAATAATAAACAAGTGTTTTCGCGCCCAGTTTATAAGCCTGCTCAACCATAGCGGTATTCATACCGAGCATATCCGTGGATAGAATTAATCTGCCGTTTGCATTGCGTATAAATCGCTCCCGGAAGAGCAGCAGTAAACAACAAAAATGTCCTCCCTGACCTCGCGTAAATTCTCAAAAGCGGCGAAAACTTCCGGAATAGGCCAGTTCACGATGAACGCTTTGATTTCCATATCTGCGCCCAGTTCTTCGATTAACTTTATCGCTTTATCACGATTTTCGAACATTCTATCAGGCCAGGTAACGTGAAGCACTTTATCTTCGCCGTATTTGTCTATGACCGGTTGTACAGTGTGCCAGTCGCTGTTCCGCGGATAATTGCCCCAGGTAATGATCGCGATTTTACCCTCCTGATCCGGGGATGGTACCAAAGCTTCTTGCATAAAGCCCCCTGATTGCATACAGGCAACGCAAATCGCGGCGACCATCACGCAGGCGAGCAAGACAAGCATTCTTTGCATAGGCTGCCTCCCTTCGCAGAATCCGTTTTTGCCGTGATTCAGCCTTTTTCTGTCAACTATATAACGTCCACGCCCACGCAGGATATATCCTCTTCAAAAGCAATTTTAGTTTTTCCGGGAAAAGACTTAAAACCCAGCATTTCGAGACTCTAAAATACATGCCGCCTCCGCTACGAGTAATGATTATGTAAATACAGAATAAATGATGATTCCCGCCATAAGCGGGGAATATCATTTGCGTACGTCTATCATAATGTTTATGTAATGATTTTACTCTATTAAACTAAACTCACTTTCCTGAATATCACCAAACAGTATTTTTATGTAGTCCCGCCTATCGTAGATGACTCGCATGATAGAGATGTTTCCATCCTTATACCGGTAAAATACAAGATAATTGCCACAAACTAAAAAGCGATAATCATTCGGTATATCCACGATTGAGGACAAGGGTACGCCGCTGGCGGGAAAATCAGTAAGGCCGCGTATAGCTTTCATAATTTTGGCAACTATTTTGACGGCGGCAGTAGGATTTTCGAGCTCTGTGGTGATATATTCCTTTAAGCCATGCAAATCGCTTTGGGCTTCGGGAGAAATACGGAGTTTTACCATATTATACCCCCAAAGACTTTTCGACTTCCTCAATAGATAGCCAACCTTTTTCATACCCGGCTTTTTCACCTGCTACAAGCTGTGACATGAGTTTTAGTTTTGCCTGGGTTTTTTCGTAGTCCACAATATCCACCAGAGCATACCGCCCTCTGCCGTTTTTTGTAAGAAAAACGGGCTCCCCAATAGATACATCCCGCAATACTTCATTGTAATTCCGTAAATCTGAAACCGGTTTGATATTTGGCATAAAAAACAACTCCTTTCGCTGCTATTATTATAGCCTTATTTTTCGCAAAATACAACATAAAATTCTGCAGCAAATTATTGTATTTCTATAACTCCCTCCTCTAACGCAAGGAGGTTACCTAGCGCTCTACCTGCCGCGAAACATATTCAGAAATTCCGAATAGTTGCTTTGCGCCCCATCTGCTATCAGCTTCTAAGTCTCCTAATAAATGAGATAATCGTCCGGAATAACCAACAAATAATTTTCATATGTCACGCCGTTTTCCACCAGCGGCGTGCAAATAACACCAATCTCCGTACCCGAGTATTCAAAGATGTATTCCGCCATACATTGCTCTAAAACCTCGACATCAATGCCTTCTTGAGGAACCTCGCCCTTCATCCATTTCACGCCATAATCGGCAGCGGCATGGGTGAACATCTTTGGTATGGAAACCGGTGAAGATGCGACTCTGCCCAACATGCCCTGCTCTTCAAGAGCCTTTTTTATATCTTCGACAACGTCGGCAATTTCTTCTTCGTTGTGGTTTATCGTGGTATCAACGCCCAGCCAACCAGCAATTGTAAGTGGATCTTCGAAGGAAGATAGGTAAATTGCTCCTAAACTCGTACAATACCCGAATAATCTCCACTCTTCAAAGAATGCAAACACGATATCCTTTCCATACTTGTCAATAAGCGGGGGTATAGTATCGCTCAGATACTGGTTTGCGCTTGAACCACACTGAACCTGCTCTAAGCCATCAACTTCTACGAGTTTAAGATTATTTTCCCTGCATATTGCGCGCAGCATATTGCGCTCTGAAGTTACAGTTTTTTTGTAATTTTCATACTCGTTATAATCATAGTAGAAATCACTATAATCTCCGTAAAAGTAAGCAAGCGTTTTCGCGCCGAGTTTTTTGGCCTGTACAGGATACTTGTTGCTTGCTTCAATATGATTAAAATTCAAGATTAGGTTCGCTTTAGCGGCGGCTTCCGGAACCGTATTGCGAAGTAGAGGGTAATCGGCTTCATCATAGGTGGTGTGTTCGGTGTATACTATAAAAATGTCGTCTCTTAGCTCGCGTAATATACTGACAATGTAGTCAGTTCCGGGGTTGGCAGGGCTGATGATCAAAACTTTGATTTCAGGGTTTTTAGCAATACTATTGATCATTGAAGCTAGTTTTTCTTCCATATCACGATAATAATAGTCAGGCAAAGTAACAATAACTGTGTTTTCTCTGCCATATTTCGCCACAATCTCTTTTATTGAAAAAAATACTTGGCCATAGCCATTTCTATATTCATATCCATCCGGAATAATAGCGATTTTACCGGGTAGTTTCTCATAAATATCTGGCGTGGGTTCAGGCGTTGCTGTGACCGGCGTGGGTGTTGGCTCTTTCGCTATATACACCTCTGCAGTTTCGGGCGGGAGTACAATGTCAACCGGCGACTCCGTTTCGCCGCGGCAAGCTGCAGCCGTAGCACCCAAAATGAAAACAAAGAGTAAGAACAGGCAGATATTTTTTTTCATCAAAATCCCTCCAAGAAATCCATCCACCTTTTCGCCAAAAAGAAGAAAAACAAACCCTTGTTTATATTCTTTCGAAAAGCAATTAATACCTTACAGACAAACCACACCAATAATAAACAAGAATTAACTCTACACTCCGCATTTCACACTACACACTTGCGGTCAAAGACCGCATTAGTCCGTATTATTTCGAATTTAATGCTCAAAGATGTCGAGTATTTTATCTGTTACCACTGCAAGCACGCTGTCCTTAACAGAGCCGAATTTTATGACCACTATTGCTTGAGGC
>Ga0123356_10007575_pt1 | contig 10827 bp, 8 predicted proteins | sample TergutEmb28metaG_2_FD_92546 | JGI IMG/M metagenome (GOLD analysis project Ga0123356, IMG submission 92546) | Embiratermes neotenicus P3 segment gut microbial communities from Petit-Saut dam, French Guiana - Emb289 P3 | ecosystem: Host-associated > Arthropoda: Insects > Digestive system > Gut ... | reverse complement strand
TGAGTTAACCTCCATATGTCGCTAAAAATGCTCTAAATCACTTAAACGCCGTAAAAACTCGACTTTTTTCTGAAAAATAATTGAACGTGGGGTTACATAACCTCCATATGTATTGACGAGAAAATGGTTGAATAAAGGCTGAAATCAAAAATGGCACCCTTATTTCAGCCGTATGAAATCGTATGGAGGTTAAAAAATGGGAATTTAGGATGACGTGATCTATGCAAAGAAAAGAACCTGTGGAGCAACATGTAATTTGCAGATTCTAATAGTTGCGTATTTAATGTTATTTGATGTATGTGTCACAACTGGTATTAAGGGCTGTTTACACTAACTGATAGTAACTATCACGCCATGGTGAATAATCCTGACTAAAAACAATAAATCCACTCAAAAATTATTGTCAATCTCTCTCTCTCTCTCTCTGTGATATTGATTGTAAGTGCAGTGTGTGTTTTTATGCCTGGTGCAAAAGCCGCCGAGCTAACACCCCAACAAAAAGCACAAACCCTAACCACTGAAGTATTAGGCATTGATACCACAAAGTATGAAGTGCAAATCGAAAACTATGAACGTAGTGCAGAGATGGGCTATCTTAGTGTTGTTCCACAACACATTGTAGCCTACACATACACCTCAAATCAAGACAATTTTCGATTATTCTATACATTCACAAACGACAACCTGCAAATGATCGAGATATATAACGAGGGGGCTATTCGCGAACGCTCTAACTATTTTAGAGATGTTGTGGTTGTCAAAGAATTCCTTGATAAATATCAAAACTATGTTGGGGATTCTCTGTATGCTCGATTGGGCTCTATAATACCTGTGGAACGGGTACCCGGTAACTCTACGGTGAACTCAGAGGATATAGCCCTTGAAATCATACTAACTGAGGACACCACTCTGTTTAAGTGGCACTATACCGCCAATGGTGCTGAGTCATCACATACCAAATTTGTGTCCATTATTGTTGAACGGGGAAATTTGAAGGCATTTACCAATACCTGGCAACTATATCCCCTGGGTAGTACACATGTGAATGTTTCTATAGAGACAGCAATGGCTACCGCCTTAAAAGCAGCCAACAGTTATGTTTGGAGTTTAGCAACAGATGAAAACTCTAGTTTGTCGGCAGAAAATTTCACTGAGGATAGTGTGCGTTGGGAAGCTTTGATTTTTATGGGCTCACTGTATGCAGATAATGTTCGCAGCGAATATCCCTTAGAACTCTATCCAGTTTGGCGATTTGGCATTGCCCTAGACAAGTGGTATGGGTACATGTATGGGGTACAAGTGGATATCTGGGCTGACACAGGCGAGATTAGACGAGTGCATGAGGCGTGGTCATCAATTCTCCCCGAAGAAGAAGCGGCATATTATGCTGCTATGGAGGCACAAAACGGTGCGGTTGAGGCTGGTTTGAGTTTATCAGTGTTGGTTGTGTTTTCTGCTTGCGTTGTTATGGTATCGGGCTTTGCCTTTATTTGCATGAGCGGAACAAAAAAACTACACTACACCAATCAACTCAAACGTCACGGTTTCAAAGCAGGCGGCGTGTTGTTCTGTCTTATCCTATTTTCATCTGTTTTTCTAGGGGCGCTTGAAACTGCCAGCGCCACAAACCGCGGCGCCGTAATCTGGGGCTCAGAAAGCATAGGCGCAGACACAAATGGAACATCTATATATCCGAATTTGCGTAAGAGTGTGGCTGAAATTAATCATCAACGAAGTATTAGTGGGTCTATTGCTTCTTACTTTACCGCGGGGAGTTATGTGGGTAATAGTGGAATTAATCATCAAGGATCCACGGGTTTGGGATCCTCTGCTAGTCAAATCAAAAACGATATCACGACGCTGTATTCTACTAAGGACTATGTGGCCGTGGTTGATTTCAACCATGGCGTTGGAATTTCTAATATCGCGGGGTTTCCACCCAACGAATTCCACTACATGTTCGAAGACAACACCGGCACTATGGTGGGTACCGCTTGGCCTTATGTTGATCATCTAGAGAATGCGGTGTATGATTATGAGGTTTATAATTTGGTGACTAAGAGTAAGACTGCTTTTGTGTTTCTTAATACTTGTCTGTCTGCGGAAACTGCCAATCAAGGGTATAAAATGTTTCAGATTCCATGGTATGTGGGACGGGCCGTAACTATGCCCTACGCTTGGACGGGGCGACACGTACTTAGCATGGATCCAAATTTTGATGTTAGCGGATCTATTAGTGATGATGGATATGCTACTCCGGATTGGGGCAATCAGGCGTACATTGGTTTTAAGGGTGGTTCGGCGTCTTTGGAGCAACCTTTTAACGGTAATGAGGGGCCGTATCTGTATCATAATTGGTTGAACAGTTTTATGTTGAATGCTTTAACGACTTCCAAGTCGGTGAATGCTGCTCTAGATGCTGCTTCTCTGGATATAATAGGGTTGGATTTTGCCTTTATTGAATTGCGTGAGGGGTTTACGCCTTACTGGTGGAACTATAATCCCAACCAGCCTGAGGGTTATTTGAAGGTGTATGGGAATGGGAATATTTGTTTGAAGAATTTTGAGGTGCACACCGTTGGTTTGCCCTCTTTGGGTGGTCCAACAAGTGGTGCTGTGGGTGCTTCGTATAGTTTCACGGCTTCTTCTTCGGTTGACTCAGCTGGTCATAGAGTGCGCTATGTTTTTGATTGGGCGGATGGCACCTCGACAACCACGGGGTATGTTAATTCGGGCGGATCTGTTTCGGTGTCACATACGTGGAGTACTAATGGAGTGTATGGTGTTAAGGTTTATGCGCAATGCGAGAATGGGTGTCGGAGTAATTTGTTTGGGCCCTATGATGTTGCAATAGGTGTTAATCCTTGGTTGACTGTGGAGGCGTGGGATGATTATGGGTATTCGTTGCCTGTGGGTGTTTATGTTGATGGTCGGTTTATCGATACAGCGCCGGTGTCTTTGATGGTTACTGCTGGTTCGCATAGTGTTGCTGTTGATTATCAGATTTATATTTTTGTAATCTATGATTCGTTTAGTGATGGCGGTAATAATGGTGACTTTCGAATGATAACCTCAGATACAACGTTGACTGCGAATTTTCGCCGCACATAGCATCATAGTTAAATTCTTCTTTTTTGTTTCTATTTTTATGTGTATGTTTGATTTCTATATTGAGTGATGTTAAATGTTTCATTTATTGACGTAATTTTTATAAGTGAATTCTGTTGATTGTTGCAGTTAAGTTGGAGTATTCATAGTTGGAGGCATAAAGCTGAATAAACGACTTTGTTCCATGGGTAATCGTTGGTGTGACATTGAGGGGTTGTTTGTTTTGTTTTGTGGTTGTGTTGTGGCGTGTGGTTTGGGGTTGTTTTTTGGGTTATGGTGGGTTTGGTTTTGCGGTTAGTAATGGTGAGGTTGGTTATGAAAATGTTTGGTAGTGTGTTGATCGATTGTTTGGTGAGGTCACAAGCGAAGTGTAGGCGGTTGTGTTGGTGTAGTGGGGGTTGGGTGGGTTGTTTGGGGTTGGTGTGTTTGTTGGGTTGTGGTTTGTTTGGTGGGGTTTTTGTTTTGGGGGAGTCTTTGGCTTTGCCGCAGGAAGATACTTGGGGTGAGGTGGCGTCTATGCAGCAGGCGCGTTGTCATTTGGGTGCGGTGGTGGTGGAGGGTAAAATATATGCCATTGGGGGTCGTAGTGAGTTGGGGGTTGTGGGTACGGTTGAGGTGTATGATCCGGTTTCTAATAATTGGACCTACAAAACCCCGATGCCCACTCCACGTTGGGGGTTTGCGGCTGTGTGTTTTATGGGTAAAATTTACTGCATAGGCGGCTCTGTTGATTACACTCAATTTACTGATGTGGTTGAGGTGTATGATCCAGCCACAGATAGCTGGGAAAACCGAACTTCTATGATAGTTCCTAGAGCAGGGGTGCCTGCTTGTCATGTGAATGGACAGATATATGTTATGGGTGGTTTTAGATATGTTGCGAATGTTGCTTCAGGGTTTTGGCAGATCTATGATCCTTTAGAAGATATCTGGGTGATGAAGGATGCCTCTTGGCCAGAAGGGTGTGCTTGTGTGGTTCTTAATGATAAGATATATGCTTTGGGTAGGTCTGAGTTTTGGATTTATGATATTTCGAGGGATATTTGGAAGTGGGGGGGTCAGTCAAAAGCGAGTTCTTTGGATACATCTATGGTGGGTGTTAGGGGTGTTATGGCTAGAGAGGCTGTTTATGTGTATGAGGATTGTTTGGATGTTTATTTTCCGGCTAGTAAAAGTTGGGTGCGTGGGGCGGATTTGCCGCTTGGACTCAGGGGTGTGGCGGTTGTTGAGTTGGATGATCAATTATATGTTTTGGGGGGATTTGAGATGGTTATTTCTTATCCTTATCGTGTAACTACTGCGCCTGTGTATTCGTATACGTATTTTGGGTCGGTTTTTGTGTATACTCCGTTTGGTTATGAGTGGGTTGCGCCGGAGGTTTCGATTTTGTCTTTGGTTGATGGGGGGGTGTATGATTTTGGGGATGTGTTGCTTGAGTTTAGTTTGGATCGGTCTGTTGTTTGGATGGGTTATAGTCTTGATGGGGGGGCTAATGTGACGGTTGGGGGTAATGTGACTTTGTCGGGGTTGTCGGGGGGGTGTTATAGTGTGGTTGTTTTTGTGGAGGATGTGTATGGGTTTGTGGGGGTTTCGGATGTTGTGGTGTTTAGTGTTGTTTCTGCGCCGGTTTCGTTGTTGCCTGTGGTTGGTATTGTTGGTGCTGTGGTTGTTGTTGTGGTTGGGGTTGTTGTTTGTGGGTGTTTGTTGTTTTTGTTTTTGAGAAAGCGTCGATTAAATAAACTTTTGCAAATAGGTGGCGTTGATGGTGTACACAGATGAATCTGCAAAGTAGGTTTGATTTTGAGAAAGGCTCATAGATGGGTGAATTACGTGCTTTTTTTGGGCAAGTATCGCGGGCGGTTAGTCAATAGGTTGGTATGATGCCTGTATGGGTTGGTTGGAGAAACAGGTGTTCATGGGTTTTAGGGGTGGTGTGATATCTTGTAGCGCAGTGTTCTCGTCTCTGGAGGTATGCCTATTTCTGCTGGGGCAGTTTTATGGGATATGCCTTAATAATTGATCAATCAGTAAATCGGTGTTAAATGTTGCTTTTTGCAATTTATAGGTGTCGCTTTTCCTGTTTTTCCTTTACAACTCGGGTATTTATTGGTATTTGTTTCTGTTGTGGTGTTTATTTGATGTAGAGATAAATTGTGTGTGAGGGATAGCCCAGTTGGGGGTTTTCACAGAAATTTTCAATTTTTTTTGGGTGCCAGCCTGTGATTTCATAGTCGTGTGATACTATGCGTGTTCCGTGTTTGAGGTCGTGTTCTAGTTTAGGTTTGATTTTTTCGTTGGCGCTTGTTGTTAAGTATAGATATACTACATCAGCGGAGGTTAGATTGACGTTAAACATGTCGTCGTTTATTATGGTCACTCGATTTTCTAGTCCGTTTTCCTGTATGTTGTTGAGTGCTTTTTTTGCGAGATCTTCGCGGAGTTCGATGCCGATGCTACGGGCGCCAAAAATTTTTGCGGCCATGATAACTGTTCGTCCATCGCCTGCGCCCATATCAAAGAGAACTTCGTCAGATTTTAAATTTGCCAGTTTTAGCATATATTCTACAACGCTATTTGGACTTGGAACAAAGGGGGCGATAAACATTTTATTCCTCCTCAACAGTCTGGATTATGTTACATAGTCTTTTTTGGTTTGGTGTGGTCTGCGGGCTTCTCCGCATTTAACACAGCTTTGTGCACAGAGCTCGAGATATTTTTCTTCGTTTTCTACAACGCTTGTGGCGGCTTTTGCGCATAATTCGCTTGGTTCGTGGCATCCTTCTTGGGTGCATAGTTTTGAGATGTATTGGCAGATGTCTTTGACGTCTTGGGGTTCTAAGACTGCCCTTTGGGTGCGTACCAGCAGGCAGAGTTCGCGTGCCATAACGCAGGTTTTTATGAATTCTACGCGCTCTAAAACTTCTTCACGTAGTCTTTTTCGGCTTATTTCCACCTTGCATCTCCTCTACAACAAGCGCAAACAACCAGAATAGACGGTTCTACACTTAAAAAGGTGCTGTTAAACTGCTGAGTAGTTGCAAAAGGGCTAAATAAGTTTGTGATAATTTTTCAAAGGTATGTTGTCAGCGGTTGTGGGGCACAAAAAAAAGATCTTGCTAACAGTTATCCTTGTAGCCCTGGCGCTAAATGCCTACATTTTTAGTTTGGGCTACTCTGCGGCTTCATCGCCTATTTTGGAGGAGTATGCCAATGACTTCTCTGCCTACTATATCGGTGCTTGGCGGCTTTTTTACAATCCCACCCAAATCTATGCTTCGGGCCATTATTTGCCCGGCGACTACCTAATTGAGCCGACTCCGCAAATTTTTAAGTACACCCCTTCTTTTTTGATATTTTTCTCTCCTCTGCTGGCTCTTAGCTATCAGGATGCTCTTAATTTTTTTGATGTTGTACAGTTTCTATCCGTTTTTGCTTCGGCCTTTTTTGTTTACCATCTAGTTAGAGATAAAAATTTTTTTTTGGGCAGTATTGCGGTTGTGATGGTTTTGCTCTCTCCCGCAGCTATAGGGTTTGATGCTCGAGTTATTTTTCAGGGCTACTATTGGGGTTATGCTATGGCAAATGCGCACATAATTCAAACTGCGCTAATTGTGGGTGCGCTATATTTTGCCTACACTAAAAAGCCTTGGTTTTGTGCATTTATGGTTGCGCTTGCTTGTTTTGATCCTCGGGTTGTTTTGTTGGCTCTGCCGCTTCTGCTTTGGTATAGTCGTCAGGTGTTGGGTAAGACTATTTTGGCATGTATTGGATTTATTGCGGCGCTTAATTTGCCGTTTTTTTTCTACCAAAACATCGGTCTAACGTTTCTACAAGAACAAGTCCGAGGCAGCATCGTCATTCAGATGTATGCCTATAATTGGGTTCCAATGCTTGCTGTTGTGGTATTGACGTTAATTGAGGTGATTCATCTCTTATCAAAGCGGCCTTCTTTTCAAAATTGGTCTATTTGGCGTAGATGGTGGAAAACGTTTGCCTTGCGGTTTAATTAGGCATTGCGAAGCGTTTGTTTAGTGCTTGGCGTTCTGCTTCTAGGGTTTGTTCGTAGAATTTGTCTGTGTGGTGGGGTTCTTTCTCTAAAAGTGCTAAGGCTTTAGCTATTGGTATTTGACGTGCGCTTAGTGCGATTGCTGCTGTTTTGCCGTATTGTTCAATAAGGCCCGCAGTTTTTTTAGCGTAGGTCTGCATTTTTTCTTCTGGTTTTGTGAGGTGTTTGCCTTTTTTCTCTATGAGGCCTCTGGTTTTTTCTTCTTCGAATTTGAGCATACCTAGGGCATAAGAGTTGCAGTTTGGACATCTGGGTTTGTCGGGGAGCTCTTTTATGCGTATCATCTCCATATAGTCCCAGCATTGGGTGCAGACAAAGTTGCCGGTTTCATTTAGCAAGCGTGCTTTGGCTGATTCTATGAGTATTTTGCGCATCTGCTCGGGGGCAATGAGGTCACTTTTCATGCTGATTCGCTCGATGCCTGCTCGAGCTATCGGAGTTGGATTGTTGTTTGTTTCCACGAGGTGGAGTTGGATTTCGCCGTTTTTGAGTTGGCTTAGCACCTTGATTAGTCCGTCGGCGTCGAGGTCGTTGCTAAAAACTTCCTTTAGGCCCTCCTCATAGATGGGGGTGTTCTCAAAGCTGTTTATTAGTTTTTGGAGGCTGATGTTGCTAAAATCGTCCCCTTTCTTAAGAGCTCCAAACCGGTGGGCGGTTTGGATGATTCGGCGTTTAAATAAGCCGGTTTTTATGGTTGAGGCGGTTAGGGTGTCGCGGATGATTTGTTGGGGCCGGGTTTGGATTTCTTCTACTGCCTCTATTAGGCGTTTGGGGGTTGTGGTGCCCATGGTTTGTACAAAAATGCGGTAGGGGTCATGTTGTACGACTAGATCATGTCCTAGTTTATCTGATAGGGCTTGTCCTATCAGTTGGGCTAGGGCTCGGTTTATTAGTGAGCCAAAATTGCAGTGTAGGATGATAAATTCGCCCCATTGTTCAACAATGATGCGTTGAGGGCTTGGAATGGGCAAGCCGATTTGTAGTTGCTCTAAGGTTTCTTGGAGTGCTTGGTGAATTGTTTCTGGGCTAGCGGGGTAGCGTTTTGATAGGGCTTGGCTTATTTGGGTGGGTGTTGCGCCTTGTTGGTGTTGTTTTTCGGTAAAGCCTCGAATTTCTGCTAGTTCTTGGGCTATTTCGTAGGGTACTGGGATTTCTTCGCCTACCCAGCTGGGGATGCTGCCTGTGGGGTCATCGACTGGGCGTACATAGACTTTGTTTTCGGCGGTGTGGATTATTTGCCAGGGGCTGCCGCGGATGACAAATTTGGTTCCTGGTTTGCCGTATTCGGCCATGAAGGCTTCATCGAGTATGCCTATGGAGGTTTCGTTTGTTTGGTCGATGACTAGGAATTGTTTTTCCTCAGGGATCATTGAGAGGTTATCAAAGTAGTATTCAAAGAGTGCTTTGGTGTGGTGGGGTTTTAGGGCCACTTGGTCTTCTGGTGAGATCCAGGCTAGTTGTGGGGTTTGTTCGTGCATGTATTTGAGGATTTTTTCTATCTCGGGCATGGTTAGGTTTTCATAGGGGGCGGCGTTTTTGGCGAAGTTGAGGATTTCTTGGAAGCTTAGGCGGTTGTTTTTGATCAGTAGGCCTGCGATTTGGTGTGTTAGGACGTCGTAGGGGTTGTGGGGGATTGTGAGTTCTTCGAGTTGTTCTTGGAGTGCTCGGCGGGCAATGACCATTGCTTCGAGGGTGTCATCGGAGTCTAGGCCTATGATTAAGCCGTCTGAGGGGTTGCCGTAGGTGTGGCCTGCTCTGCCGATGCGTTGGATGAGTCGGGAGACTTGTCTTGGGCTCATGTATTGGATGACAAAGTCGATGCGTCCGATGTCTATGCCTAGTTCTAAGCTGCTGGTGGCGATTAGGCCTTTTAGGTTTCCGTGTTTGAGTCCGTTTTCTGCGGCGAGTCGGGATGTTTTGGCTAGGGAGCCGTGGTGGATGGCGATGGGGAAGTCTAGGTCCCAGACTTTGAAGCGGGAGGCTAAAACTTCGCTGACTGAGCGTGTGTTGGTGAAAAGTAGGGTGGATTTGTGTTGTTCTATGTGGTTGCGTATTATGCGTAGGCGGGCGGCTACTTCGGGGTGGGTGAAGATTTTGTTTGCGAGTTGGTTGTCTTTTTGGGTGGGTTTGGGGTAGATTACTTCTAGTTTTACTGTTTTGGTTACTGGTACGTGTATGATTTCGGTGGGTCGTTGGTTGCCGGAGAGGAATTTGGCGACTTTTTGGGGGTTGCCTACGGTTGCAGATAGGCCGATTGTTTGGAATTCTTTGTTGGTTAGGAGGTGGATGCGTTCTAGGGCTAGGGTGAGTTGACTGCCGCGTTTGTTGTCTGCTAGTTCGTGGATTTCGTCGATGACTACCCATTTGAGGGTTTGTAGGTGTTGGCGTAGGTGCCATCCTGAGAGGATGGCTTGTAGGGTTTCGGGGGTTATGATTAGGATGTCGGGGGGGATTTGGCTTTGGCGGGTGCGTTCTTTTTGTTCGGTGTCGCCATGGCGGACTGCTAGTTTGATGTCGAGGTTGTTGCACCACCATTGGAGTCGTTCTAGTAGGTCGCGGTTTAGGGCGCGTAGGGGTGTTATGTAGAGTACTTTTATGCCCGGTGTTTTGGGTTGTTGGAGGAGCATGTTTAGTACGGGTAGAAAGGCGGTTTCTGTTTTGCCGGTGGCGGTGGGGGAGATTAGTAGGATGTTTTGGCCGGTGAGGATTTTTGGGATGCCTTTTTTTTGGGGTTCGGTGGGGGTGGTGAATCCTTTTTGTTCTAATAGTTTGCGTATGGGTTTGACTAGTGTGTCAAAAGTGTTTGGGGGTGGTGTTTGCACTCTGAGGTGGACCTCGGTTTATTAGTTAGGTTTGGTTGTGCTATAAATAATGTTGGGCTTTTTTTTGTTGGAAGTTTGGGTTTTTTTGGTTTTTTGGTGACATTTTTTTGGTAATTTCCGTGTAGGTTTAGGGTTGCTTTCGAGATATACAATCAGATATATTTGTAAAGTTAACACGAACATGTTTAATTTCCATGTTAAAAAAGAAAATATAGATGCAAAAATTATGGAAACTTTTTTATCCTATCCCGCTAAAGGGCATGAAGCGATAATCCGGAGGAAATTTGTACAATGGCTAAATGTCCAAAATGCGGAACAGAAGTTGCCGCACCAAAAAAGACTTGGAAGATGGCAGGCCGCCCAGACAAAGCTGGCAAACGTATGCAACTAGAAATCGGCCTCTACGAATGCTCCAAATGTAGCAACGTATTCCGCGAAGTATTGAGTAAAAACAAAATCTAAACAAAGTGCGCCTTGTAGCACTCTCTATTTTTCTTTATACCTGAATCCGCATCAAATCGGCACAGTAATACCTTGGCATTATTTGATCTATCACACTAAATGTATGAATCCATTAATTGTTCTGCGCTACCTCCAAGAATCACTACAAACTCAACACAACCTCAAAATCTCCCCCAAATCCATAGGCACCCAACCAAAAGCCCAAGAATACAGCCTGCAGAAAAACAAAATGCTCCAAATAGGCCCAGTCAAATCGCAACGCACAATTTGAGCATAAACCAAACCGCCGCCCTCGTGGGGGTTGCGGGTGATTTGTCGGGTTGATGGCGGGGCATATGTTGGGGGAAGACTGTCTAAAAACTCAGATTT
>Ga0123356_10007572_pt1 | contig 10830 bp, 11 predicted proteins | sample TergutEmb28metaG_2_FD_92546 | JGI IMG/M metagenome (GOLD analysis project Ga0123356, IMG submission 92546) | Embiratermes neotenicus P3 segment gut microbial communities from Petit-Saut dam, French Guiana - Emb289 P3 | ecosystem: Host-associated > Arthropoda: Insects > Digestive system > Gut ... | reverse complement strand
TTTTCAAAACTAATGCGAACAAAAAGTCCGCTGTTACTCAAACATTCAGAGAATGTTAACGTTCTCTGAATACTAAAGCTTCATCTATTTTTCTTTATTTAATATTGTCCTTAAACCCTCAGCCAATTCTTTCGCTTTAAAATCCCCTTTCAACGGCTGCGGCTTGTTACCCAGACTCCTTATATGCTCTACGGCTTCATGGCTTTGCATCGATTCTGCCTCATGCACAGAACCGCCTGAAGCTACGGGAACTGCCCCTGATGATCCAGACGAAAAAGCCATCGCCATTAAATCAAGGTCAAGCAATCCTTCCAGGCCCAACTCATCCCCAAAAACCGGGGCAAAAGCCGGTTTTTCAGGCTGCATATAAGGCTCTGGTTCCGGGATACCGGAACTGGCCTGCTCCGGTTCATAACCCCCTCCTATACTATTATTATACCCATCTTCTTTATTCCGGTCTATACCTTGTTCCGCTTTAAAAGCGCCTGATACAAGATCCTCAATATTGCCAAGATTCTGTGAATTTGCCGTATTACCGTACAATTCCGGCACCGCATAATCATTTGTATTTTCAAGGACAATATTTACACGCGAGCCAGGATTTTCCCCAAAAGCTGCTGATGAAGCCTTATTCTTTCCAGACATTAATTCAGGCAGGAAATGTTCCATTAAAATATGGACTCCAAACCCCATCCCAAAAAAAATACCGGTAAAAACCAGGGCTCTAAGAAGTATATATAGAAGATTAACGCCGGAAATAAGCCCAACCGCAAAGGAAATGATAAATGCGCCTGCTCCTGCCAACAGCCCCCATTTAATATTGGCCAATTATTCCCCCTTCATCCCGCCGTCCAAATACTTTACGCATCATTGCCCCAAAACCGGCTGTTTCTTTGGGCTTATTCCTGTCCATTCGCTCAACAAGGTGCTGAATACAAGTGCTTGCCTTGCATTTTGGGTCAACTACCATAAAAGGTTTTTGCCTTAGCACAGCCTGAGGGACTGCCGGATCGTCAAAAATAAACCCAAGAAAATCCACTTTTAAGTTCAAAAACTGGCCGGCAATATTAATCATGCGCTCGGCTACTTTCCTGGCTTCCGCTGCTGTTTTTGCCCTGTTTACAACAAGCTTAAGCCCCATGTTCAAAGAATCGTACTCGGTTGCAATAATTTTTATAATGCCGTAAGCATCTGTAATTGCCGGCGGTTCGGGAGTAGTAATTATTATGGCATCATCGGCAGCAGCGATAAAATCAAGGACATTGCTTGAAACACCAGCGCTAGTATCAATAATTATAATATCCGCATTGGAAAGCGTATCAAGCTCGTTAATAAAATCCCTTCTTTCTTTTTCGCCCATATTGGCAATCTGCGAAAAGCCGGAAGCGCCTGCAACAATTGAAATACCGTACTCTGTTTCTACCATAATTTCCTTGATTGTTTTCTGCTTCTTTATTACATGATAAAGATTGTATTTAGGGATCATGTTAAGCATTACATTAACATTGGCAAGCCCCAGATCGGCATCCATTACAACAACTTTTTTTCCAAGCCTTGCAAAGGCCAGCGCCATATTTACGGATAAATTTGTTTTTCCCACGCCGCCTTTGCCCGAAGTTACGGTTATAATGCGGGCGCCTTCACTCGGCCTGGCAGCAGCATTGTCTGCCGCTGCTTTGCCGGGCAAAGCATTTCCTGCCTCTTCCGGTTTATTGTTTTTTTTATGCCTCATTATCTCCCGCAGCTTTTCTGCCTGATCTTCCATTTTTTATCTCCACTTAAACTGATCTGCTTCACCAACCGGGAAGCGTTTTTCTATTTTATCACGATCTACTTTAAATCCATCAAGATTAATAAGAAAACGTACGATTGACGCTTTTTTAATATCAACCGGTATCGTCTGCCCATCGGTTATATAGGAGACGGATTTCCCCTTCTCTGACAGCGCGGATATTACATTGCCTATATGCTCTGTTTCGTCCAGCTTTGTCAGAACTACAGACTTGTAATTAAACGGCTCAAACTGCCGCAGTATATCATAAATATCGCTGGTTTTTGTGCCGGCGGACAGGACTAAATGCACCAGCGCCCCTCTGCCGCATCCATCCAATATCTCTTTCATTTCACCTAACTTGGACGAATCTTTCGGGCTATTGCCTATTGTGTCTATCAAAAACAGATCTGTCTCGTCTGAATAAAGCGCTATCTCTTTCTTTAACGCCATTCTATTTTCAACGCAGGAAACCGGAAGTTCCATAAGATCTCCAATTGCAATTAACTGGTCTTTTGCGCATATACGGTATGCGTCAATTGTTATCATACGCACGGAAACAGCGGGGATTTGTTCAGTCCCAAGGCCAAAGATTGCCGCAAGCTTGGCAATAGTGGTAGTTTTTCCTACGCCTGTAGGGCCGACAAGAACCATAACCCCCGGCTTGCGCTGTATCTCATTATCACTGAAAATACTTATACTTTCGCCAATCCACTCCAATAGACAATTTTGAACTGTATCAGGATTGTCCAGTTTTTCAAGCGGCAGTTCTTTTCGCAGCCTCTCACACATTTTGTCTATATACTTTTCGGAAAAATCATTCAATTTCAGAAGCTCTGCAGCGCGTATGAAGGCAGGGTGATCGTCTTTTCGCCCTGCGGAACCTCCGCCAATAAATTCACGGATTTCCCTGAGCGATTCTAAAATTTGATTGGATGTTTCATTATTGTTTGCTGCAGTTTGTTCGGAATTTTTTCCCGCTGCTGCAAGCACTTTCTTTTTTTCTTCTTCAAAGTTCAACGGCGCCTGCGCTGCGCTGCCTTCTGAATTTTTAAAAAGCACGGGAGAAAAATAAAATTCAACCTCAATTCCCGGTTTTGAAAACATCCCGAAAAAACCGCCGAGCCTTATTGGTTTTTCGCTTAATATATGGAATGGCCGCTTGTATTTTTCCATTATTTTTAACTCGCAATCCTTGCGGCTTAATCCCTGTTCTATATAATAATTCATGCTATGACTCCGCTGAACCAGTTTCGGATCTGATTACCCCTACTGCTTCCGGTATCATTTCCGGAACAATTTCCGGAACAGATAAAACAGCTAAATCCGGTATTTCCCGATCTGTTGAATTTTTTACCAAAAAACGAGCCTGTTCCGAACACAAAATAACAGGCAGCCACCCTTTTTCCTTAACTGCCACAGCCGCTTTGCTGACAGATTTTATCCACATTTTATGAGTCGGCGGATCCATTGCCGATACAATTCCAGACGGAGTTTCATATTTACTGTCAATAATTTTCTGTTCAAGGGCAGGGTCGATAGTCAGCACACGCAGCCTGTTGTCATCGTCGGCGTATTGGCGGCATATTTGACTGGCAAGGGCTTGACGCGCCTTCTCTGTAAGGAACCAGATGTTTTTGGATACGGGAGCATAATCGGCAATAGATTCCAAAATGGACACCATATTTCTGATGGAAACCCTTTCTCTTAACAGACCCTGAAGAATTTTTTGAATCTCTACTGCTCTAAGGCCCTTGCCTTCTCTTAATACCTCGTCAACTACTGCGGGGTATTCTTTACGCAGCGTATCAAGAATCGCCTGGGTATCCTGCAAGCCAAGAATATCCGCAGCATGACGCCTGATAATCTCGGTTAAATGAGTCGCTATAATCGACGGCGGATCTACTACAGTATAACCGGCGCGTTCAGCTTCGTCGCGTTTATCCTGATCTATCCAAATTGCGGGAAGCCCAAATGCAGGATCCACTGTCTTTTCGCCTTCCAGATCGGCAGTTGCAGTTCCGGGGTTGATGCACAAAAAATAGTCAATGCGAATTTTTCCGCGGCCAGAATCCACACCTTTAATTTTAAAACAATATTCAGCGGGTTCAAGAATCATATTGTCAATGATCCTTACTTTGGGAATGACAAGCCCAAGGTCAAGCGCAGATTGACGCCTGACGCCCTGAACACGTTCCAGAAGTTCCGCGCCTTTTTCTTTGCCAACCAGCGGAATTAACCCATAACCGAGTTCAAGCGAAAGGGCGTCTAACGGGACAACAGGCGAAATTTCCACGGCTTTTTCATCTTTGCGGTCTTTGCTTTTAGCCATCATTTCGTCGAAACCGGCAGCTTTTTTCTGTTTGCGCCCAATTCTGAATGCATGAAAAGCGACAAGCACCGCCATAGGAATCAGAACATACCAGGGGAAGCCCGGCAGAATCGAAAGGAAAACCAGCACAGCCGCGCAAATCCAGTAAATTATTGAATAACGGGCGAATATTTGATCCAGCACTTGATCCGAAAGGTTGCCGGTTGCCGCAGCTCTGGTTACGACAATACCCATTGCAGTGGAAATTAAAAGCGCCGGCAATTGGGAAACAAGCCCGTCGCCAACCGTAAGGCTTACATACGTGCTTAAAGCGCCGCCCGGCCCTGCCAAAGGCTCGCCATGTATGGAAACACCGATAATAATGCCGCCAAGCACATCAATCACAACAATAAAAATTCCAATTTTAACGTTACCCGAAATAAATTTACTCGCTCCGTCCATCGATCCGTAAAAATCTGATTCTTTTTGTATCTGGGCTTTTCTCTTCTGCGCTTCTTCCTCGGTTATGGAACCGGAACTGTACTCGGTTTCTACACCCATCATCTTTACCTGCATACTATCCAGAGTAAAGCGGGCGGCTACTTCGGACACACGGGTTGCTCCTTTTGTAATAACAACTACCTGTACCGCAATAATTATTATAAAGATGATAAAACCAACCACCAGCCCTTCGTTCCCGCCGGAACCGACAACAAAACTGGAAAATGCCCGAATCAGCTTTCCGTCGAAACGAGCGCCTTTTGTTAAAATAAGCCGCGTTGACGAAACATTCAGCGCAAGGCTGAAAACCGTAGCCACAAGCAGTATCGTGGGGAAAAGACTGAACTCGGTGGGTCTTTGGGTATACAAAACGATAAGCAGCACCATCAGGGAAAAAATTAAATTTACTGCAAGCAGCGTGTCCAGCAGAATTGTTGGAAGAGGAAGAATTATCATTACTACTACGGTTATGACCGCTACTCCAAGATAACTTTCCTTAAGGAAAGCAAGAGGGTTTCGCGAGCCAGATCCTTCACCGTTTACACGCGCCGCATCGGCCATTTATACTCCTAAGCACTTATTTTGCGCTTTTGTTCGTTTAAATTCCAGACTCTGCTTAATATCGTAGCTACAGCAGTATAATACGATACTGGAATTATATCCCCAACATCTGTTTCTTTGTATAATGCCCAGGCAAGAGGTTTATCCTCTACCAAAGGCACACCGTTATCTTCCGCAATCCGCCTGATTTTGGCAGCCATTTCGTCCGCTCCAAGGGCGGTTACCATTGGGCCGGGCATGGAATTTATATCGTATTCAAGAGCCACAGCAAGGTGTGTCGGGTTTGTAATGACTACATCCGCCCTTGGAACAGCGGCGTTAAAATTCTGCTTTAGCAATTCGCGAAAACGGCCGCGAATCCTTGCCTGCACCTGCGGGTCTGCTTCGTACATTTTCATTTCTTCTTTTATCTCTTGCCTTGTCATTTTGTTCCGTTCGCGGAAACGCCAGCGCTGAAACATATAATCCGGTATGGAAAGGACAAGCAATAAAAGCGCAATAATTATCAACATTCGCACCGCAAGAGAAGCAATTGTAGTTAACCCCAGCCAAACCCCGGCTTTCTGAAGATTAAGTATTTTATCCATACCGGAGCGGATCATAAAAAATGCAACAAAACCGATTATTGCCATTTTAGCAATTGACTTGAAAAAATTGTAAAGCCCGTCAATAGAAAATGCCCTTTTGAAAAATTGCCCCAATCTGGGAATAACACGGGAAAAATTGGGCATCAAAGGTTTTGTGGTAAACAGAAAACCAACCTGCACTATATTTGAAAATAAAGCTGCAAATAACGCTACAGCAAGAATTGGCAATGTAAGCTTTGCCAGGTAACGCAAAAACACCGACACAATAATGGCGTCTCTGGTTGGGTCCAATTCAACTGCGCGCAGCAAAAAGAAGCGGACCATCTCGACAGAAGTACGCAGCATATAAGGCGCTATAAATACAAGCAGAAGCGCAGGCAAAAACAGCCCCAGTGCGGCAATTAATTCCTGGCTTTTAACAACCTGGCCTTCTTCCCGCAGCCGCTGGAGTTTATGCTCAGTGGGCTGCTCGGTCTTGCCCGGCGCGTCTTCTTCGTCAGAGAACCATTGCAGCGAAATAGCAGAAGCAGGCAATAGAGGGCTGCCGGATATTAGCAGGGAGCTATTAACAGGGAGCAGAGAATTATTAGCTATCAGCTGTAAGCCAGGAATAGAGGCCGTGTAATTATCGGCTATTAGCCGTGATCCGGGATCCGTGCCATGTTCTATGTTCATGCTAACGGGCTCCTTCTGTGATTGGGATGCCAATCTGCGTGTAGAGGCTCTCTATAGTGCCGAAACCCGACTCTATCATTCGCGAAAAAGTTTCGGTCATAAATGGAAGCGAGGCTGCTATAAGTATAAATGCCACTGTAATTGAAATGGGAAACCCTTCCTGCAATATATTGATTTGGGGGGCGGCTTTGGAAATAAGCCCTGTCGCAAGGGTTGTAAGAAACAAAGTTCCAAGAATTGGCAGAGAAATAACCATCGCGTCCATGAATAATTTAGAGAGCCCTGTAGTGAGCATACTTACAACTGTTTCCCTGCCTTCTATAAGGGAAATTATATTGATAGTTTGAACCGAACGCCAAAAACCGCCAAGGAACAACTGAGTAAAACCTCCAATGGATATAAAAATAAGCATGGACACAAGGTTAAGGTACTGGCCCATAAGAGGGTTTTCTATTTGACCGATGGGATCAAAAGTTTCCGAAGCGCCAAAGCCCATTTGCAGGGAGAAAAACTGACCGGCTGTGGAGAAAGCGGCAAAAATTATCATAAGGTAAAAACCGATTATTAAACCGATTATCGCTTCGCCAAGGATTAAAAAAAGGAAACTAAAATTGAATGGCGCATAACGAAGGTCGGTTACCTCCCCGCCGGGAAGGGTAACAAGGCCTGCGGAATTGCCGGCAAAAAAAACCTCGGCGGTAGGTATAACGGCAAACGCAGTAAGCCCGGCAAGAGAGACTTTTGCAATTTGCGGAATCGCTTCCGACGACAGAAGCGGGGCAACTTCTATCATAGCAAGAGCCCTTGCGGCAAGAAGCAAAAACACAGGGCCAAAGGTGAGAATATTCTGTAATATTGCATTATCTACCATGCAGCCCTTCCCTGCCTCCTTACTTTTTTTTACCTGACCATATCAGGAATAAGCTTAAACAGATTTATTGTATATTGCCCAAGATGGCTAAGCATCCATCCTCCCAGCAAAGCAAGCACTGTTAATATTGCAACTATTTTTGGAACAAAGGTAAGAGTCTGTTCCTGAATACTGGTGCTTGCCTGTAAAATAGCGACAACAAGCCCGACAACAAGAGCAGAAATAAGGAGAGGCCCTGCAAGAATCAAAACCTCAAATACCCCCTGCCTTAGAAAAGCTGTTATTTCTCCAATACTCATCGCCGCATACCTACATAAAAGAACGAACCAATTGATCCGTTAAAAGCCCCCATCCGTCAACCAGAATAAAGAGGATAAGTTTGAATGGCATGGATATCATCACAGGAGGAAGCATTATCATACCCATGGACATAAGGGCGCTCGCCACTACCATGTCTATTATTATAAACGGAATAAAAAGCAATATTCCTATTTTAAACGCAATCGTAAGTTCATTCAGAATGAATGCGGGAATTAAAATATATGTTGGAACATCGTCCGGCGCATTGGGGCGATCCAGCCCGCGCATAGCCATAAAGAGTTCAATATTGTTATTACGCTGCAAAGCGCCATTGCGGCCTGTTATCTCGCGGGACATCTGGCTAAACATAAAAGCCCTTAACGGATCTACCGCTTCTTTGTAAGCATTCTCCACAGAAAGTTCCCCTGCAGAAAGCGGCTGGATAGCTTTAGTGTAAACAGTACTAAACGTAGGCCACATAATAAAAATAGTCAGGAAAAGAGAAATTCCCAAAATAACCTGATTGGGAGGAACCTGCTGCAGCGAAAGCGCCCTTTTAACAAAATCAAGAACAATCGAGACCCGCAGAAAACTGGTCATTAATATGATAATGCTTGGCGCAAGCGACAGAACCGTCAGCAGCAGCAAAAGCTGCAGCGAAAACGCAACTTCCTGACCGGAGGCAGGGTTACGGACAGTCAAGTCGATAAACGGAATAACAGGCGCCCCTTGCGGCGTGGGAATATTCATTGTGCCTTCGACGGCCATATCGGGAAACGGTTCCGCCTGCGCATACAGCGCCAGCGGTAAAAAAACAGATATTATCAAAAACAACGCGACTACCGCTGGTTTATATTTTAACATTTTAGTTAAATGCATCATAAGCCCTTTAGCCTTTCGCGGTGTTTGCGGATATTGCCGGCATCCGTAACATTGCGTTCTGTTGAAACACCAAAGCGGCGCAATATTGAACTAAAGTCCGAAAACCGGCCTGTTGATGCCTCGGCGGTTTTTTTGGAATCTTCAAGCAGCATGGCATTTAACACATCTTTATCATCAACTTCGCCGATAAGGTTTACGCCGCCGTCGCTTGAACCAAGAAGCCACGCTTTTGAGCCAACGGAGACAATATGCGCATAACGGTTGGAACCAAGGTGCGCAGTGGCTAAAATCTTTAAAAAGGGATCTTTTTCGATGGTTCGCCTTGAGGTCTTTTTTAACAAAAAGACAATGCCGTATACCGCAGCCGCAACCAGCGCAAGAGTCAGCACCATTCTTACAACAACCCCAATTGAAGGGCCTGCAACCTGCACTGTTCCTGGCGCATCGTCAACAAAAAACAAAGCCCGCCCTGCCTCCTGAGACGCATCACCGGCGGCGGGCGCATTGTCAGGCAAAGACTGCCCCTCCGTAGGAAGCAAACTTTCCTGAGCTGAGATGCCTGGTATTTGGACAAAAAACCCTGCGCAAAAGAACAGCAGGGCCAGTGCATGGAATTTCAGTTTTCCCCCTCCCAAGTAGAACTGATTTTCCCTAAATTTTACATCAATTTACGATTAATAGCAATAGGCGGTTTATATTTTGAATATAACTCCACATTTTAATATATATAATGAATTTTATTGTGGAATTTTGCAAGCAATATTCGCCCACCGTAACATTTGACCGGTTATAACGAAAGCAGTATATTATAAGCAGGAGTTAATTATGGAAAATGCACAGACACAGATAGATTACCCCCGAGGTATAACCTTTGAGCAAGTCTGGGCAGCTTTGATGGAAACCCGGCAGCTGCAAAACGAAACCTCATTGCAGATGAAAGAAACCGATCGAAAAATGCAGGAAACCCGGCAACTGCAAAATGAAACTACTTTGCAGATGAAAGAAACCGATCGAAAAATGCAGGAAACCGATCGGCAAATGCAGGAAACAAAGCGAATAGTGCAGGAAACCTCTTTGCAGATAAAAGAAATAGGCAAGCATTTTGGTGATTTTACTAATAATTTCGGCGAAGTTATAGAACACATGATCGCTCCCAACCTTCAGGAAAAATTCCATGATTTTGGTTATGATTTTCAGGAAGCCAGCACCAATCACAAAGTGCGTGATAAAAAAAATGGCATTAAATTTGAAATCGATGTTTATTTGCAAAATGGCGACACTGCCATGCTGGTTGAAATAAAATCAAAACTGCTCATTGGCGATATAAACGACCATATCATACGCCTTGAAAAAATGCGGAAATATGCGGACTTACGCGGCGATAAACGCCATTTTTTAGGCGCAGTTGCAGGGATTGTCGTTGAAGACAATGAAAAAGAGTATGCGTTACAAAACGGTTTTTTTCTTATAGAACCCAGCGGAGAAAATTTTAATATTACGCCTCCGTATAATCAAGCTGCGGAATGGTAAAATCAAAGAAAGATAACTTACTTTGACAATGCGGTTAATTGCAGCATTGTCGAATTTTGCAAGCAGGTTATTTTCTGCCCGCTGCCCACACGATCCCGCCGCTAATCGCTGCTGTCACTGGTACCGCTATCAGCGTAAAAGTCCTCCAGAACTTTGAGCTTTTTTCGTACTTCGCCGATAAGGCTGACTGCATCCTGTAGGTTTCGTACATTTCGTTCAGACGCAATACAAATGAAAAATTAGGAATGAAAAGTGAGAAATGTTATTGTTTGCAATCTGGGCTTGTTGCCAATATGCTCAGATTGCAAACATCCCTTCATTTTTAATTTTTCACTCTTCATTTCTAATTTGTATCAAGTTCTCCAATGCCGATAAATCGCTGCCTATTGAAGAAAAGTCCTGCGGCGAGGCAGCCTGCGAGAAAAGCAAGGAGGAGAAAAAGCAGAGGGCGAAGATGCGCTTTGCTGCGGTTGTAAGTTGCACGTAATTCCATTTTTCTCTCCTCATTGATGATTACTCCCTTTTTTTCTCGGCGCCGCCAAGATGCCAAGGCGCAAAGTTGTTGTACGCTATATTTTTTGTTCCCTTCCGTGATAATCCGTGCCAATCAGTGAACAATGTTTTCGATGAAACACGGATTGGCACGAATGGAGCACGGATTTTCACAGACCTACGCTACATATGGTGTCGTTACGCGCCATGGTGCACTAGCACACAGTGGTCAGTTGCTACCACTGCGTACCACTCTAGCAAAAAGTGGCAACAAGAACCACTGCAACTGCATTTTTCATTTATAATTCCTCATTTCTCTTTTGTACAGAACTCAGGGGCGAACCAGCCG
>Ga0123356_10007571_pt1 | contig 10830 bp, 13 predicted proteins | sample TergutEmb28metaG_2_FD_92546 | JGI IMG/M metagenome (GOLD analysis project Ga0123356, IMG submission 92546) | Embiratermes neotenicus P3 segment gut microbial communities from Petit-Saut dam, French Guiana - Emb289 P3 | ecosystem: Host-associated > Arthropoda: Insects > Digestive system > Gut ... | reverse complement strand
TAAGTTTGAAAGTAAATCTACTTTTGTGGCTTTGCGGGAATTACAGAGCGAGATTGACACCGCTGTAAAGAAAACTGTGCTAAACAAAAACACTGGCGCCCGCCAGATGAAGAAGTATTCGGCCATGGCCAAAAAAGCCGGGGTGAAAATCCCTACCAAAAAGGCCGCTAAACCCGCTACTAAAAAGCCAACAACCAAGAAACCAGCCGCCAAACCTGCCACGAAAAAGCCAGCCACCAAAAAACCAGCAGCCAAGAAGACTGCGACAAAAGCTAAATAATCTGGTATAATCACGCCAGATGATGGTTCATTAGCTCAGTTGGCTAGAGCGCAGCATTCACATTGCTGAGGTCGTAGGTTCGAGCCCTACATGAACCACCACGGGCGCCCGTGCTGGAATTGGTAGACAGGCATGCTTGAGGTGCATGTGTGCATTATGCGCGTGGAAGTTCAAGTCTTCTCGGGCGCACCAAGCACTTTTTTCTGACTTTACCGTAATCTGCATTTCGCACTACGGCAAAATCTGAAAAAGGTGCTTGGCAGGCCAGGTTTTTAAAGACACCGTTACGGTGTCTTATTTACTATTGTAGTTTTGGCGGTGAAATCGCCCACATTGCGAAAGCGCACAGATTTGTCTATTAGTGTTTGCCCACCCCAGGCGCGGACTTCGTCCCCTCGAAGGTAATACAAGTTTGCTTGATACAAGGCAATGGCTGGTGCGTCCTCCAGCCAAGCGGTGACAAAAGTTCTAAAAGAAGTTTCACGGGCGCCCATGTCAAGCTGGGTACGAGCGCGGGTCAATGACAAATCTGCCACAGGGGATTTATAAGCCGAAAGATTCAAGCCCCCACTTTTGGCGCCCGACGAATGCCAATAAGCATAGACATCGCCGTCTCCCCCCAGTTGCAACTGGTAAACCAACACATCGTAATTGCGCGGAATAATCACGTTTTCCTGGATATTTTCCTTGGCTGACAGTGTCACGTCAGCCTCGATACCTAGGCGTCGCCACTGGTCGGCGAGATTTTTTGCTACTATTTCATAATCACTGCCCTCCACCGTCGCGATGTTGAGCCTCAGCGGCACGCCGTCCTTGGTTCTATTGAGGTCTTTGCTCCAGACATAGCCTAGCTGACTAAGCAACTTGTCGGCTTCGTCAGGATTGACGGCGGGCTGGACTAAATAGTCAATGGTGGTGTTGGCCGCCAGGGGAGTTTCGGCGGGGTTTGGTAGGCGCCCGTCAATCGCTACACTTGAGCGCACGAAGTCGCGGTCAATTCCTAGCCTTAGAGCGCGACGCAACTGCACATCGCTTAACACCGGGCTGTCCAAATTAAACAGCGCCATTACTTCCCCAAAAATCGGCGTAATGTGGGTTTCACTTGCCATGTGTTGTGCGACGTCAACGTTGATGCCAGTAGCGACATTGATTTCGCCGTTGCGAAAACCGTTGACCATCGAGCCAATGTCCTCGTAGGTTGTGATGTGCAAAGAATCAATCTGGGGCTTACCACCATAGTAAGCAGAGTTGGGTGCAAACAGCAGAATCTTGCTACCCGCGGCAGTGGCCGAACTAGAACGATAAGCAAACGGCCCCGAACCTGTGATATTGTGCTCCGAAAGGTATTCGCGCAGGTCCTCCACCTTGATGTCTTGCAACTCCGCCTTTGGCAAAACGCCAAAAGTCAAAGCCCAAGGGAAAGTTTGCACAGGGGTTCTCAGCGAAAAAGTCAGCGTAGAGCCATCTACCTTTTCGGCTCTGATTGAGCGCCAAGTGTCCGCCAGCGGGGACTTTAACAACGGGTCTTTGATTAGATTTATAGTAAAGAGTACGTCATCTGCCGTGATGGTAGTGTCCCCGCCCTGCCATTTGGCATCTTCGCGGATCTTGACAGTATAAACCAGCCCATCACCGCTGACAGTCCAGCTGGAAGCCAGGTCGCCAGCTAGCGTGTTGGTGCGGTCAGTTTTCAGCAAACTAGAATACATCAGCGAACTAACAGCCTTTTCGTCCTCGGTTTCCGCCAAGATCGGGTTAAAAGATGAAATCTCGCCCACAATGCCTTCCACATAACTCCCACCCGGCACACCGGCCGTCGTGGTGATGGTGTAGTCGGTGAGAATCTTGCCAGCGATTACCGCGCCCAGTAGCCCGACAATCACCAAAAACCAAACCACCACGGCCGAGCGCACCACCCGCGCCTCGCCCGCCGTTTGGGTACGGAAAAACCGTCGGCGATGCGTACGTGCTACTTTCTCTACTTTGTCCGCTCGACGTCGCAACTGGTTAATGCTTGGAAGTTTGATTTTCCCCATACGATTTAGCCAATAATTAGACCCACCACTATACTCAGCACAAAAATCGTCGCTGTAATAATGGTCGTATCATAAAGATTTCTTTCAATTCCCCGTCGGCTAGTAAACAATTCGCCGCTGCTACCAAAGCCCGCACCTAGTGTTGCTCCGCGTGCTTGTAACAAAATCAGCAGCACCGTCAGCCCCGCGCTCACCAGCATCACCCAGTCCAAAATCGTAATTATCAGTTCAATTTCCATAAATTCCTCTCGTTTGTCTTATTTTAGCATATTTTTTCGTTTAAGTAGAGTGTGGTAGGACACAGCGAAGCGGTGGGCTTCGTCGTCTAGGCGAGCTACCAATTTTGCTAGATGAGAGTTTGGGTCGAGGGCCTTGATCTCGCCCGAGGCCAAGACAATATTTACCGCAGAGTTGCGGGTGTGGTCGCCAGATTTGACACGGGCTAGGTAGGCGATATTCTCGGCTTCTAGCAGATTCGCTACGGCAGAAATCTGCCCTTTGCCACCGTCGAGCACCACCACGTCGGGTTTGCCCCAAGCGTTGAGGTGTTTTAGGCGTCGCTCTATCACCTCGCGCATTTGCTTGCAATCGTCATTGCCGTATGCGTGGATTTTGAACTTACGATACTGCGCTTTGTCAGGGATGCCGTTGGTGATAACCACCATCGAGCCGGTGTTGTTCTGCCCGCCGTGGTGAGAAATATCATAGCCCTCAATGCGGCGCGGGACTTCCTTCAGGTTTAGTAGTTCTTTAAGTTCCTTTAACCCTTGGTCGCGGCTAATGTCCAAAAACTCCTCGCGGCTGAAAATCACTTGTTTTTTCAGTTCTTGCAGATTATACAGTTGGTTACGCAAGGTAGCCGCTGTTTCAAAGTCATGTCGGGTGGCGGCCTTTTTCATAGATTTTTCTAGCTCGCCAACCACCTTAACACGATTGCCTTTGAGGTACGAAATCAGCTGGCGCAGGGACTTTTTATAGCTTTCAGTGCCACCAGAGATATCTGGCTCCAGACCCATTTGTTGGTTGAGCCGCGATCCCACACCACTCCGCCCGACACGGGGGAGTGGTGTGGGATTACTCTTGGTGAAGTAGGGAAAACTGCGACGCAAGTACCGCAGAGCGTTCTTCACCGCTATAGCAGTAAAAAACGGACCCACATATTCGGCGCCGTCATCCAGGGGCGCGCGTGTAAAACTAACAAAAGGCACTTCGTCCTTCAGATTTATACGCACATAAGTGGCAGACTTGTCGTCACGAAGCAGAATGTTGTAGCGCGGTTTGTAGCGCTTGACCATTTCGGATTCCAAAAATAGGGCATCAATTTCGCTGTCGGTCTCACACCAATCAACGTCGGTAATCTCATCAACCAACGCCAAAGTTTTGGCATCAATACCATTCTTGCTCTGAAAATACTGCCGCACGCGGTTTTTTAGCACCGCTGCCTTGCCCACATATATCACTTCCCCGTCGGCATTCTTATGAAAATACACCCCCGGGCCTTTGGGCAAACCCTGCAACTTCTTTTTTAAACTCTCGTTCATAAATATCATTATACTATTCCGACCCAAAATACGATAAAACCCCTATATCAGGTTCCACCTAATATGCCTAAATACTCTTAAAATAGGAAGAAGCCCCGCAGATTCTGTTAAACACAGATTCGCGAGGCTTTTCGTAACGCTTTACTTACAACAGTGTCCGCTTGTCAGGCGCTGAGGAACTTCCCCTCTTAATCAGGCATGCTTTCGTTGCCTGAACAGTATTACAACCCCAAATTAACCGGCAGGGGGTAGCCGTCCAGATGGTTCGGAGTTGAAGTTAATTACGTTCTGGATCGCCCTGCCAGTGACCAACCTCTGGGTCGTACACCCAGCCAAAATCAGCTGGAAAATCTGGTACGTTCTCACACCACATGTCTATGACTTCCTCTAATGTATAGGTGAAGTCATATCGGTAAATGGTGGAAACAAACCCATCGGATTGATCGTGAAAATCTGCAATCTCAACCAGAATATACTCATCCCCCATTAGTTCTGCCCAGCGGAGGTGGTAATTTTGGTCAACTCCGTAACGCAGGATGTCTTTCATGGTAGTATTTCCGACATAGTGATAGCGCTTTTTTAACCAGGTCTGCAAAGATTCATTGATATCCCGGACACAATCGTCGGGACTTCTATAAACCTCTTGACTGCGACCGTTACTGTCAGCATAGAGGAGGTTAAAGCCGTACCTCTTATCGCAGCCACCAAGTACGTCAACTTCCATGTCCAACAGTTCTTCTGGCACTAACCCAACGACGACAACTTCCCTATTCCTATTGGCCATAATGGCCTCCTTAAGGTAGATACCCCGTCAAGGGTATTGGCTTGGACGCTGGATACACCATCCTCGCCGTTTGCTTTGACCCCGATTGACGGGGTATCCAGTTTGCGACCAGTTATCCATGGCTTGGTCGCATAAGAATCATGGAGATTTTTGTTCCATGACTCATAGCGACCAATCCGATAGATACGGTGTATCTTTTCTCGTAAGTAAGTTTGTGAAGGTGCGAGGGTATTTCTATACCCTACACCCCCATTATAGCACAAGCGCTTTAAAAAGTCAATACTTTTATCACAAAACGAAGTTTTTACCTCTGTTATAAACTCTTTTCAAAATCTGTGATTTTAGCACTATATACTGGTTACTGGCTACTAACTACTGGCTAAAGCCCTAGTGCTTCATCACTCATAGCGTCGGCGGAGAAATTGTTCATGCCGTGGAGTTCGGACTGTAACTTTTGCAAACGCTTGGTGAAGTCCTCTATTGTCTCTGTCGTGATGGGCCCAGAGGAACTAAAAGGCGACTCGTCCTCTTCATAGGCGGTGTCTTTGCGGTTTTCTTCGTAGCCGGGGCGAGAGAGATCAATGTTGATCGCCCCGCTGGCGACGTAAAGCACCAAACTAGCACCAGACAAAACCACTGCCACTACCACGGCTAGTGTCACCATCAGGGCGAACCGGTAATTTTTTAACTTCTCAATAAACTTCATAGCAGGCCTTTCACTATCAACTGGTAGTCTTCCATCAAGTCGTGTAGTTTGTTGACGCTAGTGTTGAGGTTGGCGCGCCGCGCCCGGGTGGCTTCCAGCGCGTCATAAAACCCCTGGGGGTTGCCAACGCAGCCAAAGTCGGTGGTGGTTTTGAGTTGGTCGTTGTAGGAGTTGTAATTATCGCGGAAACGCGCCAGTTCGTTTTCAAAGTTTTTGGTAACTTCGGCGAGTTTGGGTTCGGTGATGTTGTTGCTGGCGACCCTAGTGTTCATGGCGTAGAAAAGTTTCAAAACTTGGTCGTAATCGCGGCCGCGGTTGATGCGAGTGGTGGTGTCGCTACTGCCCAGGCGTTGTAGGTTTGACTGCGCATTGACACAGGTCGCAGCCACAGCGACCTTTTGTTCGTCAGAGAGTTCTTTGGCGCTTGCGAAGTTAACGGTCAAAAAACTCGCCGCTAGTACCAACAAACTCGCTAAAATTACTCGTTTCATAGTAGAATCTTATCACAAAACACGTGATAAGATAATACTGCCTCACTCGGAAAAACGAATAAATTCGTTTTTCTCTCATTTCGTTGTATTATTGTTAACATGAAATCGCGTGAGAAGCGACGTCGAGTCGTGACTTTACTCCTGGTGGCTTGTGTGCCGATTGGGTTCTTTGTTTGGTTTGCTTTGAACCCGCCGGCGGAGGCACCAGTTAACCCACAGGGTGTCACGGTCTCGGACGAGCCCCTGGCGCGGGAGCAGTTAGAAAAGCTAGAAGTCAAAAGTCACCAAACTGCCAGCAAATACGACCGCAGCGAGTTTGGCAACGGCTGGGCGGCGTGGAATAGTTGCGACACACGGCAGAAGATTTTGGCCAGGGATCTGACAGAGGTGGTATATGACAAAAACGGTTGCACGGTGCTGACTGGCGTGTTAAACGACCCCTACACCGGCGAGGTGATTAACTTTGTGCGTGGTACGGGTACTTCTAACGCTGTGCAGATAGACCACGTGGTAGCGCTGTCTAACGCTTGGAGCACCGGGGCGTCGTACTGGGACAAAACCAAGCGAGTGCAGCTGGCGAATGACGACCTAGAACTGCTAGCGGTAGACGGCAAGGCAAACCAACAAAAGTCTAATTCCGACGCGTCTGGTTGGCTACCGAGCAATGTGGCTTTTCGCTGTCAATATGTGGCGAGGCAGATTGCCGTGAAAGCCAAGTACGTGCTTTGGGTGACGGAGGGTGAAAAGTTAGCGATGAATAAGGTGCTCGACACCTGCCCCGCCCAGCGCCTACCAGCGCCGTAGGTGTGGTATAATACCAAGGACGGTTGGGTGCAGGAGTGGTTGAACTGGCCGCTCTCGAAAAGCGGTAGGTCCTCACGGATCTCGAGGGTTCGAATCCCTCCCCAACCGCCAAGTGTCAGAATAAGGGAGGTTCAATGTTCAACGAAATCTGTATATACGAAGCCAAAATAGACAAGCAAGACGAAATTGAGGCCCTGATGAAAGACGTTGCAGAGTTTTATAGGTCGCAGCCAGGGATTATCGAGGTGAAATATGTTAAACGCACGCACCGCCAAAAGGATTTTAATTCTGTCAAGGAGGGCAAGCCAGCAATTCCGCTCACTAGGCAGATTGGGAAAGTTACCTATGTTCTGTATCTAGTCTGTGAAGATACCGATGCTCATGCCAGGCTATGCAAACCGGCGCTAGAAAAGTTTTACAAGAGGTGGACCAGGTGTCTAACCACCATGCCCAAGATAATTTTGGGTGAGAATATTGTTTAAGAGAGATAATTATTCGCCTAAGAGTAGGTCCAAGATTGTGCCTAGTTCGAGCATGCCGACGATGTGGTGGCCGTCAGATACCAGGGCGACTTGGGACTGGTGCATGAGTAGTAGGTCGAGCACAGAAATTAGGCTGTCGCTGGCGCCAGATACGGGGGGCTTGGCGTGAGCGGCGTCTTGCAGACTTTGCTCCCCGCGGGCTATTTCGGCGATTTCTTCTAGGAAAATCACTCCGACGGTGTCGTCCAGATTTGCATGGACAATAGGGAAGATTTTTTGCCCGGTGGCGTAGAGTTGGTCGATAACTTTGGGGGTGAGCTCGACTTTGTCGCGTACGAAGGAGATTTGGTCGGCGGGGGTCATGACGTTGGTGAGCTTGCGGCGTGGGAACTTTAACGCCGCGATGACAAGGGACTTTTCGGCGCTGTTGAGGAATTCTAACCTGTCTATTAGCGCGGCTAACTCACTGCGAGTTTTGATTTGCACATTTTGTAAGCCCCGCTGCCGTGATGATTCTTTCGCACCAGCGTAGAATTCGTTAAATCTTGCCCTCACTTTCTCGCCATCCATAATTTTAGTATAGCACAGCTATACAGTAGTCAGTAGTTAGTAACCAGTAGTTAGTAGAAAATTAGAAATTCTGTGTTTTCACTGCTTACTGCCAACTTTTCACTGCTTACTGCTACCTGCAGTTGCTACCTGCCAGCGATTTTGGGGTTGACAAAATCGCATATGTGTGCTAGACTGGAGTATAAGATGAACCACCACAACAAAAAAACATCATCAAAATATACCTTTACTAGGATAACCCTGGCGACTTTGAGCGTGGGGGCTGTCGTGGCGCCGGTGCAACTGGCTGCTAGCCATCTGCCGAGCGACGCTCAGCCGAAAGAAGAAGTGGTCAAAATCACTGCCAAGGCGTACCCGCATCCGCACGACCACATCAAACTTGACCCGCGTTCTATTCGAGCGGTGGGTTATGGTAACGGCAAGGAAACCGTGATTGATGCGAAAGAAAACTGGAATTTTTATACTGTATAAAGAAAGGAATAAAATGGCAACTAATACAGAACCGTTCATTGTCACACGAACTCAATACGATGAAGATGGCTACTCACACGCTCAGCTTGACGAGCGAGGTAACCTTATCGGAAAGTTAAAGGATCCATCAGAAGCCATCAAGCCTGAGGCTGAAGCCGTGCCTGTGCCTATGACCGAAGAAGAGAGGCTGGAAAGAGCCGCTAAACTGGGCCAAGAGGCACGACTGGATCTGACAATAGAAAAAATTATTAGAGAAAACGAAGACTAGAATTACTATGGGGTGATGACCGCCTAAGATTTCAGGGCAGCTTCTATCATTGCGCGTACGAATTTGGGGTAGGTTACACCATCGTAGACGGCTTGTTCGGGGGCGAGCGACAGCGGTGTCATGCCGGGCTGAGTGTTCATTTCTAGGAAGTAAAAGTTTTTGCCGTCATAGCGGTAATCTGCCCGAGCGACACCCCGGCAGCCAAGGATTTCGTAAGCTTTGACAGAGGTCTCTAATAGGCCTTTAGTTACGTCTTCTGGCAAGTCCGCTGGCAACTCATGCGCCGCGCACCCGTCGGTGTATTTATTTTTGTAATCATAGAACCCGGTTTTGGGGATAATTTCGGTTACCACCCAAGCGCGGCCATCAAAAACTGTCACGGTTAGTTCGCGTCCCGGAATGTATTCCTCCGCCATTGCCCTGTCGTAGTCAACCTTCGGAAAATCATCGCCTTCTTGCACGATAAACACTCCCACCGAAGAACCATCATCAATCGGCTTGATTACAAACGGGCGTGGCATAGGGTCGCTAGTGAAGCCTTTTTCACTGACAACATTTTTTGGCACAAGGATGCCGTTTTTCTCACAGAGGGCGTTGGTCACGACTTTGTCCATACAGATAGCGGAAGATAAAAATCCCGAATGGGTGTATTTGACTTCCAAAAAATCTAGCAAACTTTGAATGCGTCCGTCTTCGCCGTACTGGCCATGCAGAGCGTTGAATACCACGTCAGGTTTTTCACGCTTAATCGTAACGACAAGGTCCTCGATGTCCCCGGTGAAGTCGTAGTCAACAACCTCGTAGCCTTCTTCCCTGGCGGCTTCCACCACGCCTTTGCCACTGGTGAGTGACACTTCGCGCTCACTGCTGATGCCGCCTTTTAGTACTAGTACTTTCATTATGGTGTCAACCTATTCAGATCTCGGGGGAAGAGAGTTGCTTCTTTGACGTTGGCTAGACCGATAGTTTTCATCACGATGCGGTCGATGCCCATGCCGCAACCACCATGGGGTGGCAGGCCGTACTTAAACGCTTGGAGGTAGTATTTGTAGCCTGGTGCTTCGGTGTCAAGCCCGGCCTTTTTCATTTGATCGAGTAATTTTTCGTAGGAATGCTCGCGCATCGGGCAGGTGGCGATTTCTACCCCGCGGAAGATTAAGTCAGCCCAGGCTACCACGCCGTTTTCGGCATCAACTTTGTGATAAAACTTGGCGGCCTCGATGGGAAAATCAGTCGCGAAGACTAGGTCCGAACCGAGGTTTTTACGGGCGTGCTCGGAGATGAACTTCTCCTCGTCGGGGATGAGGTCTTTTTCATCGCGGGTGTCGGTGCCGGTCTCTTTGGCATACATTTCGTGGATTTCGGCCACGGTAAAGCGCGGGATTTCTTTTGCTAGTTTGAGCTCTGGGGCTTGCAAAGACTTCAGGTCCTCAGCGTGGGACTCATAAACTTTTTCTAAAATAGTGGTTGTCAATTTGCCAACCAAGTCTAGCACTTCGTCGTGGTTATCCGCCATGAATTCGACGTCTAGCATAGTTGACTCCGCTAGGTGGCGGGTGGTGGCGCTAGGTTCGGCGCGATACGCATGGCCTATTTCGAACACGCGTTCGAACGCCCCGACCAAAATCTGCTTATAGAGTTGCGGGCTTTGGGCTAGCGTAGCGTTCTTGCCAAAGTAGTCTAGTTCAAACACTTCTGCCCCGCCCTCGGTGGCGGCGCCTAGGAGTTTGGGTGTGTCAACTTCGGTGAATTCGTTTTCTCGCAGGTATTCGCGGATGTACTGCACGATGCTGTTGCGCAGATGGAAAATTTTTTGCTCCTGCAAATTGCGCAGGTTCAAAACTCGGTGCTCGAACAAAGTATCAAGGTTTTTGTGATCAATTGGTTTATCAACTTCAATTGGTGGCTCATCTGTCACTGGCACCACCACTGTGATTTTCGGTTCGTGGATTTCTGCCCCGCCGGGTGCGCGCTTGTCTTCTGCCACGGTGCCGGTGATATTTAGCACCGTGCCAATTTGTAGGCCTCGCAACTTCTCAACTTCTTTGATATCTTCAACTAACACCTGACTAAGCCCACTGCGGTCGCGAATGTTCAGAAAGTTCAGCCCACCGAGCAGGCGTTTTTTGTGTAGCCAGCCAGAGACGGTCACGACTTCACCAATCTTTTCCTTCAAACCCTTGGCTAAAATTCGCATAGTTTTTAGTATACCACAGAACTGTGTTACAATAGAACTAACCATTATCTAGAAATACAACATTTGCCCCGTTTGATGCGAAGCTATCTAATGGGGAGAAACAAAATAAGGAAATACCAGTTGGGTAGATTAATCACCTGAGCGGCATAAAGGAGAACTATGGACGAAGAAGAAGTAAAGACATTGTTACCAGAAGATTT
>Ga0123356_10007570_pt1 | contig 10831 bp, 10 predicted proteins | sample TergutEmb28metaG_2_FD_92546 | JGI IMG/M metagenome (GOLD analysis project Ga0123356, IMG submission 92546) | Embiratermes neotenicus P3 segment gut microbial communities from Petit-Saut dam, French Guiana - Emb289 P3 | ecosystem: Host-associated > Arthropoda: Insects > Digestive system > Gut ... | reverse complement strand
TAATCGTAAAGCGCGCGAGGGAAGGGGAGAGGCGAGCATTTTTAATACTTCGTCCCTGACCCGCTCCTGCGAAACTTTTGCGCTTACAGAAAGAGCGCCGTTTATTGCATCCAGTGTGTTTTGCTCGATTTCAAAGCCGAGCTGCGAGGCAAAACGCACAGCGCGAAGAGGGCGAAGTCCGTCTTCTCCAAAACGCTCCGCTGCATTTCCTACACAGCGGATTATCCCCGCTTTTATGTCTTTCTCTCCATTGAAAGGATCGAAAAGTTCGCCATTTGGGAGACGCAGGGCGATTGCGTTCATAGAAAAATCCCGTCTGGAAAGATCTTCCTCTATGGAAGCTGTATAGTGTACCTGATCCGGCCTGCGCCCGTCCGAATAGCCAGATTCTGTCCTGAATGTAGTAACTTCGGCGCTGTGGTTTTTAAAAAGGACTGTAACGGTCCCGTGTTTTATCCCTGTGGGAAATGCTTTGCCTTTCGCGGCTTTTACAATAGCGGTTACTTCTTCCGGCAGGGCATCTGTTGCAATATCCCAGTCATGGATTTTTTTCTTCATTAAAATATCCCGCACTGCGCCGCCAACGAGGTATATTTCTTTCCCGTTGTTGTTAAATACAGAGGCGATTTCTTTTAGTACAGGGTGGATATTTACTTTCAATTGAAAATTCCTTACCAAAAAAGTATAATACATTTAATGTTTAAGAGCATCATACGGAGGCACAGAGGACACTCTGTGAGATTTAAATGGGGTCTAATTGTTAGGGATAATTTTTACCGGCGGGTTGGGACCGCAGACATGCTATATAAAACAGCTGATAGAATCAGAAGTAAAAGAAGCGCTCTTTATTGCCGCTGATTCGGGGCTCCGGATAGCAGAAGATGCCGGTGTAAAACCTGACTGGATTATTGGCGATATGGATTCGCTTGATGATCCCTCGCGTCTTGCCGCCTATCCGCAGCAGTGTGTCATACGCATGCAGCACGACAAGGATTTTACAGATACCGAGGCAGCTTTTTCGCTTGCAGTAGAAAAGGGGTGCAAAGAAATATTGATTATTGGCGGCGGAGGCGGCAGGATCGACCATCTGTTTGGCATCCGCTCCCTTTTTGAGAGGGATGTGTTTCCATCCCGCTGGATTACCGACAACGCTGATATACGATGCATTGACGCTGGTTTTGTTTCCGGCACGCTCACTTTAAGTCTAGAAAAGGGCACGACAGTGTCGGTATTCCCGCTTGGGAACGGACCATGGGAAGCAGAAAGTTCCGGGCTTAAATGGCCGTTGGCAGGTCTTCCCTGGGATCGCGGGTTTTTCGGCCTTAGCAATGTTGCAACACACATGGATTTTTCTGTTACTGCAATAAAAGGCCGTTTTATGGTAATATTACCAATGTTACAGGAGGGGATTTAATGTCTGCTATTATTTTAGACGGGAAAGCTCTTGGCCTGAAAATTCGCGAGAATGTAAAAGCCCGGGCTGAAGTTTTAAAGAAGAGGGGGATTACCCCCTGTCTCGCCGTTATATTATTGGGCGAAGACCCGGCAAGTCTCTCCTATGTAAAATCCAAGGAAAAAGCTCTAAAAGAAGCGGGAATGGAAAGCCGTGATATCAGGCTTCCTGCCGGCACAGACGAGGCAGAACTTCTTTCAATAATTGCCCAAATGAACAGAGACCGAACAGTACACGGCATACTGGTTCAGCTGCCGCTGCCGAAACATATAAACGAAGAAAAAGTAATAAGCGCCATTTTCCCGGAAAAAGATGTTGATTGCTTTCATCCTGTTTCTGTTGGTAATATGGTGTTGGGGAAGAAGGGATTTTTACCCTGTACGCCTCATGGCGTCCTTATGCTTTTAAAGGAATATAATATTCCTGTTTCGGGCTCTCATGCGGTTATTGTCGGAAGGTCAAACATAGTGGGAAAACCGCTTGCCAATCTTTTGATTCGGCGGGAATACAATGCAACTGTTACACTCTGCCATACCGGGACAAAAGACCTTATTGGTTATACAATGAAAGCCGATATACTGATTGCAGCAGCAGGAAGCCCGGAATTTATAAAACCGGAAATGATCAGAGAAGGCGCTGCAGTAATTGATGTCGGAATAAACAGGGTAAATGATCCGGCAGCCAACAAGGGTTATCGGCTTTGCGGCGATGTAGATCCTGCCGTTATGCAAAAGGCGGCTTATTTTTCACCGGTGCCGGGCGGAGTAGGTCCCATGACTATTGCAATGCTTCTGCAAAACGTTGTGGAAGCTGCGGGAGAAGGAACATGACAAACGAACCTGAATGGAAAGATGCAAATCCTCAAATTGATAATTTGCCCGACAAAGGCAGATCGATTATCATGTTTATCGCAGGAGGATTGATTCTTGGCATTATAACGATCCTTGGCATGAGGATACGTCCTTTGGGGCTTGGCGTCGGGAGCATCGCTTTTTTCTACGGCATTCAAATGCTTGCCCGCAGGCGCAGATTTAATATCAAGACAAGCATTATAGTTACTACAGCCGGTTTTCTTTTGCTTCTTGCGAATCCCCGCTTTGGAATTGTCGCAGGGTTTGCCGCATTCTTCTGTGTTCTTGGCGCGATAGGGCTTGTGATGATGGGATTAATCAGAGCAATAAAATTAGCATGGGATCTGGGAAGAGGATCCTAACAGGAGATATATATGAACGAAATAGAAAAAAGAAACGAAATTCCCTCACCGTCAAAATTATCTAAACTTGGTATTTCGGCTATCGGTTTTACCGCAGGCGGAGTTTTTCTTTTTATACTGCAGGCTTTTTCCCGCATACCGCTTCTTGGTTTTGCGGCTGGGGGAATTGTAACCCTGCTTGGTATCGGCTCTTTTTTGTCTAAAGACCCTGCGGATAAAAAAGCGGGAGCTGTTGTAATGACGGCAGGCATCCTTGTTCTTCTTTCCAAAGTACCGTTTGCGGCTCCTTTGGCGTCCACTCTTCTGTCAATCGGCGCGTTCGGTCTTTTGGCGCTGGGTATCTGGAACGGGATAAAGTTTTTTCTTGGCCTTAAAAAACGTTCAGAGTGAATTATTTCTTTGAGACTTACGGCTGTCAGATGAACAGCGCCGAGTCGGCGGCTCTTTCTCTTGTATGTAAAGAGCGCGGCTGGCAATGCGTCACGGACAGCGCCGGCGCAGATCTTGTCCTTATTAATACCTGTTCTGTAAGGCTTACTGCGGAGAAACGCGCATTCGGCAGGATAGCGCACTATGCAGCCCTTAAAAAAAAACTAAAAAACCGCTTTACTCTGGTAATAGCCGGCTGCATGGCGCAAAGACTTGGAGACAAACTCAAAAAGAAATATCCGGAAGTTGATTATGTTATGGGAACTCACAGCGGAGATCCCGGTGTTTCCCCGCGTTCATCATTCCCGCTTATACTCGAAGCCATTGAAAAAGGCGTAAAAGCCGATCTGAATATTTCCGAAAACGCAGTTTTTTCCTTTTCCAAATCCCACCATGAAGAAGGGCAGTTTCGCTCTTTTATTCCGATTATGCACGGCTGTGACAATTACTGCTCATACTGTATAGTTCCCTATGTCCGGGGCAGGGAAGTATCCCGCGATCCGGAAAACATAATGGAAGAAATCCGCCTTACAGGGGAAAGGGGAGTAAAAGAAATTACTTTACTTGGTCAGAATGTGAACAGCTATTTCTGGTCAGACCGCTCAACTGAGAAAATGGATTTTTCCGGCCTTTTAAAAAAAGCCGCCGCCCAAGCAGAAAACAGCGGTGTTAAATGGATACGTTTTCTTTCCGCAAACCCCGGTAATTTCTCTTCAGATACAATAGAAACGATGGCTGCCAACAGGGTATTCTGCCGGCATATTCACCTGCCTGTTCAGCACGGATCAGACAGTGTTTTAAAGGCAATGAACCGCGGTTATACAACAGAGCGTTTTCTGGAGTTGGTAATGGAGATCCGCCGTGCAATGCCGGATATCACCATTTCCACAGATATCCTGGTCGGTTTTCCCGGCGAAACGGAAGAAGATGTGGAAAAAACCCTTGAACTGATGGAAGAAGTAAAGTTCATCTATTCATTTATGTATCATTTTAACCCCAGGGAAGGAACTGCAGCCTTTGGTTTGCCTGACAGAATCAGCGAAGAAGTAAAAAGAGAGAGGCTTTCCAGGGTAATTGCGCTGCAGAAAAAGCACACTTCGCAGTTACTGAAAAGCAGGATTGGCAGTACCGAAGTTGCATTAGTAGAGGGAATTTCCCGAAAAAATGCCGATGAATTAATAACAAGGACAGAAAAAGACGAAATGGTGGTTGTTCCGGGTTCAAAGGCGTTAATTGGCACTTTTGTCAAACTTACCCTTTCTTCCCTGAAAGGAAACACATTTCGCGCCCGGCAGCTAATTTAGCCGCCGGACAAGATAGGAGTAAAATATATGCCCTGGCGACTTATTGTAATCGTTATTGTTTTTGCTGTTTTTTTAGCTTTTATTATGTTCAACCTGAACAACAGTTGTGATATTAATTTTGGTTTTATACAGATAGAAAATGTTCCGGTGTTTCTTACCATATTCATATCATTCATTCTTGGAATGTTATGTTCCCTGCCGTTTGCTCTGTTCTACAGAAGAAAACATAAAGAAGTGCTGAAGAAGCATGTAAAACCCAATTTTGACGAACTTCACCCTGAACCTGAAGCCGACGATAAAATCCGGCAGGACGCGGCTATGGCAAGAAAAAGATTTTTCTCCAACAGGAAAAGTGAAAAACCCCATGAATAAATTATTGCTGCTTTCAGTAGTAGCCGTTGGTTGTTTTTTCCTGCCAGGTTTACTTTCTGCCCAAACCGGTGTTTCCCTTGTTTCGGAAATTCAGAACATGGAAAGAACCGCAGGCAGGCAGGATATTTCTGCGGCGGAAAGGCACGATGCACTTGTGCGTCTTGCGCGCCTGCGCCAGCTTTCCGGCGATATTGAAGGCGCGGCAAAAAACTGGCTTGATGCTGCAGCCGCAATCCCGGGTCAGGTAGATGATGATGCCCTTTTGGCATGCGCCTACTGCCTTGCCGCAATGGGTGAGTGGGACAGAGCTCGTACTGCACTGGAGCCGCTGCTTCCCAAATCTCCCCGCGCGCGGTTTCTTAACATCAGCATTAATGCGATAAATACGGGCAATGTTTCCATGCTGGAGGCAATTGCCGACAACCCCGAATATTCACAACTGAAAAGTGAAATTTATTTTCTTCTATGGAACATATCAGGCGGTTCTTCTGCTGAAAGATGGCGGCAGCGCCTTGTAAATGAATTCCCCTTAAGTCCGGAAGGTCAGCTTGCCTCTGGTGTAAACTCTTCGGAGGTAATTGTAAGACCAAGTCCGTTCTGGCTGTTCCTTGGAGGACTGGATTCACTCTTGCTTCAGGAAGCTTTGGTTCGTACAAACTCTGTTTCCGCACAAGCCGCCGCTCCTGTGCAAACAGCTCCCCCTGCACAAACTGCCGCTCCCTCTCAAACTACTGCTCCTGTGCAGACAGCCGTTCCCTCTCAAACTGCTCCCGCACAAACTATCGCTCCCGCACAAACCGGAGTTGCAAGATTACAGACCGGCCTTTTCAGCCGTGAGGTTAATGCAAACACACAGGCAGCCAGTTTAAGGCAGGCAGGCTTTTCCCCTTCGATAGAAAAGCGCATCGTTAACAACAGTGATATGTGGGCAGTCACTGTTCCTGCCGGATCTGATACTAACCGTACAATTGCGAATTTGCGCTCCGCAGGCTTTGAGTCTTTCCCCATCCGCTAAAATTCAAATTTACTCTTGCCGAACATGTTTAAAAAAGTGTAGTGTAAAAAAAAAGGATTGAACTATGAAACCGTATGCCAGTTTGAGTAAAGAGGAATTGACCGCCCTTAGAGAAGAGCTTCAGAAAGATTTTAACAAGCACAAAGAAAAAGGCAAAAAACTGAATATGACACGAGGCGTTCCCTCTGATGATCAGCTTGCGCTTTGCAACGAAATGCTTACATGCCTTGGTACGGAAGATTATAAAGCGCAAAACGGATTGGACTGCCGTAATTACGGCGGGCTGGACGGTTTACCGGAAGTCAAGAAAATCTTTGCGGATATTCTGGATGTAACCCCGGATGAAGTTATAGTCGGAGGCAACTCTTCTCTGGCGCTCATGTTTGACAATGTCGCGGTAAATATGTCTCATGGCGTAAGGGACGGCAAGCCGTGGCAGAATCAGGGAAAGGTAAAGTTCCTGTGTCCGTCTCCGGGTTACGACCGGCATTTTACGATTTGCAATTATTTTCATATAGATATGATTCCGATATCGATGGGCGATGATGGCCCCGACATGGATACCATTGAATCGCTTGTTTCATCAGATCCCATGATCAAGGGTATTTGGTGCGTGCCTAAATTTTCCAACCCGACTGGAATTGTTTATTCCGACGAGACAGTAAAACGCTTTGCGAAACTTAAGCCTGCGGCGGAAGATTTCCGCATATACTGGGATAACGCTTATGCAATACACGATCTTCCCGGCGCCAATTGCAAAATCCAGAACATTATCAGGCTTTGCGAAGAATACGGAAACCCCAACATGGTATATGTTTTTACATCCTTCTCCAAAGTGAGTTTTGCAGGCGCATCTGTTACATGTATAGCGTCTTCCAAATCAAACTGTGATTTTATACGACGCAGGCTTACAGCGCAGACCATAGGACCCGACAAGTTAACCCAGCTTCGTCACGCCCGATTTTTTAAAGACTCAGCCGGTGTAATGGCTCATATGGGAAAACACGCAAAGATTCTCCAGCCAAAGTTTAAACTTGTTTCCGATACCTTAAAGAAAGAACTGCACGGGCTTGGCATTGCGAAATGGACAGAGCCGCTGGGCGGGTATTTTGTAAGCTTTGATTCGCTGGAAGGATGTGCGAAAAAAATCGTCTCCCTTTGTACGGAAGCCGGCGTCGCGCTGACCCCGGCAGGAGCAACATACCCCAACGGGCTTGATCCCAAAGACAACAATATCCGTATTGCTCCAACCTGCCCGCCGCTGGCGGAGCTTGGAGAAGCGCTTGATATTTTCTGTACTGCTGTAAAGCTTGCGAGCGCGGAAAAGTATTTATCGGCTTAATTGGACTCGTTCGGCAACATAGCTCTACTCAACCTTGAACCGCGAGATCTTGTCTGCAAGAACAGCGATTTTTTCCCTGTTCTTGCCGCTTATCATTTTAATGTGCTCTATTGCTTCGGAGACATGATCTGCGCCGGACGCCATTTCGCTTATGCTGATGTTTATTTCCTGGGTAATGTGTTCAAGATTTGTGCTTTCCATTATAACTTCTCTTGCGCCTTCCAGCATATTCTGAGAACCGCTTTCGACCTGCCGGGTAATTTCGTTTATATTGGATATACCGTCAAGAATCTGCTTGCTCCCCACCTGCTGCTCTTCCATTGAATAACGGATATTTTCTTCCTGCTGTACTACGACCCTGACGTTGGTGTCTATGGCTTCGAATTTGTTCAGTACGTTTTCTGTAGAAAGCCTTATTTTATCAATTGAACTTTTAATTTTCTTTAACACGGTACTGATGGTTTTTGACTGCTGTCCCGAGTTTTCCGCCAGCTTGCGGATTTCCTGGGCAACTACGCTGAACCCCTTGCCCGCTTCTCCCGCATGAGCTGCTTCAATGGCTGCATTCATGCTCAAAAGGTTTGTCTGGCTGGAGATATTTTCCATTACCGAGTTTATGTTTAAAAGCCCCTCAGATTCGCGGGCAATCTCTTGAATATCTGCGGCTACTTCCTGAAGTCCGGTACGGCCCAGTTCGGAAGCGCTTATTAGCGTTTCTGCATTCGCCGCATTTTTAACAAGCGTATCTGTTACCGATCTCGTATTTGCCACCATTTGTTCAATTGCAGACGAAGCCGAAGATATATGACCGCTTTGGTTTTTTACTTCGCCGCTTAGCTTGTTAATATTTATTACAACCTTTTCCATTGTGGCATTTGTTTCGCTTACGTATGTGCTCTGGCTTGAAAAACGGGTTTTTATATCCATGATGCTGGAAGTAATTTCATTTATAGCTGCAGCAGTCTCGCCCATCTGGCTTGCAAGATCGTTTCCGGTATCTTTTAAACCTTCCGTCTCATTTTTTATATTGACTACCAGTTCCATTATTGTATCCAGAGTTTTGTTAAAATACTCTGCAAGTTCTCCGATTTCATTTTTCCTTATGATGTTGATTCTTTTGGTCAGGTCTCCCTCGCCGACGGAGATTTCCTTTAGAATGGTTTTGATTTCGTTTATTGGAGAGAAAATCATCCTCATCAGGAATATTAGTAATATTAGCCCTGCAAGCATAAAAATTCCGCCTGCAATCGCCAGCCTTATTTCGCTCGCCCTGATTGCACTGCGAAGATACCCGCCGTCAAAATCACATGCCGCTATCCCTACAGTGCTGCCTGCAGAGTTAAAAATGGGGGTATAAACCGAAATCAGCCAGCCCCATCCATCCTGATAATTAAGACTGGATATTTCCGGCTTTCCGGATGCAAGCGCTCTTCTGAATGCTTCGTTTTCGCTTGAGTCTTCTTCATCTCCCATATCGGAAAAATTTTCTTTATCGTAAGGCTCGGCGCTGCCGTCAATTATATAGCGCCAAATTGTTCCGTCTTTTGGCGCCATTGTGTAAAGGTAAAGGCAGCCCGATTCTTCTTTTAGCTGCAGCAGTTTTATTCTTGTTTCTTCATAATAGGGATCATTGTGATTTAGTGATTTTGCAAGCGCTTCAAATGAGTCGCCGTCTATCAATGAGACGGCTTTCTCTACTATCTGTATTCCTTTTTCGGCAAATGTATCAGTAACTGCTCTTGATAATTGCTGTATTCCAATCACGGCGGCAATCACGCTTATGGCAATTATAAAACCGGAGAAAAGCACAATGAACAATAACTTGATGGATCGGAAAGCTTTCATTTTACTCCACCCAAAAGAATAGATGTTTTATTATCATATTAAACCTGAAAAAAAACCAGCGTATTGTAATTTTTTTATATTAAATATATAAAAAATCACGGAGGATATATGAGTTACGTAGATAAAATTGTAGCTGCAATGGAAAAAAAGGATGCGGGACAACCTGAGTTTTTGCAGGCAGCAAAGGAAGTGTTGGACTCGCTTCGGATCATTGCCGATAAGGACAGCGTTTATGAAAAATACGGTCTTCTTGAACGGCTGATAGAACCCGAACGCATCATTGTTTTCAGAATCCCATGGGTGGACGATTCAGGTAAAGTGCATGTTAACCGGGGTTACCGTGTCCAATACAATTCCGCAATCGGTCCTTACAAGGGCGGCATTCGATTTCATCCTTCGGTAAATTTAAGCATTATCAAATTCCTTGGTTTTGAACAGACTTTCAAGAACTCGCTTACAGGTCTTCCGATGGGCGGCGGCAAGGGCGGTTCAGATTTTGATCCAAAGGGCAAGAGCGAAAATGAAATTATGCGTTTCTGCCAGTCTCTGATGACGGAACTCTACCGCCATTTGGGACCCGATACCGATGTTCCCGCCGGGGATATTGGGGTAGGAGCCAGAGAAGTAGGTTTTATGTACGGCCAGTACAAACGGATTGTAAACCGCTTTGAAGGAGTGCTGACAGGAAAGGGTTTAACATGGGGCGGAAGCCTTGGAAGGACAGAAGCTACAGGCTATGGGCTTGTATATATAGTAGACGAATTCTTAAAAGCCAAAGGAGACGGGTTTAAGGGCAAGAAAGTTGTTATTTCCGGAAGCGGCAATGTCGCCATCTTCGCCGCTCAGAAAGCCATGTCACTGGGCGCGGTTGTAATCAGTATGTCCGACAGTAATGGATATATTTTCCATAAAGAGGGCATTAACCTGGAAACAATAAAAGACGTAAAACTTGTTAAGAGGGAAAGGCTGACAAAATACGCCGAGGTACATAAAGATGCGGTTTACACCGATGTAAGCAAGGGCAGGGTCTGGGACATTGCCTGTGATATTGCGCTTCCTTGCGCGACACAAAACGAGCTTCTCATTGGTGACGCCAAAAATCTTGTCGCCAACGGCTGCAAGATTGTAGGTGAAGGCGCGAATATGCCTACAACAATGGAAGCCACTGAATGCCTTCTTGGCAGCGGTGTTACATTCCTGCCGGGCAAAGCGGCAAACGCCGGAGGCGTTTCAACCTCAGGCCTGGAGATGACTCAGAACAGTACCCGTCTTTCCTGGTCATTTGACGAAGTTGACGCCAAACTGAAAAACATAATGGCAGGCATTTTCCGCAGCATGGACGACGCATCCAAAGAGTACGGCAAGCCCGGCAACTTTGTTATCGGAGCGAACATCGCCGGCTTCAGGAAAGTCGCGAAAGCCATGCTTGATCAGGGAGTGATTTGATACTTAAATTTGCTGTAAATCCGCGGACAACATATCTTGTGCGTAAAGTGTGTTGGTACTTACAGCTGGCTTTCTACCGGGGTTAATGTAACAGGCGGCTCGAGCAGATCCTGAATGCCGGTTGTGCTCAGCCTGACGCGCGAGAGTATCAGTGTTCCCGATAAATTTTCTACTCTGTAGACCATTCGGTTGTCACTGGTTCTCTCGTCCTGGCGCAGTTCCAGAAGCTCCTGATTATCGACGGTAAAGAAAACATATCTTCCCTGCCTTGTGTTTGCCGTTGTGCTGCCCGAGTTGATTACATACTCGCCCGAGCGGTTAAACTGGATTCTTCCCCATGAGCTGTTGTAAGACGCTTCGATAGCGGGTCTTATGTGAGATGCGGTTTCCTGAATGCGTACCGCTCCTGCGC
>Ga0123356_10007568_pt1 | contig 10832 bp, 8 predicted proteins | sample TergutEmb28metaG_2_FD_92546 | JGI IMG/M metagenome (GOLD analysis project Ga0123356, IMG submission 92546) | Embiratermes neotenicus P3 segment gut microbial communities from Petit-Saut dam, French Guiana - Emb289 P3 | ecosystem: Host-associated > Arthropoda: Insects > Digestive system > Gut ... | reverse complement strand
ATAAAATTTTTCAAAAAACAAGCAGAAGAAACAGGTATTGCATATCAAAATTTAATGAATTTATATTTATCTGATTGTGCTATAAATTCAAAACAAATAAATATAATGTGGAAATAAAAAATAGCCCCAAAAGCTTAAAAGTTTACTTGGCATAATTCCGTGCATATGCGATAATTTATGGATGAACTTGGGAGCAGCCAGTAGCGGGATCGCATTACTGGCTTTTTGTGTCTTAAAATGACAATAAATGGAGTTTTTATGTTGTCTGAAGCAGAAATAAAAAAAGAAGTTTTTATAGCCTTAAAAAAAGGTATAGATAATATTTTATCAGAAAATGAAAGTTTGATAAATGATAATAAAATAGATATTGAAGCCCTTGCTGCAAAGTCGGGTATTAAAGACATTCAAGAGGTTACTCCTAATGAAATGAAACGCATAAGGGAGGAATTTTTCAATTCTCATGCTTGTTTGATGGGGAAAACTATATTTCTTAACAATGAAGATAATCCTGAAAAGAAGCGATTTTCTGTAGCTCATGAAATATTCCACCATATATGCCGAGGCGATAATGAAATGCTGGCAGTAGCCAGACATGGCGAGGTATGGAAGAAAGAAAATGAAGGCAGTGATGGAGCTTATGTTGAAACTATAGCAGATTACTTTGCGGCAAATTTATTAATTCCTACTGAATTGTTTATTTTATTTGATGAAAAAACTGACAAGGAAATAGCTCTTATTTTTAATGTTGAAGAAAAGTGCATTAAAAAACGAAGAACAGAAATTGAACAGGAAATTGTATTATTAGAACCAGAAGACCTGGCTTCTGATGTAATAGTTGAAGATAAAACCCCATTAACACTGGACGAAATACATGAAGCTTTAAAGGGGAACGGTGTTGAAGGACAGGTTTGATCGGTGTATTGAAGAAATTGTAACCAAAGATCGTTGTGAATTTTACGATAAGGCCATAGTTAATAAAATAATCAAGGTTTTTAATGAAACAGAAAGTAAAGACCGGGAGTATTGGTTAAAAACCTTAGTAAAATTAGTAGGCAGAATAAAAGACGATAAGCATGGAACCTTAGACCCTACTAATAAAGATGGTAAAAAAGTAGTGCTTCCATTTGGCCGCAAGAAAACAATGGCAATCTTTTATAAGAATAAGCCGGAAAGACGATATCTTATATATGATTTTAAAATAACTAACAGATAACCAACTTTTCCATTTTATTCTCGCAGGGGCGCAGAAACGCAAAGAAACGCAGAGTTTTTATTAATTGTTTTTAAGCAAGCGGCTGTTTCCCTGTTCCGGGGTTTGACTTAATGCGGAGTACGTGACAAAACTCTAAAAATCATGTATTATTATAACAATATGGAAGCCGTATTACTTAGCTATCGTGAATATGAACATTTAAAAGAAATCGAAGAAATCTATGAACGGCAGGAAATTAAAAATATAATTGAAAATCGGATGAAAAATTACGATCCCAAAAAAAATATTTCATGGGAAAGTATTAGGGAAGATGTTTAGTATATGCAAATAAAATTTATTCCCGGTATAGGGTTGCAGAAATTGATATAAAAACATTGTCAGTATTATAGATGGAAAATTACCTCCTCGTATATTAGGGCTTGCTCTCGAATGGGCTGAAATACATAAAGATGAATTAATGGAAGATTGGGATTTAATACAAAAAACTGGAAAATATAATAAAATTAAACCTTTAGTTTAAGGAGAATAAAATGGTACATGTAATTAATGCTGAAATAAAAAATGATTATAAAATATATGTAGAATTTAATAATGGAACAAAAGGAACAATTGATTTTAAAAAAATAATAGAAGAAGATCATAGAGAAATTATAAAAGAATTATTGGATAAAGATTTGTTTAAAACTGTAAAAGTTAATTTAAATACATTATGTTGGGATAATGATGTAGATTTTGCTCCAGATTATTTATATGATCAATTGGGAATAATAAAAGAAAAGGTAGCATAATAACGCAACTGCACATAACAGGATTGTATATGTACGCCGCTGGGGCGGCTAGACTACAACCAGAACGTTATACGCAATATCTGCCCCCAGAGTTTATCCAGAATAAAAAGTAAAAAAATAAGTGTATAAAAAATTATACAAATTTGCATGGAATTTATGCAATATTTTTAAGAAAAATCTTGACAAAATGAATAAAATAGAATATAATTGAAGCAAGAGGTTAATTTATGGCAAAAACTATAACATTACGTGTAGATGATAATGTATATAATACATTAAAAAGGGCTGCGGACGGAGACAGAAGAACTATTTCAAATTATATCGAATATGCGACTATTAATTATGTGTTTAACAATAGTATTACTGATGATGAAGAGATGAAAGAGATAATGTTTTTTGAAAAGGATATGGATAAAGGGCTGGAAGATATAAAAAAAGGACGGTATAAGATAATTGGGTGATTATCAAATAGCTGAAACTGAAACGTTTTCAAAAAAAATAAATTCTAAAAAAATTTCTCATTTATATAATAATATTATTAACGATGTATATCCAATTCTTAGGAATAACCCATTTTTTGGTATTAATATAAAAAAATTAAAGGGAAAATATAAGGATATTTATCGTTTCAGAATAGGAGATTATAGATTATTTTATAAAATGGATGATCAGGAAAAAATAGTATTTATTTTTAACATTGAAAATAGACAGGATGCCTACAAATAGGGGGCGTTCCATATTATTTAATCCAATTTTCTATTTTTATATTTTCAATTCTTTCAAAATGATTTTCATTATTTGTAACAAGTATTAAGTCATTTTTTATTGCTGAACAACCTATTAATAAATCAAAATCATCAATTAGATTCCCTAACTTCTTTAAACGAGCTTTTTCTTTTGCATATAAATCAAGACAATTAAATATTGGTAATATTCCAATTTTATTTGCAAATTCATTTACAGAATTTGTATTTTTTTCTACTCTTTCACTAAGTTCTGCCCCATATTTTAATTCAGCAAGTGTTATTTCGGATATGAAACAATTATCATATCCTTTAATTTCCTTTAATTTTTGGTTTATATTATATTTCCCACGAAGATAAAATATTGAAATATCAGTGTCTAACAAATATTTCATTTTTATAAACCTACAATTTCACGGTTAAATCGTCTATTTGCTCGAATTTCGAAAATTAATTCTTCTACTGGCTTATCAGAAACAAAAGAGCCATATAATTCATCTATCCAATTATTTTTTAACAAAACATCATTTTTTATATCAAAATTTAGGCTTTCAACAAGCTTTATTTTGGATTCCCTACTAAGACTACTCAATAATCCTAAATAATTTTCCAAAAGAACCTCATTTTTCATTGCCATTTCCATAAAAATATACCTCTTTTAATACATTATCACATTTTTATTCATAATGCAAGGTCTAAAAAACAAATATTTCATCAATATTTTTACTAATTTACCAGGGTTTATTGCGCATAACACACGATTTATGATGTTTGGATTTATGATTTTAAAATAACTAAGAGATAACCCCTTTCTTATATTGCTTAACATAGCCAAAGGCAGGCGCTGCGTTTTCGCATAACGCCTGCCCCCCCGCTTATTACCTTATCGCGCCGGGCGCAAAAGTACTCGTAGTAACCTGCCTGTCTTGTCCGAGAAAATCCAACGCTGGCATACATTCCTGGTTGAAGTAGTTAGAAGAACCTCCTCTGCCAGCGCCGCTGGCAGCATTAATCGGAATATACCTTATTGAGGCATTCGGATTAAATCTTGGAGCAACCAGATTAAAATCATCAGTAAACGGACTACTGGTACTATATCTATCATTGCAGGCTCCGACAGCACCTGTACCAAGGGTATAACCACTTGCGTCCCGTGTTGTCTGACTTGCATCACTGGTAGGACCAAAATCGCGATCAGCATGATTGCCACCTTGTGATGTAACCATTGTCCCTCCTGCCACAGCAGCTCCGCCGCCTTGACGATAAGAATTATCATAGAATATATTTCCTGCGATTCTTACTGCCGTTGTTAAGCTATCCTGATTAAAAATTGCTCCGCCCCAATTCGCCTGGTTCCTGTAAAAAGTACAACCCCGGATTCTCATTGTTCCGCCGGTAGCATTATAAACAGCGCCGCCATGATTAGTGTTAGAGTTATTATCAAAAATACAGGATTCTATCGTTAAATTTACTGCTGAATTATAAACAGCGCCGCCATAACCCGCTCTGCTGTTTGTAAAACGAATACGTCTTATAGTTACAGTCCCGCTGCTTATTTCCATCATCCGGAAGGAGGCTGCGTTATTCGTAATGGTTACGCCGTTTCCTTCTATTGTTACATTGCGGTGTATTTGCGGCAAAGTCCTTATAAGAGTAATAGTTGATGAAAAGGGCGTTGTCGGCGTCGCTATCGGCCCTATAATGTTTATTGTACTGCCTGCCGGGTAAAAAGTGAGCGCATAGCGCAAGGTTCCCCGTGTTCCGGCGCTTCTGTAATCATCGCGAAAAGAATCAACATTAAATGATGATTCTGTTCCGCTGAAATTTCCCTGTACTGCGCCTGCTGCCGCTCCTGGAGTTATCGGGTCTCCGTAAAAATCAAATTTTGGGTAATCTTGCGGCAGAGTGGAAATCCTGTTTGCCGCAACGCTTGAGGCACGAAGCCTGAAGTTGGACGGAGCTACAGGCGAACCTGCAGCATGAGTATATGAATGATCCCCGTCTGCTTGAGTAAAACCGCTTTGGGAATATAATGTACCCATAGCCATGTCAACAACATTAAACCCATATGATGTAACTGTCCCTCCTGATCTTCTTACAATATGACCACCGTTGCTACTACTTGCAAAGTTAGCGTAGAACAGGTTTCCTGTCAAATTAAGCCTTCCGCTGCTGCTTCCAATATATATCGCCCCGCCTTGACTAGCGTTGTTTACAAGGAAGGTACAGCCTTTAACTGTCAAACTAGCTGTTGAAGTGCCGCCCACCCAGATTGCACCGCCAAAGGCAGTACCAGTGGTGGTATTGTTGTCATAGAAAATACATGATTCCAGCGTTAATTGGCCACGGTTATTAATGGCCCCGCCATATTCAGTTGCAATACCTCCGCTGAAGGCAAGACGGCTTATTTTTACATCCCCGCTGTTGCCAACACGTATAAATTGACTTGTACCTGATGTTGAAGTCCACCCTGTAGCGCGGATTAATGTACTGCCGTTTCCTTCTATGGTTATTCTTCTGGTTATTTCCGGCAATGTGTCGGTAAGACGAATAGTGTTAGAATAAGTCAAACGGATTATATCATCGTTCTGCGCATTAGTAATGGCATGGCGCAGGGTTCCCGCAGTAGTTGCTGCGGTACTATTATCCTCGGTACTATTTACAACATATAATCTTCCTGTTCCATGATTAACTGCTCCCGGTGCGCGTGTCCTTGCGGCGCCGTAAAAATCTGTTTCCGGAAAACCTGCCGGAAGCGAGGCAGGTAAAAATGAGTCAATATTGGCAAAGGGCGCAAGATTATCCGTAATAAAAGGCGATGTAGTGTTAACGCGGAAACCAGCATTTGTAAGAGTCGAATTTGTAATTCCGGAAAAACCGGACGAAGATGAACCAGTACCAATACTTGTATTAACAACATTGTAATTTGCATTAGCAGTGGTTTGTTGGCTGCGAAGTATGGGATAGCTCCATGCTGTATTACCATAGAACAAAATTCCTGTTAAAGTTACTGTCTTTGCGGTATTTAGTATTCCGTCTACGTTTATAAAAATCGATCCTTGGTTGTCAGCCCTGTTATTATAGAAAGTACATCCGCTTACTGTCAAATTACCTGCACCGCTCCAAATTGCGCTGCCATTACCGTTGCTCGCAGAAACATGATTGTCTGTAAATATACAGGACTCCAGTGTCAGATTTCCGGTGTTATGGATAGCCGCTCCATTACCGGTTGCCCTTCCGTTTTTAAAATGAACACGGCTTATTTTAACATTAGCGCCGGCATCAGTAATACGCAGAATCTGGCTTGTATCAGAGGGCATGGTCCAATTGGGTATTATTGTTATGCCGTTGCCTTCTATGGTTAAGTTTCCTTTTATTTCCGGCAATGCCAGGAAAAGTTCAATAACGGAAGTTCCCGGTGTTACTCCTGTAAAATCGATTAAAGTCCCTTCCTGCGCATTGGCAAGGGCATGGCGCAGTGTTCCCGGTACATCAACAGCGTTGGTTGAGTCTGTAAAGTTACTGACAGTAAACGTTCGCCTGAAGCTTGGGCGGATATGTGTTGGCGCCGCTCCTGTTATTGTTATCGTATCGTCTGAATTGATCCTTACATCATTTGCCTGCCAGAATGTTAAATCGTTATGCAAGTCCGGTGTCGCAAGAGAAACAGATATTGTCCTGCCGGATGCAACAGAGCTTGCGCTTATCGCAGGGCCGGTTGTCCCGGAAAGCCCGCCTGCAAATATATTGTATACATCCCTGTTTATCGCGGCGCTTACATTGACCGCGCTTATGCAATTGGTTAACTGCCCGCCTGTCATGCGTCCGGCTATGCCGCCTATATATATATTGGTTCTTGTTCCGCTTGTGTTATTCGCAAGATTTAATCCGCCGCCGGAGCGTACCACGCTGTTGCTTATCCTTGTATCGTTAATAGAGTAAGCGGCTATCCCCCCGACATACGCGTCTGAATCAGCCGCGTCTACACTGAAGGTATCAGGATATATAACATCAAGATATTGAATTACTGCGCCGTCTACATAGCCGAATACGCCGTTATACTGCCTGTCAGAGGCAAGTCCGTTTACATTTATTTTCCTTCCTGTACTGAATATCCTGCCGGAGAATGGCACAGCTTCAGTTCCAATCGGAATATGATCTGTTAAGGGTATGTCCTGCGTTATTACATAGGTTCTTCCAACACTCGATGCAAACTGATACTGCGCATCTCCTGATGTAAACTGCGCACTGCTGGTTAACTCTATTATTGGACTTTCTTCAGTTGACACCATGCCGGGTATGTTCCAGATTTTTATAGGCTCGGGCAAGGGTTCCAGAGGCCAGGGTTCAGGCGGATCTTTATCAGGAATATTTCCAGCTCTCTTTGCAGTAATCATTATTTCATAAGGCTGAACACCGGTAATTGTAACTCCATCGCTGGTTACCGAAGGAGTTATCTGACCAACACCGGTTATATTATAAAATTTCTCGCCTGTACCTGGTATAGGTATAGGGGTTGCGTCTCCTACTTTTATTTCCACTCCGTCATCCATCATATTGGGAGTTGTCCATCTTACTGTAATCGAGTTTGCAGTAGCGTTGTATATTGCGCTCCAGTTTGAAACAGGAGCGGAATCAGGAGGCCTTACATAGGCAATTCTGCCCAATATGTTATCCGGGCTTTCATTTCCAAGACTGTCCCTGTACATTATTCTTACCTGCATTATTCCATCCCCATGAGTCACAACAGGAGACGGTACTGGCGGCACAGGAAGTATTGTTGATAAATCCAATGGAGCGGGATTGGTTCCAAAGGGCAGCCATTGGTTTAAATCATAATCTTTTATTATATCTGTCTGATTCCCTGATATTCTTACTATCTGCCACTGCCAGAATAAATTCCTTTGCTCATCCATTGTCCAGGGAAGGTTTGGATTGGCGTTACGTAATAATATTCCGCCGCCGTCAAGATTGTCATTAATAAATGAAAAGTCTGAACGCATCGTAAAGAATTTATCGTCTGTGGAATATACAGAAACATTCCCGTCTGTTGTATTATCAAGCCTGTAGTGCCCGCTGAAATTGAGCATGCCCGTTCCGCCGGGAGCCTTGTTGTCAAGCACTACCGTTACAAAGCTGCCCTCGGCTATTGCTATCTGCCAGTCATCCGCGGGCACTATTCCCGCTCTAAGCGGCTGCACTGCAAGCCTGTAGATTCCCGCGGGAGAATCAGGCGGGAATGTGTATACTGCTCTGTAGTAACTCATGCCAAGCGGATTAGTTCCGGGGTTCATCAAACGGTATATTCCGCCTGCGTTATTGCTGCCCTCATTGTTCCTGATTATATTTTCTGCAGTTCCTTTACGTACCCTGTGCCCGCCTTCAATATCATAATCATATTCATCTCCTTCCGGAAATGTCACATTTCTGCCTGCCAAATCTGTATAATAAACTTCTGTAATGATTAGCGAATCAGGATCCTGATCTGTTATCTCGCCTACACTGCGCGACACGCCGAAGTACAATGTTACTTCATACTTTCCTTCACTGTTCTTACGAAGACGTCTGTCCCTGTCTGTAGGCGCTGTCTGGAAAAAGAAGCTTTCTATGCGGCTGTCGTTTGCGGGGTTATGATTGGCCCAGACATTGCTTGCCTTATATGCCCTTGTTACTATCTCGTTATTTATTCGATAAGAAAACACAACAGGGGAAATCATCCCTACTCCGTTTTGGTTCAGAACTCCGGTTCCGACAGATACGGTTATGTTAAGATTGCCGGGAGGATAATTATTTGTATTGGGTTCTATTGTTATTGTTCTGGAATCGGCGTTATAAACGGGCGTGTTAAAAAAGCCTGCAAGGCTGCCTGTCGCTTCGCCGCTGGCGTGCTGGCCTGTTATCTGTATCAGATTTGCGCTGAAAATTATTTCTCTGTTTGCTGTAAAGCCCAAATCCATCCAGATTGTTATCTGCTGGCCTCTTGTATAATGAGCGCCGCTGTTTATAAGAGGCGGACTTGCCTGTTCTACTTTCGGACGTTCAAAACAGAATGGCACAAGGGTAACTGGGGCGCTTAGATTTATTGTCACCTGCGTTCTAAGGCTTGCAGGATCGTCAAACTTTACCTGAGAAGCGTCTGTTATGCGGGTGCCCATATTCGACATCGACTGAAAGCCGGTATAGGCGCGCCATTCTACAAATGACCATTCTGATGATGGCGTAAACTCGATTGCGAAGGGAAAGCTTTGACGTCTGTTTTCAAAAGCGGTCATGTTTGCGCTTCCCCAGCCTGCGGGTACAATTACTTGCCCTGATGCGGGCATGCTTTCTGCGCCGACAGGCATTATGCTTACAGAGCCGGCTGCTATATCAAAATCATCGGGCAGGTCTATTATCGTTATGCGCATTTCTGTGCCGGATGCGTTCTGCGGCTCCCAGTTTACATAATCGTCTATATGATCATCGCCTTCATTACCGGTCCATACTGATATGTTTTCTTCATCAAACATCAGCTGCCAGCCCTGGAAGGGAAAGCCCGCGGACGGCTGGAAGCTTACAGTAAACGAATAGCCGACACGCGCATAATCTCCCTGTATGCTGCTAACGATTGTTCCCAAACCGCCGCTGAAAATATTTATTCTTGTCTGCGGATTTTCCATTCCAAGAGGGCCTATGATTATCACATTGCTTATATCTGCATCATCGGGTAGTCTTAATATCGTTAGGCGCATTTCTGTGCCGGATGCATTCTGAGGTTCCCAGTTTACATACTCGTCTATATGATCATCACCTTCATCACCGGTCCATACTGATATGTTCTCTTCATCAAACATCAGCTGCCAGCCCTGAAATGGATAACTTGCGGACGGCTGGAAGCTTACAGTAAACGAATAGCCGACACGCGCGTAATCTCCCTGTATGCTGCTAACGATTGTTCCCAAACCGCCGCTGAAAATATTTATTCTTGCCTGAGTATTTTCCATTCCAAGCGGGCCTATGATTATTACATTGCTTATATCAAAATCATCTGGAAGGTTTATTATCGTTAGGCGCATTTCTGTGCCGGATGCGTTCTGCGGTTCCCAGCGTATATATTCGTCTATCTCATTTTCTTCATCACCGGTCTTCCATACAGATACATTATCTGCATCAAACCTAACCTGCCAGCCGCGGAATGGATAACTTTCCATAGGCTGAAAACTTACCGCGAACGAATAGCCCAAACGAACAGGTGATGTTATCGGAGGGACTGTTCCCAGGCCGCCGGATGTTGTACTGACTGTCAGTTCAGGACTGTCCATCCCTATAGGGCCTACTATGATTACATCAGTATCATTCACATCGTCAGGAAGAGAATCTATCGTTATGCTGATTTCTGTTCCAAACGCATTACGGGGGACCCAGCTTATTCCATTTACACTTTGCTCATTATCACCGACTTCCCACTCGGACACAGTGCCGTCTGCGAACTTTACCTGCCAGCCGCGGAAGGGATAATTCGCTGAGGGCTGGAAACTCATCGTAAAGGGATACCCTTGTATTATGCCGGTAAGACTCGAACTAGGATGTATTATTCCAAGGCCGCCGCGATCAGGCATCACTGTCAGTTCGCCTCTGGCTGCGCCCAAGGGGCCTATGTTAAGTTCAAGTCCTGGAGGCGGCATCTCATATATAAATATTTCTACTTCTGTTCCTTCATCGTTGAGCGGTATAAACAGGACACGGTCTTCTCCGCCTTCCTGCCTGTTTGTTAACCAGTATGATGACCAGGGATTATCGCCGTCCACCCAGGCCTGCCAGCCCTGAAAAGGATAATTTCTGTCAGGCTGGAAAAAAAGCTTGAACGAGTAGCCAAGCTTGACTGTTCTGGGCTGGGAGCCCATAAGGCTTGTTGTTCCGAGTATTCCGGGTTCTATCCGCAGGGGAACCCAGGGCGCATTTGCCCAGGCTACCTCTTCAAATAACTTATCAAGAAAATCAGGGTCGGCCGCTCCGTCGAATAGCTCGCAGGCTGCAAGCAGCAGCGGACACAATAACAAAAATATTACTATCCTTTTCATGTGTATATTATTAACCCGCTTGCAATGT
>Ga0123356_10007567_pt1 | contig 10833 bp, 12 predicted proteins | sample TergutEmb28metaG_2_FD_92546 | JGI IMG/M metagenome (GOLD analysis project Ga0123356, IMG submission 92546) | Embiratermes neotenicus P3 segment gut microbial communities from Petit-Saut dam, French Guiana - Emb289 P3 | ecosystem: Host-associated > Arthropoda: Insects > Digestive system > Gut ... | reverse complement strand
CTTTTACGTCAAGCAGGGAGAGATCGAGCTTGCCTGCCTCGTTGGCAAAAACACGCAAGTTAAAGATCTTGTCCACCAAGTAATCTGCCGCCGCCTCCCGATCCCCTATTGCAATACCAACTAATACGCACAGGCCAGGGCCGATGCGCCCCACCTCCACCCCACCAACGCTTACTGCGGCAGCACTCACGCGCTGTAAGAGGGCTTTCATGAGCCAATAATATGTATGACTCAACCCAAAAGTCAACCGCCCATCGTTGTCATCGGAAGAGCAAACAGATTGGTCTACCACCGGGCGGAGAAAGGTAGACATAGACCCGGCAAAAGGCATAAAATGAGGGAGCTAGGAGAAATACGGCTATGAATGTCGTTGCTAATAAAAACAGGGTTCAAAGCACCACATGCGCGTGTTGGTGCTTTATTATTAATACAGAGATCGCGTAAATCTCAAGACAAGCCAATGATTGGTGTTCCTGCAAATAACCAAGTGTCATTCGTAATTAATACCATATCAAACTCTATGGAGGTGGACAATGCAATCAAGTCTTATCGGTAAGATCGAAAAGGCCCAGCAGTATGCGCAAGAACCCGAGCGCATCACCTTCCACGATTTTAAGGTCAGCTTTCGTGGCAACAATGACTGTCATACAACGAGTTTAACTAATAATAAGTGGAGCTGTTCCTGCAACTTTTTCTCCGGCTGGGGCACTTGCTGCCATACCATGGCTTTGGAAAAGATACTCTCCCAAATGTTGCCCGCTGAGGCTATTACCAACTTTGAGGAAGCCGCGACGTCTTAATGCCCTGGACGATCGGCCCATGTAAGTGCCTCGCCCACAACGAATAGAGAGCCTGTGGCGCAGACAAATCCCCCCGCCCCCGCCAGCCCCACTGCCAATTCCATGGCCCGGGCTATAGACGGCATAGAGCGCACGTCACGAGAGAAGTCTTTACACACCTCGGCCAGTGCTATTTCATCAAAGGCGCGCGGGTGGACCGCGCGGGTGGCGATGACTATATCAAAAAGCGGCGCAAGCACCTCAATGAGCCCCCGGTAGTCCTTGTCGGCGGAAACCCCGAGGACTAATACCTTGGTCCTCTTTCCTGCCACATAGGTTTCTACTGCCCTCTTCAGTGCTACTGCAGCGTCAAGGTTATGGGCCCCATCTACCACAACAAGCGGTTGGTGGTTTAGCACTTGAAAGCGTCCCGGCCAGCGCACGCCACCAAGGCCGTCCGTTATGTTTTGAGGACTCAGTCGACAGCCCTGCTCCATCAATACCTCAAGTACCCCCACCGCAAGGGCGGCATTAGCCTGCTGGAACGCCCCAAGGAGAGGTAGATCTAGTTCGTAGTGCCCCAAGCGCCCATGTACGACACAGCGCTGGCGTTCGGAGAGAACGTCTGTCTCCTGATAAGTAATGACTCGCCCCACTTCAATAAACTGGCAGTGCCTGTCCCGGCAGATCCCGGCAATCACGTCGCGGGCTTCAGGTGGCTGGGCGGCGCTCACGACAGGTACGCCTTGCTTGATAATGCCTGCCTTCTCCGTCGCGATCTTCTCCAGGGTGTCCCCCAATACATCAGCGTGATCAAACCCAATGACGCTAATAGCGCATACCTCTGGGGAGACCACATTGGTAGCATCCAGCCGCCCACCCAAACCCACCTCTACTACCTGCCAGTCAGCGTGCTTTTCGGCGAAATACATAAATCCCAAAGCAGTCAAGAGCTCAAAGGTCGTAAGTGTCCCAAAGGATGCTTCGGCATTCACTGCCGCCACCTCGGGTTTAAGAATATTTGTAAGCCTAGTCAGGTCAACCGTCGAGATAAGGCCATCGCCCACACGCACACGCTCTCGTACATCAATGAGGTGGGGCGAGGTATAAAGCCCCGTCACGAAGCCTGCGGCGGTGAGCGTAGCGGCAACCATGGCTGCCGTACTCCCTTTGCCTTTGGTGCCCGCGATGTGGATCGTTTGTGATATGCGGTGGGGGTTCCCAAGACGCATTAAGAGGGCTTCCATCCGCCTGAGATCGAAGTTGGCAGCAGCACGCCCCTCGGGCTGTGTTTCGTAATTTGCGAAGCTATAGAGATAATTCAAGGTCTCTTGGTAGCAACTGTTCATGCTCTTACTCGATCTACTGCCCTCTGACAGGATTGTCGCGTTATTGCCGCATCGCCAAAGCCCCAGGTAATGTAAAAACTTGGTACTGGGACCGGGAAAAATAGTTTTCCCGGTCATTATATCACGGAGGCATTGGTCGGAAGATTTGGTAAGATCTTTAGCCCTGGTTTTAGGCGCTTTCTTGTTGCCCTTGTTTATGTTCTCAGACATATCTTCAAGTTGTGTCTTTGGCGTCTTTTGTAACCCGCGAGAACCTTCTTCTTGAAACCGCGCTCATTAATGATTGGGGGTAGCGCAAAATGACAACTGGCCATGACCACAGCAATTTGCCCAGACTGCCCTCACTCGCTATAATCCCTCTCATATAATTGCCTTATGGCAAGCCCCCAAGGAGGAAACCATGGCATCTTACTGTTATTTCAACAAACAATTCGTGCCCCTCAGCGAGGCTAAGATCGGGGTCGTGACCCAATCCTTACACTATGGTACGGGCCTCTTTGAGGGCATCCGTGGCAACTGGAACGCCGAGTTGGACCAAATGTTCATCTTCCGCCTAAGAGAACACTACCAACGTTTAGCCTCCGGGGCTCACCTGCTAAAGATTGATCTGGGGCATACTGTTGATGAGCTGTGTGAGCTTACAGTGGAGCTTGCCCGCCGCTGCAACTTCAAAGAGGATACCTATTTCCGCCCCTTGGCATATAAGAGCACGGAGCAACTGGGCGTGCGTCTGCACAATCTTGAGAGTGGTTTCCTGGTTTTCGCCAACCCTTGGGGACGCTACTTGGACACCGACACCTGTCATTGCGGAGTCTCTTCTTGGCGACGCCCCGATGACAACGTAATCCCGCCTTCGATCAAGGCTACCGGCATCTACATAAATAACGCCCTTGCCAAGACAGAGGCAGTGGATAACGGTTTTGATGAAGCTATTCTGCTATCACCAGATGGGCACGTTTCCGAGGGAAGCGGCGAGAACATCTTCCTTGTGATCGATGGGAAACTGCACACCCCTGCCGCCACCTGTAATATCTTAAAAGGTATTACCCGCGATACCATCATGCACCTGGCTTGGAATGAGATGGGGATTGAAACCGTAGAGCGGGTCATCGACCGCGCCGAGCTGTACAGTGCTAATGAATGTTTCCTTACGGGGACAGCGGCGCACTTGACACCTGTGGGCGAGATTGACCATCGGATACTCGGCAATGGTCACCCCGGACCCATCACCGCCAAGCTTCAGGAGCTCTATTTCAAGACTATTAAAGGTAACTTGCCTGCGTATCTATCTTGGTGTACGCCGGTATATAACGTCTAGCCAGAAGCGGGGCAACCTCTGGACCTTCAGCTTGGTAGCACCTGCTGGCGCCAGTGGAACAAGGCTTAAATAAATGCCAAAAGCGAAAATCGTCTTCTTGTGCCAGGAGTGTGGGCGAGAAAGTGCCCGCTGGTTAGGACGTTGTCCGGCTTGCCATGCCTGGAACTCCCTTGTTGAGCATTCCGTCGCCGCCAAACCCTCAGCTAGGGCGGTGGGACCGCTGGCTATTCCGCAAGAGCTCTCAACAATTGATCCCGTTGCCGAGGCACGCTGGGTACTGCCCCTTGGCGAGTTTAGTCGTGCTCTGGGTGGGGGGCTCGTGCCAGGATCGGTCACCCTCATCGGGGGCGAACCCGGCATCGGAAAATCCACCCTCCTGCTGCAGGTCTCAGCCGCACTGGCCAAAGAGCGGGGGCGCGTAGTCTACGTTAGCGGCGAAGAAACGCTCTCCCAGATCAAGCTCCGTGCTCGACGTCTTAGTCTTAGCGGCGAACAACTATTTCTCCTCGCCGAGAACAACCTCGACCACATCACCACCCAACTCGACAACCTAAATCCCGTCATGGCCGTGGTTGATTCCATTCAGTCGGTCTATGCCCCAGATGTGGAGTCTACCCCCGGTTCTATCTCTCAGGTGCGCGACTGCACCCTTCGCCTCGTGGCTTGGGCCAAGGCCAACCAAGTGCCTATCTTTATCACAGGTCATGTCACCAAAGACGGGGCCATAGCCGGCCCCCGTCTCCTTGAGCACATGGTAGACACCGTGCTTTATTTTGAGGGGGAAGCTCTGAGCTCCTACCGGTTGCTTCGCGCCGTAAAGAATCGCTTCGGCTCGGTGAGCGAGATGGGTATCTTTGAAATGCGCGGCGTGGGACTTGTTGAAGTTGACAACCCCTCGCAGCTATTCTTGTCTGAGCGGGGAGACGCAGAGGTTGGCTCAGCCGTGACCGTCACCTTGGAGGGTAGTCGCCCTCTGTTAGTGGTTATCCAAGCCCTAACCAATACCAGTGTCTTTGGCCAAGTACGCCGCACGGCCAGCGGGGTGGACTTCAATCGCTTACTCCTAATCTCTGCCGTCCTTTCCCGTCACCTTGGCCTTCGGCTGGGCAACCAAGACATTATCACCAATGTCACGGGCGGCATTAAAATATTTGAGCCTGCCGCCGACTTAGCCATCGCCTTGGCCATTGCCTCAAGCTTCCGGGACATTCCTGTTGATCCAACAACGGTGGCGGTGGGCGAGTTGGGACTGTCTGGGGAGATCCGCGCCGTACCCCAATTGGAGAGACGCCTTAGCGAGGCGGCGCGGCTGGGCTTCCGGCGCGCCCTCGTGCCATATACCAGCGCTCATCACGTCTCGGTGAAAGACCTCGAGTTAATACCGGTACCTACCCTCCGCAAGGCCATCGGGCGGGGTTTGGGAGAGAAGCGCCCACCCGAGGAGGGGTCCCGGCCGGGGCCAGATGATGAGCCCGGGGACTAACACTGCCCTAGGCATAGCCTATGAATTCAGACCCGTCTTTCTAGATTTCTCCCGGTCCTTTTAATTTAGGGGAAGCGATGTTCAAACACGAAAAGGTCGGCGCGGTCATCGTGGCCGCAGGTTCCTCTACCCGCATGGGGGGAGTAGACAAGATTTTCGCCCTTCTTGATGGCAAGCCCGTGCTTACGCGCGCGGTCTCGGTATTTGAGACCACGCCCTCAGTGGATTGCATCGCCATTGTGCTAAACGAGGCCAACCTTGAGCGCGGTCGGCTCCTGTCTCTTACCGAAGGATGGCAAAAGGTTGTTGCCCTTGTTCCTGGCGGAGCCCTCCGGCAGGATTCTGTGCGGGCCGGACTCTCGCATCTTTCGGATTGTCGGTGGCTTATTATCCATGACGGGGCACGCCCCTTGGTAACATCAGAGCTGATTGATACCGGTTTAGAGGCAGCGGAGACCACCGGCGCCGCTGCTGCCACCGTAGCTGTGACCGACACTATCAAAGAAGAAAAGAGCGGCTTTATCACCAGAACCCCTCCGCGCGAGACCCTCCGCGCCGCACAGACGCCGCAGGTCTTTCGCGCAGATATTCTTAGTGAAGCCTACAAATATGCAACGGGTGCCGTTACGGACGATGCCTCACTCGTTGAGGCTCAGGGACACCCAGTCAAGACCTACCCGGGAGATGATCACAACTTGAAGATCACCACACCGGACGACCTTATTTACGCGGAAATCATATGGCGCAGAAGGGGGTGCTAATTGCGTATCGGACATGGCTATGACGTGCACCGACTAGGATTAGGCAATGCCATCGTGCTGGGTGGAGTGTCTATCCCTCATCATCATTGCCTGGTTGGTTGGAGCGACGCCGATGTCCTCACCCATGCCATAATTGATGCCCTTCTGGGGGCGGCTGGGCTGGGGGATATTGGCGCCCATTTCCCGCCAGGAGACCCTCGATACAAGGGTATCTCCAGCATCACCTTACTTAAACACGCTTGGGTGTTAATACAAGAAAAAGGCTTTAGGGTAGGCAATATTGATGCCACCGTTGTTGCAGAACAGCCGCGCCTGAGGGGGTATATTGACCAGATGCGTACAAGCTTGGCCATGGCACTGGACTGCCCACCTGACAACGTCAACATCAAGGCCTCCACTCAGGAAGAGATGGGCTTCGTGGGACGCGAGGAGGGTATAATCGCCTGGGCAGTGGCACTCATCGAATAATCTGCTTTATAATTGTCCTATGAAAATCACGAACACTTTCTCCGGCAAAAAAGAGGATTTTATCCCCCTCGTTGAAGGCGAGGTTAAAATGTATGTCTGCGGCATTACGCCGCAGGGCGAGGCCCATATCGGGCATGCAATGAGCTACATAAACTTCGACGTCATCCGCCGCTACCTAGAATACAGAGGTTACAAGGTGCGCCACGTCCAGAATATTACCGACATCGACGATAAAATCATCAACAAAGCCGCTGTGCTGGGCATTTCGCCCGTGGAACTGGTCACCAATAACATCGCCAGCTTTATAGCAGATATGGACGCCCTGAATATTCTCCGCCCCCACGAATACCCCCGCGCCACCCAAGAGGTGCCCCAAATCATCACCATGACACAGGGTCTGGTTGAAAAAGGCCTGGCTTACCCCGCTCGCGGCAGTGTCTACTTCCGCGTTACCAACCTTCCCAACTATGGCAAACTCGCCCATCGTACCCTTGATCAAATGATGGCCGGGGCACGCATTGAGCCAGGAGAGGAAAAAGAACACCCCATGGACTTCGTGCTGTGGAAAGCCGCTAAGCCGGGAGAGCCCTCTTGGGAAAGTCCCTGGGGGCCTGGTCGGCCGGGGTGGCATATTGAGTGTTCGGCCATGTCTCTACGCTACTTGGGGACCCAGATCGATATCCATGGTGGAGGGCATGATTTAATCTTCCCGCATCATGAGAACGAGATTGCTCAATCCGAGAGTTACACCGAAGAAAAGCCTTTTGTGAAGTACTGGTTGCACAACGGTCTCCTCCGCCTCGGTGAGGAGAAGATGAGCAAGAGTGTGGGCAATATCGTAAGTATCAAAGAAATTCTCTCCAAGTACTCAGCCGACGCCCTGCGGCTCTTTGTGCTTTCCTCGCACTATCGCAGTCCGCTCACTTTTTCCATGGAGGCCCTAGATGGGGCCGAGAAAGGTGCTGAGAGGTTGCGCTCGGCCCTCCGTTCAGATGGTGAGAGTTGCTCTGCTAACACTGCCGACATTGCTGGCTTCCGCGTGCGTTTTATGGCGGCCATGGATGACGACTTCAATACCCCCCAGGCGGTAGCAACGCTCTTTGACCTCACACGTGACCTGAACCGACAACGGGATGAGGGCGGGGACACGACACAACACCGCACCATGCTTAAAGAGTTGGGCGGTGTGCTCGGGATATCTTTCCGTGGGCGGGAGGGAGACATGGGTGGGGCCGAGGGTTTCATTCAGCTCTTGCTGGATACCCGTAAAGAGCTTAGGATAGCCAAACAATATGCCCTAGCGGACAGCATACGCTATCGCCTTGAAGAACTGGGGATAATACTAGAGGACGGGACGAGTGGCACTACCTGGAAGACTAAGCCTTCTTCGTCTTAACCACAACAGTGATCAGTACAGCCAAGGCTACCACACCCAAGCCAATATAGATGGACGTCCAATTAGGCGCACTGATGGCATCACCGTAGGTGCCGAACGTTAACCGGGTACGGGTAGCACCCCACAAGATATACAGGGCGCCTGTCCCGACCAGTAGCACCGTGATGAGTTCCTTAATCTGTTTTGTCACGTCTGCCACCTCGTTTTTGGTCTATCAATAGTATAAAGCATGATCGGCGCACCTTCAAGCTTGCAGCACCCGGCGCTTAATGATAAACTTACATTACCTGTTGCGGGGCCGTAGTTCACTTGGGAGAACGTTTGACTGGCAGTCAAAAGGTAGGGGGTTCGAATCCCCCCGGCTCCACTTTGTGGCTAAAATCGTCTTAGCGGACGCAGTATATTTGCTTGAACATCCCCAATTATTAATACCAGTTAGTGATTATCTGCCCAGAGTACAAGCGATGTGGCGTAACGGTGGAGTTTACAGAAGATGCGCTCAGATACTATGAGCGTAGTCAGTTAACATTCTGCGTGAATGGGGGTTGCAATGGGTAAATATATTATAAGCCGCCTGACATTCTTATGCTCCGTCGTCGCCGTAATCGCCTTACTCTTGCCTAGCTGCTCCTCCGCAGCAACTCCGGGATTCACTGTTTCTATGCCAGGAGCGGGTTCAACAACAACTACACGACCTACTACAACAGCAACCCCTACTCCGCCGACAACTTCGCCAGTTCTGCCATCAGGGTTGCCTAGTTCGTCTACAACACCGCCTTCAACCACTACACTGGGGCCGCCCCCGCAGCCACCAACCAGTTCAACATCAACGACCGGTAATAGCGATATGAATATCGTATTAGCTCCCCCTACTCAGTTCTATTACTCAGGTAAGGGGGATGATGTTGTTTTTAACTTGGTGGCAAATAATACATATACCATTTTACATTTTACCCATGATGGTACTAGAAATTTTGCTGTACAGGTTTATGATGCGGACGATAGGCGAGATCTTCTAGTAAATACAATTGGGCGCTACGAAGGGTATGTGTTGCTAAGTAAAAAGAGTACCTATAAATTGGATATCACTGCCGATGGAGATTGGAGCGTAAGGGTTATCCCTTTCCAGCATACTGACAGTATGTTATTTTCCGGCACTGGGGATATGGTTACATCAGCCTTTATAGCAGACACGACTGATTGGCAGTTTACACATGACGGCAACAGGAATTTCGCAGTTTATCAGTACTCTCTTTCAAATCGTGACCTTTTAGTAAATACAATCGGTCGATACGATGGTGCAAAAGTATCTAGCATCCGAAAAGGCACTGCAAGCTTCTTCGTAATAATCGCTGATGGTGAATGGACAATTTCACCGAAGTAGTAAATCTAACCATGCCGCTACTAGGTAGAACTATCGGAGCTCATAATGGGTAGCATATTTAAGGGGTGCCTAAAGTTATTCCTAGTGAGCGCCTTTGTTATTGCGGGCATCGTTGCTGTCATACTCATCGTCAATCAGTTAAACAAACTAAGTAACTCTCCGATAGTTGAGTACCGCTTTTATGGATCGGCCTCGAATGCCTATATCGCCTACACAGATTCGAGAGGTAATCCTGAGGGGGGTACTGTAACCCTGCCCCATAACGTTAAGTGCAATAAATACAGTGAATTATACTTCGCCGCTACTGCAGAGGTGTTCCCAGGAGTTCCCGGTACTGTTACCATTGAGGTGTATATAGACGGCAAAATCGTAGCTGCGGCAACGGGCTCCGGAAAGGATCGTGCCTCTGTATTGGGTCCGGTAATTGCGAACATCGTTCCCCCGTCTTCAAGCACTAAAACAACAGCATCGACACCGACAACAACATCCGCTACTACGACCACCACTCGCACCACCACACCATCCATAACTGTCCCGTCATCATCGCCACCATCAACAACCGGAGGGCTTATCTTGCCATCAATGCCGACGCTGGTAACGCCGTAAGCCGGAGAACTAACCATGGCCTTTAGATTTCGTAGACCAAGATTGAGACCCCCATGTGGCTGTATTGTAGTCGGGGCATTCGTCGTCATCGGCGGCATTGTAACCGCCTTGATTCTGCTTTTTACACAGTGCTAGGAGAGCTAACCATGCCAATCCCTAAATATGATGAGTTGTACAATGACATTATCCGTGCTGAAATAAAATATTCTGTTATGTAATTTGTTGACATTAACAAGTTACATAATACGGGAGTAGTTATGGAAGATATTAATTTGCATGCATTTGAAGAAATCAAACATACAAACTCAAACAATGGGACCGAGTATTGGTTCGCACGAGAGCTGAGGGTAGCTCTTGAGTATACAGATTGGCGCAACTTCGTCGCAACAATAGAAAAGGCTATGGAGTCTTGCACTAATGCCGGGATTGACCATGGATTGCATTTTGCTAGAGTTGAGAAAACGTATAATTTGCCGACTGGTGGAATTCGTGAAATAGGGGATATAGCACTTACTCGTTACGCCTGCTACCTTATTGCCCAAAATGGCGACCCGTCCAAAGAAACTATCGCCAAAGCACAAGCATATTTCGCAATCCAGACAAGGAGGCAGGAGCTAGCCGATCAATTTCCGGAGCTACCCGAAGACGAACGGCGCCTTGCTGTCAGGGCAGAGTTGGTCAGGCACAATATCCAACTTGCAGAAGCCGCGCGAAATGCGGGGGTCATAGACCCTCTCGATTATGCAATTTTTCAGAATGAAGGATACAAAGGGCTATACGGTGGGCTTACGGCAAAAGACATTCACGCACGAAAGGGACTAAAAAAGTCTCATCAAATTCTTGACTACATGGGAAGTATGGAATTAGCCGCCAATCTTTTTCGTGCCACCCAGACAGAAGAAATACTGCGACGCGAGAACGTAAAAGGAAAGCAGAAAGCTAATACAACGCACTATGATGTAGGATGCAGAGTTCGCCAGACAATCAAAGATCTTGGCAATCCTATGCCAGAAGATTTACCCACACCGGAAAAAAGTATTAAGCAAATTGAGCACGCTACAAAACAGCTTCCCAAAGGAAAGGGTAAGCGCCCACCATCATCCCGGAAATCATAGAATATCATGCAAAATAAAAGGAGGTATGTCTCCTAGGACGGTTTCGGTATCTTTACTTTGCATTCAGGGGGTCTTGTAATGCTCCCCATAAGTCAAGTCTTTTCTAAGGGAGTGTAACGGCTTGTTGGCACTCCTTCTCAAATTGATTTGGTGACTTGTAACCCAAAGTTGAAT
>Ga0123356_10007566_pt1 | contig 10834 bp, 7 predicted proteins | sample TergutEmb28metaG_2_FD_92546 | JGI IMG/M metagenome (GOLD analysis project Ga0123356, IMG submission 92546) | Embiratermes neotenicus P3 segment gut microbial communities from Petit-Saut dam, French Guiana - Emb289 P3 | ecosystem: Host-associated > Arthropoda: Insects > Digestive system > Gut ... | reverse complement strand
GGGAGGCTCCGCGCATTCATTTTGCAGGGCTGCCGATGGGGCATGAATTTACTTCGCTTGTCCTTGCCCTGCTGCAAACCGGCGGACATCCGCCCAAGGTCGAACCTGAAACGCTCGCCCAAACCCGCGCCCTGAAAGGGGAGTTCCGTTTCGAGACGTTCATTTCGCTCTCCTGCCACAACTGCCCGGATGTGGTGCAGGCGCTCAATCTGATGGCAGTGGTAAATCCTGCCGTCAGCCATGTGATGATCGACGGGGCGTTGTTTCAGGAAGAGGTCGAAAAGCGCCAGATCATGGCTGTGCCCAATGTTTTCCTCAACGGTCAGCCATTCGGCCAAGGGAGGATGGATATTGCCGAGATTCTCGCCAAGGCCGACCCTGGCACGTCATCGCGCAACATGGAGGCGATCTCTGCCAAGGAGCCGTTTGACATGCTCGTCATTGGTGCAGGGCCTGCCGGTTCGGCGGCGGCGATCTATGCCGCACGCAAGGGAATCCGTACCGGCATCGTTGCCGAACGTTTTGGGGGGCAGGTGCTCGATACGCTTGCCATTGAAAACCTCATTTCGGTCAAAGAAACCGAAGGGCCAAAACTGGCTGCTGCGCTGGAAGAACATGTGCGCCACTATGATGTCGATGTGATGAGCCAGCAAAAAGTCTCTTGCATCATTCCGCCGTCGCAACCTGGTGCGCTCATCGAGGTACAACTCGAAAGCGGCGCGGCGCTGAAAGCGAGGAGCGTGATTCTGGCAACCGGTGCGCGTTGGCGCGAGATGAATGTACCCGGTGAGAGAGAACTCCGTGCTAAGGGCGTGGCTTACTGCCCGCACTGCGATGGCCCGCTCTTCAAGGGCAAGCGCGTGGCGGTCATTGGTGGCGGCAATTCTGGCGTGGAGGCGGCCATTGACCTTGCCGGGGTTGTTTCGCATGTGACCCTGCTTGAATTTGCCCCGGAATTGCGGGCAGACCGGGTGTTGCAGGAAAAACTCACCTCCCTTCCCAATGTGACGGTCATCAAGCAAGCCCAGACGATTGAGGTGAGCGGCACGGACAAGGTAGATGGCCTCGTCTATCAGGATCGCGCTTCGGGCGAAATGCACAGGCTCGACCTGGAAGGTATTTTTGTGCAGATCGGGCTTTCGCCGAATACCGATTTTCTCAGGGAAACGCTTGATCTCACCCGAACAGGCGAAATTACGATTGATACACGCGGGCAAACTTCCGCGCACGGTATCTTTGCCGCCGGGGACTGCACGACGGTTCCCTATAAGCAGATCATCATAGCGATGGGGGAGGGGGCAAAGGCCAGCCTTTCTGCGTTCGACTATCTGATCAGAACGCCGGCTCCAAAGGACTGAGCGTTTCGGGGTCGTTGACGCCGATGCCGCCGCTTGCGCTCTACGTGCATTTTCCCTGGTGCGTGAGCAAGTGCCCTTATTGTGATTTCAACTCGCACGCGCCGCGCGACGAAAGCATCCCGTTTGCAGCTTGGGGCCAGGCCGTGGCGGCAGATTTGGAAACGGCCTTACCGCAGGTTGCGGGGCGGGCTGTCCATAGCGTTTTCATCGGCGGCGGCACGCCGAGCCTGATGCCGCCGTCTGTGCTGGAAAAACTGCTCGAAGCCCTGCGCGCGCAGTTGCCGTTTGTGCCGGGGACAGAAATTACGCTCGAAGCGAACCCCGGAACCGTGGAAATCCCACGCTTCCGCGATTTTTGCGCGGCAGGCGTCACCCGTCTGTCGCTCGGTGTCCAGAGTTTCGATGACAGCCTGCTTGCCCGTATTGGCCGTATCCACGATGGGCGCGAAGCCCGCCGGGCGCTGGAGGCAGCATTCACGCATTTCGGGCAAGTGAATGTTGACCTGATGTACGGTTTGCCCGGGCAGAAGCCTGAACAGGCGCTGGCCGACCTGGAAACCGCCATCGCTGGCGGTGTCCGGCACCTTTCCTGTTATCACCTCACCGTGGAACCCAACACTCCGTTCGCATCGGCTCCGCCAGATGGTTTGCCAGGTGAGGATGACGTTGCCGATATGGAGGAAATGATCGGAGCGCGGCTTGCCGGGGCAGGCTTCCGGCATTACGAGATTTCTGCTTTTGCACATGCCGGGTGTGAATGCCGCCACAATCTCAATTACTGGCATTTTGGCGACTATCTCGGGCTTGGGCCTGGCGCACATGGCAAATTGACGACATCCGATGGGGTTGTGCGTGAGATGCGCCACAAACACCCCATCCGTTACCTGGAAGGTGCTGCGCGGCACGACTTCATCCAGGAACGGCATATTGTCGGCAAGGAAGGGTTGCCGTTTGAATTCATGATGAACGCCTTGCGCCTGTCCGATGGCGTACCTGCCACACTTTTCACCGAACGCACCGGCCTGCCGCTGGAGGCGGTTGCCGGGGCTTTGGAACAGGCTCGCCGCGCCGGCTTGCTCGATCCTGCCCAAGACCTTCTGCGCCCCACGCCACGGGGTTTGCGGTTTTTGAATGAGTTGTTGCAGGTGTTTTTGCCTGATCGGTGAACCCACCACGCGGGGTATCGAACCCGGCAGGACATTCATATTTCGTTAGCCGTCTAAATATATCGGAATATGAATGAGAACATTGTGGCATTCGACTTTTCGCACTGCGAAATAAAATCCGGGTGTGCAGTTTCCGTGGGTTATTTGCGGGGGTGTCCCAGATATGTCGTCATGGAGCGAAACAGAGGCAAATGCATCCATCGTGGATGTGGTGGTACTCGTGCGCGGATGCCGGGAGGCTGCACGGCGCTGCCTTGGCTCGCTCTATGAGGCCACATGCCGCACAATGCGCGATATTGTCGTCATCGACGATGCTCTGTCCGGTTCGGAACTGACGGACTGGCTCAATGGTGAAGCCGGGGCAGGGCGCATCACGTTGCTTCGCAGTGATGAGGACAAGGGATTTACCGCCTCGGTCAATGGTGCGCTGGCCCTGCACCCGGAACGCGACGTGGTGTTGCTGGAATGCAGTGTCCAAGTTGCAAACAATTGGCTTGACCGTCTGCTCGTCTGCGCTGCGTCCCAGGCCGACATCGGCACGGTGACGCCATTTTCCAATAACACCGTACTTTGCGCCTATCCTTTCGCAGGTTGGGAAGGAAAGGGCTTGCCTGGTACGCAGGAACTGGCTGCGCTGGATGCGCTGGTGGCCCGTGTCAATGCTGGGCAATGGGTAGAGCTGCCTGCGGCGGAAAAGTTCTGTATGTTGATCCGCCGTGCGTGCCTGGACATGATCGGCTTCTTCGATGTTGAGCGTTTTGGGCGCGGCAGCGGGGAGGCAAAGGATTTTTCCCGGCGTGCAGTAGCGGTCGGCTGGCAAAACGTGTTGGCTGCCAACGTGTTCGTGCATCGTGACCCCGTTGCGGTTCCAGATGCCGCCAGGCTGGAAGCGATAGAGGATGCCGAATACAAACTGGCGTCCCTTTATCCTGATTACGATGCAAAACTGCGGGATTTCCTCCATCTCGATCCAGCGGCGAGGTTAAGGGCACGGGTCGACCGCGCGCGGGCTACGCTTGGGGGCTCAGAATTTGCCTCGGTCATGGACGAGCAGGCGCAAAAACGTGCCGCGCGCGCTGCTTCTCAGGCAGACGCGCCACTTGACCCACCATTGCCGGTGGTACTGCACGTCACGCACGACAAGGCAGGTTCCGGGCGTTGGGTGGGGGATTATTGCGCGGCAGACCTCGATTGCCGCAATTTGGTGCTGCGTGGGCGCAGCTCGCGCAATGCTGCCACGGCTGAACTAGCATTGTACGACCTGCGCCAGGGGCCATTACCCTTGATGACCTGGGCGTTGACCGAACCGATCCAAAATATTGCCATTGAGCATGCTGAGTTTGCTGGGATCGTGAAGTGGGTTTGCACAGCGTTCGAGGTGCGTGCCCTGCTGGTTTCATCCTTGATAGGGTGTTCGCTCGAACTGTTGCGGTTCGATTTGCCGACAGTCTTTATCGCGCACGATCTTTTTCCGTTTTGTCCGGCGTTGTCCGGCTATTTCGACAAGCCCTGCGAATCTTGCGATGAGAATGCACTGGCGCGTTGCCTGCGCGGGAATCCACACAACGCTTTCTGGCATCTGACGAATGCCGGCGATTGGCAAACCTTGCGGGGAGCTTTTGCGGAATGCCTGACGGCAAACAAAGTGCGGGTCGCGGTTCCGGACGGAGAATTGCACGCGCGCTGGGAGGCGCTTTTCCCAGGGTTGAACGGGCCGTCGTGGATGTGTATTCCTTATGGGCTGGGCGCGGCTTTTGCGCGTGGCGCTTTGGCTCCGGTACATGGCTTGAACATTGGGGCCATGCAATCGGATGCGCCGCATTTCCGCTTGCGGGTTTTGGTTCCAGGGCGCTTGCTGCCGCATACGGGTTTGGGGTTGTGGTGGAAGGTTTGCAACGAGTTACGTGCCTTTGCCAATGTGTTGCTTCTGGATTGCGGCGATTTTGGCCAGCCTTTCGCGGATAGCGCGGGGATAGAGGTTGTGCGCGAGTGCGATTCCAACGAATGGCCCGGAAAAATAGCGCAATGGCATCCAGATTGCGCCCTGTTACTGTCGTCGCAGCCGGGGAGTTCCTGCTACACGCTGGCCGAAATGCAGGCGCTCGCAGTTCCGGTGGTGGCTGTCCGGTCTGGCGCCTGCCCGGATCGCATCGACAATGGCCGGAATTGTTTTCTGGTCGAACCCGAGACCGATGCCGTGCTGGACATCCTGCGTGCGCTCGACCAGGCGCGCGAACGGCTTGCCGCCGTAGCCAACACCTTGCGCTTCAGCCCGGTACGGACGGCCTTCGATATGGTGGCCGACTACCGGCAGTTGTTGCCGGAAGTATGTAAGGCGGGAATCGAAATGGAAGCCAGGGGAGGCAGGGAGACGGAAAACCTGCTCGCAGTTTTGGGTAAACGCGTGCGGGGGCAGGAAGAAATCCGGCGCATGAAAGACCTCTTGCAGGCGCATGGCGAAGAGGCTCGTTCCCGTGCGATCAACCAGCGCCGCCTGGAATCCATGGTTGGGGCGATGGCGGCGCAGCATGCGGCCTTACTGCGTTCGCCGTCATGGAAGGCAAGCGCGCCGGTGCGTTATCTTGAGCGCCTGTTTGAACGGTTGTACAGCAGGTTTTCGCCTTCGCCGGAAAAGCTACAGGTGGTACGAAACACACGCATTGAGCGCCGCAAGGCTCCGCGCCTGGAACGCCCAGTCCCTCTCCTGTTGCGTTCCCGCGCCTCTGCCCGTTACTGGTTGTGCGAGGTCATCGGCGTGCCGGACGCTTCCATCATCATCGCGGGAGGCGGGCCGGATCAGTCGCAGCGGGCGTTACAAAATTTCATTGCGCTGGCCGACACCGTGACGCGCGGTAGTACGCGCGCCTGCTTCGTCTGGTGTGGCCGGTTGGATAACCTGCGTCCCGATGACGAATTTGCCCTGAAACTGCTGCGAGAGGTGGGAGACCTTTTTGTGCTCGATACGCAACTGGAGGCGGAAGTCTTCGCCGGGGCCGACGTGCTTCTCCTGCCTGCGAAAACGGCAGGGCAGGCTGGTTTCAATGGGAGGATAGACGGTATCACGCATGTCGAACTGCCGCTTGATCCGCCAGACGCCGGAGCAGGCATCATTATGGCGGCTACGGTCACGCGGCTGTTGCATTATTGTGACAGCACGGATAAATCGGATGTTATGTAAAATAGGCAGTTGAACAGAATCGGAACCCCCGATACGCGGAACATCATGCCTGGAACGCTTATTACCGTCACTGCTCCCTCTGGGGCAGGGAAAACTACGCTGGTGCGTGAGTTGCTGCGTTGCGACGCCAACCTGCGCCTGTCGGTTTCCTATACTACCCGTCCCCCGCGCGAGGGGGAGGAAGATGGGCGCGAATACCATTTCATCGAACCCCGGCGTTTCCTTGGAATGCGCGATAACGATGGGTTTGTCGAGTGGGCAGAAGTGCATGGCAATTACTACGGCACTTCCCGTGCCTGGCTCGCTGAGCAACTTGGAGAAGGGCGTGACACCGTGCTGGAAATCGACTGGCAGGGCGCACGCCAGGTACGTGAGGCGTTTCCCGACTCGGTGAGCGTTTTCGTGCTGCCTCCGTCATTGGGCGAGCTTGAAAACCGTCTGCGTGGACGGGGAACTGACAGTGAGGAAACCATCGCCCTGCGTTTAAAGGCTGCGCTTGGCGAAATGGGGCATGTGCAGGAATTTGGCTACGTTATAATCAACAGCTGTTTGCCAAAGGCTGTTGCCGAGTTGGCAGTGGTCGTACAGGCGGCGCGTTTGCGTTATCCCAACCAGCAAAAGCGCCATCCGCAGTTTTTTTCTTTTCTTGCACAGGAATGTTGAATATGGCTCGTGTCACCGTCGAAGCATGTCTGAAAAGAATCCCCAACCGTTTCATGTTGACCCTGGCGGCGGCTTATCGCGCCCGTCAGCTTACGATAGGCGGTACGCCGCAGATCGAGATTGACCCCAACAGCAACGATAAACCAACAATTATCGCGCTCAAAGAAATCGAAGTGGGTAAGGTCGGCCTGGAAATGCTCAATCGCGGTCAGGCTTAGGAATTCGCCGGGAGGTGTCGTGGAATCTGCCCATGCACACGCCCCGCAACCTGACGACATCGTGATGGACGATGCCGGGGATGATGACGTCCAGGCCACGTTCGATCACGCTGGCCCCCTTTTCTCGATCCTGAAAGAAAAGATTGCCGTTTATCTCAAGGACGAGGACGTTTCGCGCGTCGAGACCGCCTACCGCTTCGCTGCCGAGGCCCATAGAGGGCAGATGCGTAAAAACGGCGAGTTTTATATCGTCCATCCCATCGCGGTGGCTTCCGTTGTTGCCGACTGGCATCTCGATGCCCAGGCGCTGTGTGCGGCGCTGTTGCATGATGTTGTCGAGGATTCCTCAATTTCCAAGGCCGACATCGCAGAAAAGTTTGGCCAGCCTACCGCCCAGCTTGTCGATAGCCTTTCCAAACTGGACAAACTCAAATTCCGTAACCGCGAAGAGGCACAGGCGGCCAATTTCTACAAGATGCTGCTTGCCATGAGCAGCGACCTGCGGGTGATCCTCATTAAGCTCGCAGACCGCCTACACAACATGCGTACCCTGTTCGTGATGCGCCCGGACAAGCGCCGCCGCATTTCCGGCGAAACGTTGGAAATTTTCGCGCCGATTGCCCGCCGCCTTGGCCTGGATGGCATCTTTCAGGAGCTGGAAGATTTATCGTTCGTCAACAAACACCCTTGGCGGCACCGTGTACTGGCGCGAGCCGTCACTGCCGAGCGCAACAACCGCCGCCGCCTGCTTTCCCAACTCCAGGCTGGCATCGAGGAGCGCCTGCCGCAATGGGGTGTCAAAGCGGAAGTGCAGGGGCGTGAAAAGCGCCTCTACAGCGTCTACTCCAAAATGAAGGAAAGGATCGCTGAAGCCCGTCGCGACCATACCCACCATTCGATAGGGCTGGTGGGCGAAAAACGCCGGGCCTTTTCCCATGTCTACGACATTCACGGCTTTCGCCTCATCGTTTCCGACATAGGTGCCTGTTACCTCGGGCTGGGCGCACTGCACTCGATCTACCAGCCGTACCCTGGCCGTTTCAAAGACTACATCGCCATGCCGCGCGAAAACGGCTATCGTAGCCTACATACCACCCTGATCGGCCCAGGCGGGGTGCTTGCCGAAGTGCAGATACGTACCCGCGAGATGCACCGTATCGCCGAAACAGGCGTTGCCGCGCACTGGCTCTACAAGGACGTCGACAAAAGCATCAGCGAATTGCAGAAGCAAACCCATGCCTGGCTGCAATCCCTGCTCGACTTGCAGATGAATTCGGGCGGGGCGAGCGAATTTCTTGAGCACGTCAAGGTGAACCTCTTTCCCGGCGAAATTTTCGTTATTTCACCCAGGGGCCGTATTTTCAGTCTGCCGAACGGTTCCACCCCGGTCGACTTTGCTTACGCCGTGCACACCGATGTCGGGCATCGCTGCGTCGGTTGCCGCGTCAATTCCGACTACAAACCGCTCAACACCGAATTGCATAGCGGCGATCAGGTGGAAATCATCACCTCGGCCTATCCAAGCCCCAACCCTGCCTGGCTCAATTACGTCCGCACCGGGCGTGCCAGGGCAAGAATCCGGCACTTTCTCAAAAATAAACACCAGGACGAAGCCATCGGCCTGGGTGAGCGCATGCTCAACCTTGCCTTGCGCCCGCACAGCTTTACCGTTGACGAAATTGCCCCGGCAGCCTGGGAGCGTTTCCTGCGCGACCGGGGTGTGGCCAGCATCCGCGACATCTTCGCCGACATCGGCCTTGGCAACCGCATGCCGGTGGCTGTGGCGCGTCGGTTGCTGCTCGCCCAGAAACGGGTCGACGGGCTGGCTGGCAAGCTGGAGAGCAGGGGAAGGGACTCCAGCATGCCGAGGCTCAAGATACACGGGGGTGAAAACGGGGCCATGCATCTGGCCCGTTGTTGCCAGCCGATTCCGGGCGACCCCGTAGTGGGGCTCATCCGCCGCAAACAGGGGCTTGAGATTCATCTTCAGGAGTGTCCTGCCGTTGCCCGCATGCGCGGCCATCTTGGGCGATGGGTCGACGCCGATTGGGAACCGGACGAAACCCGCCTGTTCGATGTCACGATCCGCATCCTCTGCCATTCCGGCGACAACATGCTTGTGCGTATCGCCAATGCCATTTCCTCTGCCAGTTGTAATATCCACAGCGCCGCCATGGATCATCAGGCCGATGCCGAAGCATCGCTTTCCACTACCACCACCCTACGCATCACGCTGCAAGTCCGTGACCGCCGGCATCTTGCCCAGGTCATGCGTTTCGTGCGGCAGGTTCAGGGGGTTGGACGCATCGCGCGGTTGAAGCCAGGCGCTTGAGCGGGTGCGCGGCACAAAAAGGGAGCCTTTCGGCTCCCTTTTTGTGGGGAAATACAGCTTCGTATGACTGTTATGACAGCTTGCGACGGCGCGCTACGGCACCAATCACACCAAGTCCGGCCAACAGCATGGCGTAGGTTTCGGGTTCGGGGATGGCTTGAAGAGAGCCTTGCTTTACGTGGTTTATTAAGACGTTAAAGTCTCCGTAAGCAAGAGGCGGCCCGAAGGTGAGCGCCGTCGTGTACACTCCACCGTTGAAGGTAAAAGTTGCCGCTGCATCGTTGAAGCCTAGAGCGCCGGCGTAGTATGTGTTGCCATCTGCTTCAAGTTTGAAGACGATTTTCGCTTGATCGCTCACCAGCGCGAAACCACCATTATCGGCGCACATATTACCTTGATTGGGAGGGCATCCGTTGGAACTGATTACCTCGTACCATTGTGTCATCGGATTAAAGGTGCCTTGCTCGTTCATATTGAAAGCAGCGTACGAGAAGGTCCAGTCTGTATACGATGTGGTAATACCTTTAAATTCTATGAATGGCCCCCCATTCGTATACGTGTGGGCGTATTCGAAACCGGGGTTCTGGACTAGATTAGCTGAAGCGCTCAGAGGAAGGACAGACAGCAAGAGTGCAGCAAATAGTTTGTGCATGGCTTTTTCTCCAGTTGTTGTTGATTTGGGTGAGGCAGCGAGACTCAGCAAAAAACGTGCCAGAACACAACCTTTTGATTTTGTTGTAATATTCATTTTTTGAAATGAAACGATGTAAAAGAATATGACTCATTTGTCATTTGATGGCATAACATTAATGCGGCAAATACCGACGCGGAAACTACTTATATTTTTTTCTTGTTTCGAGTCAAGGTGTTATGGTGTGTTCATATGCCAATCAAATTATGTAAACTAATCCGACTCAGCTCTCTGAAAATATGAGCATAAAAAAGGGAGCCTTTCGGCTCCCATTTTTGTGGAGAAATACAGCTTTGTATGACTGTTATGACAGCTTGCGACGGCGCGCTACGGTACCGACCAAGGTGAGACCGGCTAACAGCATGGCGTAGGCTTCGGGTTCGGGGACGGCCGGGAGGGGAGATCCTTGCGCCACGTAGGTCATCGTGAAGTTGAAGTCGCCGAAAACAGGAGGCGTCCCGAAGGTGACCACCGTCTTGCCTGTATTGTTGTAGTCGAAAACCGCTGCTGCATTGCTGAGGCCGTCAATGCCGGCGTAGTAAGTGTTGCCTTCCGCTACAAGTTTGAAGACGAGAGGTGCTTCATTGAGCGGTAAATGGAGACCACCATTAGGATTGCTAATAGTGCAATCAGGTTGGCCGGGGCATCCTGCGGAATTGAGCACCTCGAACCAATTGGTCAGTTCCCCATTTCTTCCTATAGAAGCATACGAGAGAGCATAGTCAGAAAATGTAGTTGCCCCAAACGTGAAGTTTATGAACAACGCCCCATTTCCAGCAATTGGGTTTTCGTACACAAAGCCGGGGTTAATGACCAGGACATTTTCATTCGCCGAAGCGGTTAGAGGAAGAACAGACAACAACAAGGTGGCGAGAAGTTTGTGCATGGTATTTACTCCATTATGGTTAAGTCACTGAAAGCCAAGAAAGGCAAGTTAAATATAGCAAAAAATGTGCCATGTTTGTAGTTGCTTGATTATATTAAAATATTTATGTTTGAAATAAAAGAGTGTAAGGAAAGTTGACTCAATTTTTATTAAATTACATATTTTTTGTTATGGTTAATACTAATATAGTTTTTACTAATGTTTCTATTTTTACTTATAGATTGTGGGATAGGAGAGATATGTTATGCATGCTCAATTATGTAAGAAAATCCGTCTCATGTTTTGGTAAATAACATATCGAAACTTACGGACTGTACTGATTCGGTTTTTACCAATATTATT
>Ga0123356_10007565_pt1 | contig 10834 bp, 11 predicted proteins | sample TergutEmb28metaG_2_FD_92546 | JGI IMG/M metagenome (GOLD analysis project Ga0123356, IMG submission 92546) | Embiratermes neotenicus P3 segment gut microbial communities from Petit-Saut dam, French Guiana - Emb289 P3 | ecosystem: Host-associated > Arthropoda: Insects > Digestive system > Gut ... | reverse complement strand
GGACACAAAGAGCATTCCAATTAGCTTCCAGAGCATTAACTACAGCAGATGAGATGGAAGGTATTGCAAATAACATGAGAAGATAATATAATAAGATAACTATTCAATTGATTTATATTTTTGGAGGGTTATCTTATGAACATTACTACGTGTCAATTTTGCAGAAAACCATTTGGAAGTCTTGGCGGAAGAATATGTCCTGCTTGTATGGAGCAAATAGACAAAGACTTTATCACGGTAAGAGAGTATATATACGAGCACAAGCACTCGAATATCGATAGAATTGCAAAAGAAACAGAAGTACCAAAACCGATTATTTTACACCTGCTCAAAGAAGGACGACTCATTATAGACAGTCCGGACGGAGACGGTGTGCTCTTTTGCGAGTCATGCAAAAAGCCCATAAATACAGGCAGATTATGCAAAGATTGTATGGGTGTAGCCGCCGCTGCAATGGACAAAAGTTCAGCAGCAACAAATGCACATAAACAAGCACAAGCCGCAAAAGCTGCCGAGCCGAGCATTAAAGGTTCTGCAAAGATTGGACAGTAACAAAATAAAATATAAAATTTCTTAAAAAATCTTTCAAAATCGCTAATATTCTATTAAAAAGTTCCGATATAATAAGTAGACCCTAATAGAAGGTGAGCAAAATGAAAATTAACCCAATTTTAAATCCGAATATCGTCAAAGCATATCAGGCTACCAGACCTGCCCGCGAAACAGGCAAGCAGGCAAGTAGCCGTGATGAAGTCACATTCTCCGCAGAGGCATTAAGCTTTTCAAAGGCATTAACCGAAGCGAAGGAAGTGCTTGAGTTCAGAACGCCTGAAGAGAAGGCGCATATCGCCGAAATCAAAGATGCTGTTAACAAAGGCGAATACAAAGTAGACAGCAATGATATCGCCGATAAGATTTTATCAAGTATAATCGGGCAGCCATAATGAGGCAGACTCTTACAGATTTGTGCGCGATTCTGCAGGAGCAAAAAGCAGTGTTACAAAACATGCTTGAGCTTGCTAAGGAAGAGCGCCAAATTATTATCAGCGGAGAATCCGATAAACTTGAAAACGTAATTCGTCTCGAACTCAAGGAACTTAACAAACTCGGAGCTATAGAAAAAAGACGAACAGAGCTCCACAGGACGATAGCTAACGAAATGGGTATTCCCGAATCAGAGCTCACAGTCACAAAAATCGCAGAAAATTCAGATCCGGACGAAAAAGCAGCAATAAAAAAACTCCAGGAAGAACTGACTCCTCTGATAACAGAGCACACAGCAGTAAACAAAGAAAACCGTCAGCTTATAGAGTCTCATATTGAATACTCACAGACAATGTTAGAGCTTATGGTTGGAGTTGAAGACCCGCTAAACAACATGTATGGCGGAGACGGCAAATCAACACCGGACAGAATTAAAGCAACAGGCATTTTCGACGGACATGCATAGGAACTTTTTAAGGATAGCGAATACATAGCGAGAATGGATTCTCCCCGGGATAGGGGACAGCATCATGGTCAGATCATCATTTTTTGGATTAGAGATTGGCAGAACAGGTCTTACAACTGCACAATTCGGACTTGACGTAACAGGTCATAACATAGCTAACTTAGACACAGACGGTTATACACGCCAACGCGTAGTATCATCAGCATACGATCCGTATTCAACTATTGGCAAGTTTGCTCCTGTAAATCAGGCACTTGTCGGCGGTGGTGTACGGATTCAAATTTTGGATCAAATCCGCTCGGCTTATCTTGACAGAAAGTTCCGAGATGAAAACGGTTCGCATGCGTTTTGGGAAACAAGATCGCAATCACTGTCTTATGTCCGTTCATTTTTTGATAATGTCAACGAAAAAACCAGCATAAACTATACCCTCGCAGCATTTTTTGAATCAATGACAAAAATAGCGGCAGACCCGGTATCGGGTGCTCCGCGTACTCTCATGCAAACTGCTGCAATGGACCTTGTGCAGCAATTAAACATGGTTTACGAAGGCCTGATTGATTTCCAAAAAGTAGAAAACCATGCTATTGAAACAAAGATAGGCGATGTAAACACTATGGCAAAAGATATCGCTGCACTTAACGTTGCTATTTATACATTTGAAATTACAGGTCTTATTGCCAATGACCTGCGTGATAAACGTAATCTTCTCATTGATAAGCTGGCGACATATATTGATATTGAATATGAAGAGTATCCCGACAAATTCGGAGCGAGCATGCTCCGGATCAGAACTGCGGGAGATACTCTTGTTGACCATGACTGGCCGAAAAGTGATGTTTTTGGTCTTGCTTTAACTAATAACGAGCTTCCCGGTGAGGAGCAGGTATGGACACCTTACTGGCTCAACCGTGTTAACAATGACCCCACCAGTCCGAACTATTTTGACCCGAGAAATCCCGACCCGGACATGCTGGAGGGAGCAAAACTCAACATGAACTTAATCGTAGGCGGACAACTAAAAGCTCATTTTGGTATGCGCGACGGAATAGGCGGTACTGTAGACGGCAGAGATAAAGGTATACCTTATTACATCGAAATGATAAATGACCTTGCACGTGCGCTTGTACAAGAGATTAACACAGTGCACCGCGAAGGTTGGTCGGATAATCCTACCGGTTCAAAAACCGGAATCAACTTCTTCCATGAAGATAATGCGTGGGTTACATGGGTCAATAGCGATGCAACAGTTACATATGAATGGGACGCAGATTTAGGCGTATGGACAGACGGTGTCAACATTATCACAAGAGACCCGGATACAGGCGCATTTGTAGACGGTGCCGGTGTCCCTATAACAGGACTTACAAGGCGGCTTGATGTTTCGCAGATTACAGGACGAAACATTACGCTCAGCCAGGATATTCAAGACAGTCAATATAATATCGCAGCATCCAATGAGCAAATCGGCGTTGCGAGTGTTGGTAATCCTACAGAGCTTCAACGCGGAAATAATGAAAACATGCTCGAGCTCTACAAGCTTTTCAGCAAAACAACAATTACTGTTGAAGGCCGTCAGATAGGAAGCCTTGATGAGTATTGCACAACTATCAGATTTGATGTAGGTGTTACAATGCACACGGCTGAGCAGGCAAAAGAAACAGCCAGAATACTTACCCTTGCAGCAGACAATCAGAGAACGGCAATTGCCGGTGTCTCGCTGGACGAAGAAATGGTCGGACTTGTCAGGTATAACCACGCATATAACGGCGCAGCGCGTGTTATCACTGCAATGGATGATGCACTTGACAGACTGATAAACGGCACAGGCCGCGTCGGCTTATAAAAGTAACCCCATAAGGAGAACACGATAATGCTAGTAACAAGAACAACAAATATGATGCTTCAGAACACACTACTGAGTAATCTGAGTATGAATCTGAGCAGAATGGATAAACTCCAAAACCAAATGGCGAGCGGTAGAAAGTTCGGGCATATCAGTGATGACCCGTCGGCTCTGATTTACGGTCAATCTGCACGTAATAAACTGGCAAAAGTATCACACAACCAGGAAATGGTTGGAGTGGCTCAAAGCTGGCTCACTCAAGCCGAGGCCGGTGTTATGGAGCTTAATAAAACCGTTGCAGCGGTTTATGAAGAGCTTGTTGCTGCAGGTGGTGCAAAAACAGATGAAGATAAAAAAATCCTTGCAATGGTTGTTGGTCAGCTCAGAGAGCATTATCTGGACACACTAAACACTTCCTTTGGAGACAGATTTGTATTTGGCGGATACAACACACCGGGTGATTTTGCAGACGGCAGACCGCCGGAGCTTAAGCCCTTTTCAGTGCAAGATGTTTTAAATCCGGATACAGGCAGACTTGAACCGAGACTGTTCTTTAACGGGTTTGATGTGTCGCAGTTTGACGGAATGCTATCAACTGATTTTGAATCCGGCAACACGATTGATCCTGACGTTTTTGAAGTTTTGCAAAAGCTTATAGGTGATGTAAAAACGCTTGATGTCGGACCGGGAATAAATATGCCCATCACACAAAATGGTTTGGATATAGTTTTCTTTATTACAAGAAATGACAGCGGAGAGGCAGTTGTCAGAAACACTTTTGACTTACTTACAGAGATTTATAATGCTGTCAACGGTATTCCCGAGCAGCAGGCAAATCCCGGCGCGACCCCGCCTGTTCCATACATGCCGGCTGTACCGCCTTTGGAGGTTGAAGATCTTACAAAACTGATTGGGCTCATTCAAGACTCTCAAAATCATCTTCTGACCAGAACTGCTGAGATAGGCGGAAGGCAAAGACGCCTTGAGCTTCTCGAAGCCAGATATGCACAAGATGTATTAAACTACGAGCAAATGCGCTCCGATTCGGAAGACGCTGACATGGCAGAGGTTATAATGTATCTGAAAATGGCAGAAACAGTGTATCAGGCAGCACTTTCGGCAGGCGCCAGAATAATCCAACCAACCCTAATGGACTTTTTAAGATAATAGTACTATAGAGCAATATAAATTCATTTCTCTCGCATTGATGCGACATCCATGCGCATAAATGCGGCCGCTCCGCATCCGTGCTACGCTCAGAAATGAAATTTACATTGCTTTTTATTTATCACGTTTAATATAAAAACCCATTGCATATACTAATTATATATGGTATAATTAGGTGCTAAGCTATAGCCAAGATAAAGGATTATCAAAGGCGGTGATTAAAATGGCAATCCAACAAATAAGAATTGTCCAACAAAGAGCAGAGATAGGGGTAAGGACAACTCCGGCAAAGCTCAACATACAGATGCCACGCGGGCAGATTAATATCAACAATCAAACCCCGCAAATGTCTATCGACGAAAAAATGCCTACGTTTAAAGTCGACAGGCAAAAGCTTAACAGCGAGATCGGGTTAGCAGGGCCGCTTACTCTTGCAAAAGACTTTAGAAACAAGGGTAAACAGACTGCACTACGCGCTGCCGCAGCAGCAAAGAACGACGGCAACTTACTTGCAAATCATAAGATACCTGGTGATAAGGTTCCGCGAGTGGCAAGAAACAGAGCGATGGAACGACTTGGTACAAAGGATTTTAACGTCGGACTTATGCCGCAAAGCCCTCCCGAGGTTTCATGGGATAAAGGCTATATGCGTATCAACTGGTCCAGTCACAGTGTGGTGATTGACTACAGCGGTGATTATAAACCGGACATATCAGTTGATCAAAAATACTCGGTAGAAGTATTTTTACGCACAAAGCCATATATCAGAGTGATGGTCGAAGAAGCCGTCAGTTCTACCGGAAAATATATTGACCAGGCAATTTAATCGCAAGTTAAGGAGAGAAATATGCAAATAGATACCTTACGATTTGGACCGGTTGAGGTAGATGAGGAAAAGCTCATCGATTTTGCCGAAGGTATCCCGGGTCTTGAACAGTATCATACTTACGCAATATTACAATTTGAAGACAGTTATCCGTTAGTTTGGCTGCAGTCAACAGAAGACACAGGCATTTGTCTGCCGGTGCTTGACACATTTGCAGTACTGCCTGATTATCTGTTTGATATGGATGATGCCGATGTAAAATTCCTGGAGATAAAAGGTCCGGATGAACTTCATGTTGTCAGTGTAGTAGTTATACCCGAAGATATAAAGGGAATGACAGTCAATCTGGCAGCGCCGATAGTAATAAATACAACAACCGGCAGTGCAAAGCAGGTTGTTCTCAGCGGAACAGACTACAATGTCAGAGCTCCGGTGTTCCAGGATATTTGCAACGCTGTAGCAAGAGCTGAAGAGGCCGAAAACTCCACAAATAACACAAGTGTTATTGGAAAGGAGGGTGACGCCGATGCTGGTTCTGTCTAGGAAACTCAATGAAACTATTGTCATAGGCGATAACATACGTGTAACCCTTCTTGGAATAGACGGCGACAAAATAAAAATTGGTGTTGATGCTCCAAGAGATGTTAAGGTGTTCAGAGAAGAACTGCTTGAAGCAACAAAGAGCACAAACGTACAAGCTCTCGGCGCACCAATCGTTTCCTTCGATTTATCAAAGATAAAAAAAGCAGACGATAAAAAAACTGATAAAAAAGCATAGAAGAAAAGTATAAACTACCATATATTGATACACCCGACATTTTCGGGTGTATTATATTGTGCTTTTTTTGAAAAATATGTTGCAATCAGTGAAAAGTAGTGCTAATATATAGTGTGGTGCGTAATAAGATAAACAACAATATATAGTTTTTCACATTGCTGCTGCTGATGGAGGGTTAATGATGAGAGAAACAATAGATAGAATGCTTGCGGCAATAAGAGAATATCTTGCAAAAATGCCGCGGAAAAATAAGATACAAATGGCTGTGCTTGCACTGTTTGTTATAATACTTGCTGTTATAGTGGTCAGCCTTCTGACTCAAACAAAGTGGGCACTGTTACCAAACACAGGAGATCCGACCACAACGAGCCATATATATACAGCTCTTCGTGAAATGGGAATCCCGGTAGACCCGCGTGGCAACTTATTATATGTACCGGAAAAGCAGCTTGAAGATGCACGAATGCAGCTTGTAAATCTAGGGCTTCTTGGCACGCACGGTTTTACCTACGATATGTTTGCAGAAGCATCGGGGTTTGGTGTGTCCAGCGAGCATGCAAAAAAAGCATATGACTTTCAGTTGGGTGACCATATTGCCACACAACTGAAGAGGTCTTCGCGAATACAAGATGCTCTGGTAATAGTGCACTCGGGAGAGTCTTCGGCGTTTAGAATTCAATCAAATATCAGAAGACCTACTGTCTCGGTCCACCTCTCACTCATAGGTGGCGGCAGCTTATCGCAAGGCGAAGTTAATGCTGTTGCCGATGTTGTTAAAGGCTCTGTGCCGGGAATAGCGTATGATGATATCAGTATTGTAGATACCGACTTAAAATCATACAGAGCGGGAGATGCAAATTCGGATTTTGACACATTGTATGGTCAACGCATGCAATATCAAAACAAACTTATTGAACAAACTAAAACGAATGTTGAACAACTGCTTGCACCAATCTATGATATCAGTAACATGCGTATACTGCCAAACATAATACTTAACTTCGACAATATCGTAATAAGTCAAGTTGAATTCTTCCCTCCCATACCCGGAAATGAAGACGGAATTGTCCGCAGTATGGAAGAAGTTTATGAGATGTCAAGAAGATGGTCGGATGCCGAAGGTATTCCGGGAACAGATTCAAACGCTATGGGCACCACTCCGGGATACCCCTGGGGTGACCTCGACGAGCGTGATGAATACAGAAGAACAATGCGTTCGCGAAATTATGACATTAATGAAACAAGAACAGCAATAGATGTTGCTCAAGGAAAAATAGAAGAATTCACCATTGGAATTCTCATAAACAGTGAGATAGAAGAAGTAGATGAGGATTATACCACTCAGCTTACAGACCTCGTATCAAAGGCTATAGGAATATCTCCCGCCAGTATATCAATACAGCATATGCCTTTTAGTTTCTTCGACACTACATGGCAGGATATGCTTGAAGCAAGAGATGCCGAAGCAGCCAGAGCACGTATGGACAGGCTTATCGAACAAATACTGATGTACGGTACAATCCTGATGCTTGCTGTTATGGTAATAATGCTTGTCAGATCTGTTCTTAGAACCTTCAGACCTCCTCCGGAGCCGGAAGAAGTTCTTGTTGCAGCCGGAGCCGGTGGTATGGATATAATTATCGGTGATGAGGATTCGGCAGAAAGAACGCTTGAAGACCTGGAACTCACTCCAAAATCCGCAGGTCTTGAGCAGATTGAAAGATTTATCGACAAAGATGCAGCAACTGTTGCGCAGCTCCTTAGAAACTGGCTTTCTGACGAATAAATTAGTTAAAGCATAAAGAGGGTATATGGCAAGAGATGATATGAGCCCAAAAGAAAAAGCGGCAATACTGCTTATAAGCCTTGGCAGAGACTATTCTGCCGAGCTGTATAAGTATTTATCCGATGAAGAAATCAGCGACATGACGCTGAGCATAACTACAACACGTCGTGTTGATCCCGATGTCAGAGAAAGTATCATCACCGAGTTTTATGAGATGTGCCTCACTCAAAAGTTTATAACTGAGGGTGGTATTGATTATGCCCGCGATATTCTGGAGGAAGCAATCGGCTCGGATAAAGCCGAGGAAATGATAAGAAAGCTTTCATCTTCATTGCAAGTGCGTCCTTTTGACTTCATAAGAAGGGTTGACTCAAACCAAATCCTTAACGTCATTCATAACGAGCACCCTCAAATAATTGCACTCGTACTCTCATATATCGAGCCAAAGCAATCGGCACAAATCATTGCATCCCTGCCCTCAGAGCGCCAAACAGAGATTATCAGCAGAATTTCAAACATGGGCAGTACATCTCCCGAGTATGTAAAAGAAGCCGAGCGTATTTTGGAGCGGAAAATAACATCTATGGGCTTTACGGAAAACATCATAGTCGGCGGTATCGATACTATAGTTGAAATCATTAACTCGCTCGACCGTTCGTCCGAAAAGAACATCCTGGAAAGTCTTGATGTCAACGACAGCGAGCTTGCCGACGAAATCAGAAAACGCCTGTTTGTCTTCGAAGACATTGCCAAGCTCAACAACGTTACTGTTCAGCGTGTTCTTCGCGAAATCAACAACGCAGACCTTGCAGTTGCACTCAAAATGGCAGGCGAGGATGTTACAAGAACAATATTTGCAAACATTTCAAAACGCTTGCAGGATATGATAAAAGACGATATGGAAGTTATGGGGCCTGTTCGTGTGCGTGACGTTGAAGAAGCACAGCAAAGAATTGTTAACGTTATCCGTAAGCTCGAGGATGAGGGTGAGATTGTTGTTGCCCGCGGAGAAGGGGATGACCTGATTGTTTAGAATTGACAGAAGGTTTGTAAAACTTACAGCTGCCAAAGTAAACAAGCAAAAAGCTGAAAAACAAGAGGTCGGTGCAGAAGGTGAGGATCCGGAGGCGGCGACCTCTGCTGAAGTTGCGCAGGTTCCTTCTTACAATGATGTTTATATGCAATATCAATCGGAGGCTGAGTCTGAAGCTCAGGAAATTCTCGACAGTGCCAATGAAAAAGCAGCACAAATACTGGAAGCTGCGCAAGATGAACTTGAAGAGGAGCGAAAACGTGCACACGATGAAGGATTTGCCGAAGGCGAGGCGGAAGGCAAGAAGATTTATGAAACAAAGCTTGAAGAGGAGCTACGTGAGCATGAAGAATCCTTAAAAAATGTTCTCGATGAAATAGCGCGCGAAAGAGAAAACACATTTACACAGCTCGAAGAAGAAATGGTGAACCTCTCGCTTGAAATTGTTAAAAAAATAATTAACCCTGCTGAGGAAGAACTAAATAACGTATACACATCACTTATTAAAAACGCGCTCAGGCAAATGCCGACAGACGGGAAGTTTATTATACGTGTTTCGCCAAGTGAATATGAAAAGTATTTCTCATCGGGCTCAGCAGTGATAGAGCTTGACAGCGGAACAACAGTTACAGCAACAATGCTGCGCGATGTGTCGCTCGAGGGCGGCGATTGTGTAATAGATACAGATGATGTAACAATCAACGCAGGCTTAGAGTCACAATATAAATATGTAAAGCTTGCATTTGAAAGAGCGAACCAATATGAGCCGGATTGATTTTTCAAAATATCAAAGCTCACTTGCAAAAACAGATACGCTTGAGCGTGCAGGCAGGGTGACAAAAATTGTAGGACTTGCAGTTGAAGCTACCGGTCCGTCATCAAAAATCGGCGACGTTTGCGAAATGTACACTCTCGATAATGAGCGCTGTGTAAGAGCTGAAATCGTAGGATTTAAAGACGGTCACACACTTTTAATGCCGTTTGCAAGCTTAGAGGGAATAGGGCTTGGCAGCTATGTAGTATATACAGGTAAAGCGCTTCGGGTCCCTGTCGGTAAGGAGCTTATAGGAAGAGTGCTCGATGCGCTTGGCAATCCGTTTGACGACCTTCCTCCACCAAAGATAGACGCTTGGTATCCTGCGGAAAACGTTCCGCCAAACCCGCTGACAAGAGACCGCATCAAAGAGGTTTTGCCGCTGGGAGTAAAAGCAATAGACAGTATGCTTACTGTCGGGCGCGGCCAGAGACTTGGTATATTTGCAGGCTCGGGTGTCGGAAAAAGCTCGCTTCTCGGAATGATGGCAAGATATGCCGTAGCCGATATAAATGTCATAGTTCTGGTTGGAGAGAGGGGACGCGAGGTTCGCGACTTTATTGAAAAAGACCTTGGAGAAGACGGTTTGCGCAAGTCTATCTTAGTCATCGCAACATCCGACCAGCCCGCGTTGCTCCGCTTAAAATGCGCCATGACAGGCACGGCAGTTGCCGAATATTTCAGAGACCAAGGCTACAAAGTACTGCTGCTCATGGATTCCTTGACACGCTTTGCAATGGCTCAAAGAGAAATCGGAATGGCAGCCGGTGAGCCACCTGTTTCCAGAGGATTTCCACCATCTGTATTTGCGATATTACCGAAGCTCCTGGAGCGCTCGGGAATGTCGGACAAAGGTTCAATAACAGGCTTATATACAGTTCTTGTCGAAGGTGACGATATGAACGAGCCTATATCCGATACAGTTCGCGGTATTCTCGACGGGCATATAGTACTATCTCGCGCGATAGCAAACTCAAATCATTATCCGCCTATTGATGTTCTGGGCAGTGTCAGCCGTGTTATGCCGGATATCGTTACAAAAGAGCATCTTCAGGAGTTTGGAACAATAAAGAATATGATAGCGGTTTATCGCGAGGCAGAAGACCTTATTAACATCGGAGCATATAAACAAGG
>Ga0123356_10007564_pt1 | contig 10834 bp, 8 predicted proteins | sample TergutEmb28metaG_2_FD_92546 | JGI IMG/M metagenome (GOLD analysis project Ga0123356, IMG submission 92546) | Embiratermes neotenicus P3 segment gut microbial communities from Petit-Saut dam, French Guiana - Emb289 P3 | ecosystem: Host-associated > Arthropoda: Insects > Digestive system > Gut ... | reverse complement strand
TCCGGGCGGCGAATTGAAGAAGCGGCTTGAACTGAATATGAAAAGATTGGAACAGCCGGATTACCACTTTGATTTCGCCTGTAAGCAAACCCCTCAGGCGCCGGGCGACTACCTCGGCAGGACATTGCTGGCACGGACATTGCTTTGGCGGGCTTTAAAAGAAAAACCGGAGCACATCGGAGAACTTGCGCAAAGGCTGCCGGAAGTTTTTAACTCTCTTGGTTATGTCGGAGAAATAATGCCCGATACGATAAAAGAGCTTGTAATCGGCGGCCACAACGGAATGCTGCGCGGGCTGTGCGAATATTATACTCTGACCGGCGACGGCGATATATTCGGGCTCATAGAAACGATACTTGAAAACCTCATCGTTCCGTTTTGCGATAAAATCGACACATACCCGGACATAGACCCTGAAATGATGCTTGACGGAGAACAAGTGGCCTTAGTTTGGGGCGAAACGGGGGGCTGGGAATTATCCACCGATATCGGGACGATTTATCTCACGCTTGACGGCATTTCGCACGCATACCGGCTCAAACCGTCGCCGCGGTTAAAATCGGTTATAGAAAAAATGATCCGTCAGTACGCCGCGACCGATTTGCTGAAAATAAACGCGCAAACCCATTCGTCGCTCTCGGCATTGCGGGGAATTCTGCGGTTCTATGAGTCGACGGGATATGAAAACAAAAGCTATATCGAGCTTGCCGAAAGAGTATTTGATTTGTATACCGAAAACGCGGAGACGGAAAACTACGCGAACTACAATTGGTTCGAACGGCCCGAATGGACGGAGCCCTGCGCAATTGTAGACGCTTTTACCGTGGCGGTCTGGCTGTGGAAGCTGACCGGGACGACAAAATATCTCCGCCATTCCCACCTGATTTTATACAACGCGTTGCTACGCGGACAACGTCCGACCGGCGGATTCGGGTGCGATACCTGCGTCGGCGCAAATGGTCAGCTTGAAATATCAGAACATACATACGAAGCCAAATGGTGCTGTAATATGCGCGGGGCTGAAGGTCTTGCGCGGGCTGTGGAATTTGAATATTTCACTCAGGGGCAGCGCATAATCGTTCCGTTTATGGCGGACAATATTGCCACGCTCGGTTTCGACGACGGAGAAATTGTCATCTGCCAGTTGTCGGGTTACCCATATGAGGGAAAGACGCAATTTAAAATCATTTTATCGACATCAGCCGGCGAAAAAGAAATCGCCGTATTTTTACCGGACTGGATATCCAAAGAAAATCTGGCCCTGGAAAACGCGTCGGGCGATATGCCGTATATAATTGAGGGCGATTTTCTCGTTGCCCGGACGAATATCTCGACAGGTGATATTATAACGCTCCGTTTTTCAATGCCGCTGCGGCGCGAAGGCCCTCACAATGAACGGGCGGCCGGAAAATATCATCGCTGGTTCCGCGGACCTCTGCTTTTGGGACGCGAGAGCGGGGGAGAACTTGAACCCGTATGCAAGCCTATCGACCCGAACGGCGCAGTCAATAAAATACAGGTGTTATTTGAAAATCAGTCTGATTAGTTCACATCGATTGTGAAATTATACCGAACAAATTTTAAAATTTTAAAAAATCTTCTTGACAAACCGGAAAATTTGTTGTATACTGTTAGTATCTTGTCGGCGGGATTGATATTGCGGAATTGTGTAAGGGTAGCACGACAGACTCTGACTCTGTTTGTCTGGGTTCAAATCCTAGTTCCGCAGCCATGGCGAACCCTCGTAAAATCGGGATAAAACCCAAATACGAGGGTATCTTATTGACAAAATATAGCCCATCTTTATAAAAAATATTCAGAAATGGTATTGTAAAAAGCACTAATACGTGCTGCAATGTGAACTAAATTTGAACAGAAGGGAGTATTTCAGATGTACGAAATAAAAAAAGTAGAAAAACCCAAATATCAGGATATGTCGGAAATAGCCTCTGATTTTTGGAATAATTGGCTGATAATAAGCAATACTGATAACAACTCAATGGGTGGGATTGTGCAGTATTATTGTTATTTGAGAAAAGATGAACTCACAGATATTATTATGGAAATGGACAAAGATTTTGAAACTTACGGAGATTGTATAATCAGATTTGTCGGACCAAGCCGCGGTTGGGTTGGAGGCATTGGGTTATGATTGAATTGCCCGTGAGTTATTTTGCGAATTCAGTTGAAATTATAGCGGAAATCTGGAATAAAAATCTGAGCAAATATTCAGAATGCGCTATGGTGTTCGATACGGGCGCGTCAATGACTACAATAGATACAGCGATTATAAGGAGAGCCGGTTATAATTTGAAAAACGCAGAGAAGATAAATGTATCCGGCGTTGGTAATGCAAATATTACAGGGCATAGAATAACCCTGTTCGATTTTAAGTTGGGCGGCAAAGAATTAGGTCCGGTTTTGGTTGACGTCATTTCTTTTCCGGAAGATGGAAATACATTCGCCGTATTAGGCATGAACATAATCAAAGAATTCAAAACAGAGGCAGACTGGCAAGATAAGCGATGTAACGTCAAGGGCAGTATCGAAAGAGATGCTACTATTTGGTTGAATCCGACTTTTGATATAGCAGATAAACCTGCATTTGAAACATTTAATCCGGCGAATTCGAGATTCGGAATATGGGCGTTGAATAGCGGCATGACAAAACCAGTGAAATAAAGGCAGCGGGCAAAGCTCCATAGAATGGTGGCTTGCCCGCTGTTTCTTTTTGCCCAAGGAATTTGAAATTTACAAAAAATTTATAATTTGCGTCTTGATGAAAGGGTAAAATTTATCATAAAATAAACTAATAATGAAAAGATTTGCCCGTGATTGCGGCGGAATGGAGTTTAAATTGAAAAAATTATCAATATTATCGATTCGTTGTTTTTTTGCATTGGCCTTGCTTGGTTTCATGGCGCTGACAAGCCTTGCGCAGAGTGATTCAATCCTTGATGAAATCCCGTTTAATCAGCCCGTTGGCAGCGCGTTGACGAAAACAGAGTGCGAAGGGAAGGCGATTATTTTGTCTTTGGGCAGGTGGAATTGCGGAAACTGCCGGTCATTTGCGGCAAATTTCGAGCAATTGGCCGATAATTACGATATCGCCGACGATGTCGTGTTCTTGTATTTCGATTTGGATCAACCGCTGTCCGATATCCAAAAATACCTTGACGAGACCGGTTATATGCACGTCTCCATGTATCAGTCGAATTGGAATTTCGCTTGGGCGATGCAAGAAAAATATAATTTGATTTCGCAAGGAAGCCTTCCGTGGGTATTCTATTTTGACAAGCATGGAAATATCGTCAAAACATCTTCAGGTCCTCAACGGCACAGCGAGCTTACTGCGTATTTAAGCTCTGTCACGGGTTTGAGCCTTGATTTTAACGGCAATGCTGCTCCGAACGAAAAATCAAACCCGCCTGCAGTGGGCGATCCGATAGGCGACGTGGTGTACACGGACATAACCGCATACATAAACGGTCAGCCTATACCGATAAGCAACATCGACGGCTACGCGCACATAGTCGCCGAGGATTTGCAGCGTTACGGGTTCGATGTCGTGTGGAACGGCAAAGAACGCGTGTTGAAAGTTGAGCGCAACCAAACCAAAGCCACGCATCCGCTCCCGGCAGAAAAGATTCCGGCCGGGAAAAAGCCCGGCGACATCAGGGCGAAATACGTGTTGTCCGCGATAAAAGTGTATCTGTCAGGCGAACCGGTTGACAGCTATTCAATAAACGGCTATATGTTTATTGATTTTGAATCGCTGAAAAAATACGGTACGGTGAAATGGGACAATTCGGCGAGAAGATTGGATTGTGAATTGAAAAGTATTGAAAAGTGAGGGAAATTATGTCAATTAAAAAATTTATTTTAGCGATTGCGGTTGTTTGTATAATTTTTACGGTATCGTGCGGCGGCTCGAATAATAAAAATTTCGACGGCGATTCGATATCCAAAGCTGACAATGCGAATCCCGAAGAAAAAAACGAAACGGGGAAGACTGCCGAAGTGCGCGTACTGCCCGATGTGCCGGAGCAAAACTACGGCGGATATACATTCACGTGGCTGGCATTTGACTACGGACCCAGTCATCCCGGCTCTGTCACCCAATTCCCGCGCGAATGCGTGGCGGAAGAAGAAAACGGCGACATTATAAACGATGCCACATACAGAAGAAATATGGTCATATCCGACAAATACGCAGTGGAATTTGAGATGATTACGACGACCAACGAAAAAGACACTCTCAACAAATCGGTCAAAGCGGGCGACGACATTTATGACGCGGCTATGATTTTCAATTATAACGCGCCGGGCGTCATGGCAGCCGATTTGCTTCTCGACACAAGCAAGCTGACATATGTAAATTGGGATAAACCTTGGTGGGATTCCTCAATAAAGGCGATATCGGTAGCCGGCAAAAACTTTTTTCTCGCGGGGGATATAATGATATTGGACAAAGAAGCCATCAACGTTTTGTTTTTCAACAAAAAACTGATGGCGGAGAACGGCATGGAACTTCCGTATCACTCGGTTTTGGACGGAAAATGGACATTTGACAAATTCAACAGCTACATCAAAGATTTTTCGAAAGATTTAAACGGCGACGGAGTGATAGGCAAAGAAGATATATTGGGGCTCTATATTATGAGCGACACATTTCACGCATTCTATGTCAGCGGAGGCGGGCTTCTCGCGGAAAACGACAATAACGGCATACCTCAGCCGACGTTTGGTTCGGCGCAGAGCATTTCGCTCATGGATATAATAGCCGACGTTCTTTACGGCAAAGAATATGTCACAAATTTTCATACAAACCGGTGGGGTACGGAATGGGACATGTATGCCTCGTTCGCCGAAGGCAGAATGCTCACGATGTGGGGGCGTTTGTACGTTCTCGACTCGCTCAGGAATATGGACGACGATTTCGGAATACTGCCGCTGCCGAAATACAGCGAGTCTCAGGAAAAATATTACAGTGATGTGAATTCTTATTCGGGATACATGATAGGAATTCCCAAAAGTTCGTCGGACCCCGAAAGAACAAGCGCAATACTTGAAGCGCTTGCGGCAGAAAGCAGATATACTCTGCTTCCGGCATATTATGACATCACTTTACAGAGAAAATTCACCCGCGACGAAGAATCCGAAGCCATGCTCGATATATTGTTCACCACTACGGTATACGATTCCGGCTCGGCGTACAATTTCGCGGGCATATGGGGTCAAATGTCCGGTTTGTGCGGAAAAGAGGACCGAAATTTTGCTTCGTGGTGCGAAAAATACGAACTTCAAGTGACAAAGGCAATAGAAAAAATGGTTGCGCAGGTCGAAGCCATGGAATAAATATCCACAAGAGGGGATAAAATGTATAATATTTTAAAACTAAACAATTTCAGGAGATTCAAAGACTTTTCGATAGAATTTAAGCCGATTTCGCTTATTGCCGGTAAAAATAACACAGGCAAGACATCGATTCTTGAAAGCGTCTTTTTGCTGCATGATTATATGGATTCTAATGTGTTTTTGAAACTCTTGGGAATTCGTGGTATACGCGTTACAAATATGGCTCCGCAAAATATATGGGAACCGTTGTTTTACGAAATAGATTCAGGGAAAATATTAAAAATAGAAATGGACGATAAATTCTCATTATCTTTGGAAAAGAACAACAGGTATACTCTACCCAAAGATATTCCCAATGATTTGAAAAATATTATCGGAGTACCTTCTTTGAATTATGCATTATCTTGTACAGCTGAAAAAGAAGAAGAGACAGTAAAAGCGGATTATGTAATAAGCGACAAAATCAGTTTTATCGGACATAGCGACAACGGGCCGCCTTTTGTTAATCCGTTTATTCAATATATAGGACCGCATATTGTATTAGATGATATTAATGTTGCCCAATGGTTCGGAATATTGGAAAAAAACAACAAAAAAGGAAAACTTATAGAAGCTTTAAAAATATTAGATGAAACTATTATGGATATAACAACTATTGTAGAAAACGGATTACCGCTTCTTTATATAACGAATAATCAAAATTCTAAGATGCCTGTAAATTATATGGGCGACGGCATCCGTAAAATAATGAGCGTTGCGCTGACAATATTGGCCAATCCGTCATGTGTTCTTTTATTGGATGAAATAGAAAACGGCCTGCATTATTCTTTACATGAAAGATTCTGGGAGTTAACGGCATCTCTTGCCACGCAGGAAAAATGCCAAGTCATCGCCACGACTCACAGTTACGAATGTATAAACGGCGCGTTTGAGGGTGTGCAAAAAGCAGGATTGCAAGATAATTTCGCATATATTCGTTTAGATATGGAAGAAGATAATGTGGTTACGAAAACATTCACGAGCGATATGCTTGAATTTGCATTAGCCTCGAATTTGGAGGTCAGGTAGAATGGCTGTATCTGAGAACACAAAAGAGGGAACATTAGAAGACCTTTATGTAAAGAATCTCGTTGAGTCGCCCGAAGAACTGATAAAGGATATTGATGTTTTTATAAATGGTTTGAAGGAAAAAGGACACGATTTTCCCCGCCCACACAAATCACGATTATATACTTATTTCGCGATAACAAATAAATTTACGTCATTAAAACTTGCCGAAGCTGCCAAAGCCGGCGCTTTCCAATTTGACTGCAATGAAATGAATAGTTTGAAAAAACTTCTGAAAGAAATTTGCTCCAAATAAAATTTTTTTCTAATGATACTGCCGTATTCGGCGAAATGGAGGTATATATGCCTGTTTTTTATGACGACCGGCCCAGCACCATGTCCAAATATCCGACGCCGGGGTTTCCGCTCTGCCGGTATGACAGCCGCGCTTTCGTTTGGGTGGACGCGCTCTACAACGGAAATTACTGCGCCGCCTATACATCCGCTCAGGGACAAGCCGGTTGCAGGGAGCGTGTTGCGGAGTTTCTTTCCGCTTTTAAAGCCGACAAAAGTCATTTCAACGCTTTTGAAGTGGAACTTGACGGAATGCGGCTGCGCGATCTCTATGAATTTGAACGCCAATGGACCGAGACGACGCCCGACGGTTTCCAGCAGCACACGGTCAGCCTTTTGTATCCCATGAAAAACGCCCGTATCCGCGTATGCACGCTGTTGGACGGCAGCAGCTTTTTGGTGCGATGGCTGGAGATCGAAAACACGGGAGATACGCCGTTTGCCGTGACCGGGCTGTTTCCGATGGCGGGCATATTGTATCCCGAAACGCCGGGCAATACATTCTCCGCGGAGCACCTGCGCCCAAAAACGCAGGTGGGGAGCTTTCTCGACAATTACTATCTCGGAGAAGGCGAATTTTACTGGCAGGAACTGCCCAAGGCAACCTTGAAATTCGGCTATGAGCGCGGGCTGTTCAATCCGCCCATGTATGTATTGAAAAATGACGCCTCGTGCCAGCTCACTATGATACATATTGAAACCACCACGATGACCCAGGCGGAATTTACGCGCGGCGGCGATTATTACTACGCGCGGCATGTCACCAATGCCGATTACGTTCATTTCAAGGCGGGAATCGACAGGCGCGCCGCCTGCCGGGTGGTGGCGCCCGGCTATGCGGTGGTATCCCCGAAAATACATATAGGGCAGATATACGGCGATATGGATACCTGCGTCAACGAATTCAACGAGCACCTGCGCCTATCGGTGATCCCCAAACGCAATCAGCCTCTGCGCTACCCGATCGCCTACAACCACGGGGCATACACAAACAACTGCCAGATCAACAAGAAACGCCTGATGGCGGAAGTGGACATAGCCGCGCGGACCGGGGCCGAGATGTTTATCATCGACGCGGGGTGGTTCGGCTCAGCCGACAAAGTGTGGGCGAACGTGCGCGGCGACTGGCAGGAAAATGAACTTTTGGAAAACGGGCTTTCGGAAGTTTTCGATTACGCGCGCGAAAACAAAATGATGTGCGGGCTGTGGATGGAAGCGGAAGGCATGGATTTCACATCCGCTCTGGCGGCAAAACACCCGGATTGGTTCATACACGCTTACGGCAGGCGGATGCCGACTATAAACCTGCTGATTCCGGAAGCCGAGGAATTTGTGTTTGACAGCATATGCGGCATAATCGACAAATACCGGCTCGACCTGTTTAGAATCGACGGCGGGCTCAAAGAGCCGTCGGAAGAATTAAACCGCGATTTCGGCGTCATAGAGGGCACCTCATGGCTGTATTTTGAAAAGCTATATGCCATTTTCGAAAAAGTACGTCAAAAATACCCGCATCTATATTTTGAAAACTGTTCGGGGGGCGGCGGACGCAGCGATTTGGGAATGATGCGCCGTTTCGACTGGATGCAGGCCACCGACAATTTTGCTCCCGTCGCGCAAATCCGCACCATTTACGGCATGACGTTCGCACTTGCCCCGGAACAGCTTCTTTCCATATCGGGAGCATTCTTAAAACACCAGACCGACGCGGATTTCATTGCCCGCGCCGCCATATTCGGCCGACCGGAAATCAGCGGCGTCGCCGATACGGCCGAACGCATCAACCCTTATTGCCTTGAGGCGTGGAAACGGGCGTTCGCGCTCTACCGAAACGAACTGCGCCCCATGCTGAACACCTGCCGCATCTTCCACCACACTCCGCTCGAGCGTTACATGGAAAAAGGGCAATGGCTGGCTTTAGAACTGGCTTCTTTAGACCGGGGCAAGTCTTTATCCGGCATATTCCGGCTCGAGGGAGAGGAAACCGGGGAATACCGGTTGTACCCGAAAGGGATTTCGCCCGCCGAAACCTACGAAGTCTATTCGGATAACTGGCGGGAAAGCGTCGAAATGCCGGGAATATCGCTGATTAGGGACGGTTACCCGATCCGTCTTTGCGGAAAGCTGACAAGCGAAATTATTGTCATAACGGCAAAAATAAAAGGGGAATAAATTTTTATGAAAAACAAAAGATTCGCTTTTTTCGGTTTGATTGCGCTTATAATTATGGCTGTGCTGACAGGCCTTATTGCCGGCTGCGGCAGTAAGCCGTCGGAAAATACCAAAGAGACAAATTCATCGCCGGATGCGCCGGAGCACGACGCCGCGGAACCGGCGGATAATGACGCGAGTTATCTTCCCGACAAAGATTACGGCGGTTATGAATTCCGGATGGTCATATCCGACGCCATGTACGATTTGACTTTATACGCCGATATAGAGGAAGAAACGGGAGATACCGTAAACGACGCCATATACAGAAGAAACAGGCTGACAGAAGAAAGATATAATATAAAATTCAGGCAAATCGGCGTTTCGGATTATCTGTCACTCCCGGGTACGTTTAATAAAAGCGTCGTGAGCGGTTCCGACGATTTCGATTTGTGTATGCAGATTTCACGCGAAGCATGGTCAATCGCCCTTACGGGAGCAATCACACCCGTGAATAAACTGCCGTATCTCGATATCTCACGCCCGTGGTATTCACGCGACGTGAACAGCGAAATATCCATAAACGGCAAACTCTATTTCGCCTACAGCGACGAATGCCTGAATATGTTTGAGCAGACCATAGGCGTACTGTTCAATAAAAAATTGGTTGAAGATTTGGCTCTTGAAAATATATATAATCTTGTGAAAACCGGCAAATGGACTGCGGACAAATTTTTCGCACTGGCCAGAACCGCCGTCGCGGACTTAGACGGCAACGGCGAAATGACCGATACGGACAGATATGGAATACTGTCGCAGGAGGACATGCTGTATCCGTGTTTTTGGGTGTCGGGCGGCATAAAGACAATAAGCAAGGATAAGGACGATTTGCTTGTTTTTACGGGCGGCGCCGAAAAACTCTATACCGTTCTCGACAGAGCTTCCCAGAATTTATTCGGCGGCGAAAAAATTCTTTTCGAGGGCTGGTTCGATAAAATCACTTCGTATAAGGCCCAGGCGGGTCAGCTCATAGCGAGGCAGGTTTCAAGGATGCAGTTTGAAAACAATCTGGGGTTGTTTTACGTCACGACGATCGGAATGATTCCCACATTGCGCGGTATGGAAACGGATTTCGGGATACTGCCGTTTCCCAAGTGCGACGAATCTCAGGAAAAATATTATTCGCGGGTCGTGGACGGCTGGATCAATTGCGTGCCGAATACCGCAACCGACCTTGAGCGCACAAGCATAATCATGGAAACCCTCGCATTTGAGTCGAGAAATATCACGGTTCCGGCGTATTTTGAAACTGCGCTGCGCACCAAATACGCGCGCGACGACGAGAGCCAGGAAATGCTCGACATAATCCACGCGAACAGGACTATGGACTTGGGCGATGTTTTCTATATGGACGCGGTGAGAAATATATACCAGGTTGTCCTGAGGGCAAAGGATAACAGCTTTGCCTCCGCTGTCGAAAAAAATACGGACGCAATAAACAAAGCTCTGGCAAATGCCAACGAAGCGGCGCTCGCCCTTGATTGATTATTTAAAAAGGGGAAATAAAAATGGGATTCGATTATTTCCCGTTTTCGGGAAGCCAATTGGCAAGGCGAATTATCCGGTACCCTGGATAAAATCTGCCGGCGACGTCGGCAAGATAAAAATTCCCCGGTTGTTTAAATTGTAAAACCGTTTGAGTAGGGCGCGGCTTCCCAGACGCGCCGTGTAATGGTCGGATTTTGCACCGGGTGTTTTTTGCGGCGGTGCGCGCGTCTAAACCTCTTTTCGGTGTCGAATTCACGGCAATATAACGCGAGCGCGCCGCGGAGAGGATTTTGCGTTGGTTCTTCTCCGCGGCGCGTCCGGGAGGCCGCGCCCTACAAATTATCGCCCGATATTCCGCGTTGATCCGTTTTTGTCT